>JAEEGL011638229.1_pt1 | contig 17806 bp, 10 predicted proteins | sample 9134231 | NCBI WGS metagenome assembly JAEEGL01 (sample SAMN16246548, study PRJNA631951) | gut metagenome | biome: gut microbiome; feature: rumen; material: fiber-attached | host: Bos | place: Iran: Karaj | collected 2018-10 | reverse complement strand
TTCTTTGCCGAGCCGTAGATAACCGGGAAATCCAACTGGTCCTCGTTGGCGTCGAGTTGGAACATCAGCTCGAACACCTGCTCACAAACTTCGTCGGGGCGGCAGTTCTGCTTGTCAACCTTGTTGATGACAACAATCGGTTTCAAGCCGATTTGCAGGGCTTTCTGAAGCACGAAACGTGTCTGCGGCATCGGGCCTTCGAAGGCGTCAACCAGAAGCAGAACACCGTCGGCCATATTCAGCACGCGCTCAACCTCGCCGCCAAAATCGGAGTGCCCCGGGGTGTCGATTATGTTGATTTTCACACCCTTGTAAACCATCGAGACGTTTTTCGACAGGATGGTTATGCCGCGCTCCCGCTCAAGGTCGTTGTTGTCGAGAAAAAGTTCGCCGGCGGCGTGCTCCTTGAACTGCTTGGTTTGCAGCAAGATTTTGTCAACTAATGTGGTTTTTCCATGGTCGACGTGCGCAATGATTGCGATGTTTCTGATTTGCTTCATTTTTAGCCCGTTTTTTGAGGGTGCAAAAGTATATATTTTTGAATTATAACAATTGTCTGCAAACAAAAAAGGCTTTGAGTTTCCTCAAAGCCTTTTTCGATTATGAAAACAAGATTATTATTCTTCCTTGTAAACAGGTTTGTAAGTCTGAATTGATGCAGCCGAGCCGCGGTCGCGCCAAACAAGAGTGTCTTTTGTGGCATAGTGAACATCATCCTGCTTGAAATCGATGGTGTAATCGAGATAAAGCACATCACGGTCTTTGTTGCCCCAAGCAAGCGGAGCACCGTTTTTCACATATTTGCCTGTACCCGATGCTGTGCATAGTGACTCATCGCTCGATGCAATAGTGCAATCGTCGCCATTGAAGGTGAGCACCAACTCGCAAGATGTTGGAACACCGGCAACTTCGGTGGTGGCAATCGGGAGAATAACCTGATTGCGGGATTTCGAAGTAGTGTAAACAACCTCGCCGTTCTCAATAAACTCGCCACCATGACGGTTTTCAGTAACTTTACCATAGCCATCGGGAACCTGATAGGTATAGGTAACAGTCTGCTTTTTGCCTGTCGGCTCAAATTTGCTTGCAAGAATGGCGCCTTCAGATGCCGCCGAGTGACGCTCTTTTGTGAAATAATTAGCACTTGACACATCGTCGCAACGACCGTTTGTCATCATCTCGACCTTGTTGAGCAAGAAGCTGACATTATCGATGTAATAGTCGTTAGAATCGGCTATCTCGTTAAGATTGAAAGCTATTGAATGGCCTCCGGCCTGCGAGCTTGAGATTGTGCCTGTAATGGTAACCGTTTTCCACTCTGTTGTGAAAGTTATAGAGCCCAAATTAGCTTTGTACGAGCCCGCTGCTGCGTGAATCTGAGTGCCCGAATTGGCTTCTTTGGTTGCCTTTACATCCATTGTCAAAGTAAACTCATCGCCTTCGGCAAATTCGGTAACAGCGTCAATCCAGAACTGGTTATCCCAAACCTGGTCATACTTTGGGCCGGCGTGAATTGCTATACACATATCGTCGCCGGTTATTGTCTCTGTCACATCTTTGAATTTCAACTTGTCGTAATTGTCGGTGCCACGGCGCAGATAAGTAGCCGTATACTCATTGATGTAGTTTACACAGAACAAGGTGTAGTCTTTAGGCGACACATCCCATTTGCTTACATCTTGACGCAACGGTGAAGAACGGTCAATAATAGGTTTGCCGCGGTAGATGTTGTCAACACCTGAGAAATTCTCGCCCATGACAACCGGAATAACATAATTGTTAGAAACGGTCAATGGGTCGTTGAAGAACTTCTCTTTATCCAATTTAATCTCAACGCCGCCACGGAAACCTCCCGCATAGTCAAGCACACTGCCGTTCACCTCATCATAGTTATAATAGTCTCTCGGCAGGGGTTTAACTTTTGTACCGTCTTCGAAATACAGACCTTCGGTAAGCGACTCATCAATATTGACATCGATTTTCGCATTAATGCCCTCGTACGAACCGCCGAATGTGCTATAGATGGTAAAACGGCCCTCGTTGTCGCTGGTGTTGTCATAAGTCTCAACATTACCCAAAATCATAGTGCGGATTGGGTATTGGTAAGAGAAATAGGCTGTTGTTCCGCCGTCGTAGTCGGGGAACGTTTGCTCGCTGTTGTGGCAAGCTGCGAATGCCACAGCAACAGCGCCTATTGATAAAACTGATACTATTCTATTCATTTTCATTGTATTGACGTTTTAATTAATAGCTAGTCCAACCATCGTTTTGTTTCAAAGCTGACCATTTATTATACTCTGATTCAGGTATCGGTCCATAATACATACAATCCTTGTAGTCACGGACTTCATTCTTGACCGGAAGTGAAGTATAAGTTTTCTTGCCATTGCTTGTCTCTATTTTCATTGCCATAACCTGCTCGTTCAGATTGGCCTTCCAGCGGCGAAGGTCCCAGAAGCGGTGACCTTCGAAGCAAAGCTCGATGCGGCGCTCGTTGTGGATGAGCTCGCGCATTTTGTTTTGGTCCGATTTGATTGACTCAAGATATTGGTCGTTCTCGATACCAGCGCGCTCACGAATCGCCTTAATAACATCGTAGGCGCTGTAGCTTGCTCCCGGAGCCGGGCTTGTCGGGCCGTATGCCTCGTTGGCGGCCTCAGCATAATCAAGGAAAATCTCAGTATAACGGATTCGTGCCCAATATTTGTGCTGAGCACTAATACCGCCCGTACCGCCTGTTCCCTGAAGAACGACATCCTCATTGAGCTGTTTCCGCATATAATAGCCAGTACGAGTCGGAGCACCACCCTTTGTTGCATCAAGACCGTCGACATTATCCTTGTCGTCAACAGTAGTGTTAATCAATTCGGTGTTCTTAATTTTATCAGTTGACCTGTTCGGACCAAAGTCAGAACCATCGTGAACAATGTAAAGGTCGAAACGCGGGTCGCGGTCCTCATACGGATTCTGCGGGTCGTAGCCGCTGGCAGGGTCAGTAATAGGATAGCCGTTAGCCATAGGGAAGGCATCGACAAGATTCTGAGTAGGATTGATTTTTGCCTTTCCTCCCAACGATTTCGGATAGCAATCATTCTCCAAATCATTTTTCTCAGATACTTGGTCACGCCAGATAATCTCAGCCGGATTACCCTTACCACGATAATTGCGGATTTCCTCAAGATTGTTATACCAATGGTTGCCATTGGGGTCAAGGCCGCTTGGGCCGCCGATGGTGTTAAGCAAATCGGCAGCTTTTTTGGCAGCATCATCCCACGTAACACCCGACTGGTCGCTATAAGCAGGGCTAGCGGCAAACAGTGCGAATTGTGCCTCAAAAGCGGCAACAATACGACCCGAGACGCGATGGCACATCCAGCTGCCGCAAACTCGATTATAATCCTCTACATTATCAATACCAAGACTTTTATATTTTTCTGGTATGTCAGCCACGTTTTTAATATCAACGTAATCGTAAGGCAGATATTCATGAGCCTCTTCCAAATCGCTTAGGATTTGCTCAATACAATCTTTGAAAGATGCGCGAGGCACATTAAAGTCGTCGCCTGCTGTTTCAGAATGAGTAAGCAATGGAACGCCCAACAACTCACCATTAGCATAGCCGGCATGAGCGCGAAGGAAATAGAATGTCTGCAATGCGCGCAGAGCCAACACCTCACCTCTCATCTGGAGTTTGAACATCTCATTAACCTCTGGTTTATCAGCAAATTTGAATCCGTCCATTTCCTCAAGGAACCTATTAATAAACTGAATGTTTGTACGTCTGTCAGTCCATTGGTTCAACGGGTTTGTGCCACCATTTTTAGAACTCCATAAGCCGTTGCCCACTTTTAGATATTGATTGTTAAAATCGTTGGAAACAGCATCATCGGTGGCAACATCACTATACCAATCGGCCGCCCCACCCTGATAAGGCAAATTCTGATAGCCATAGCTTGACATTCCCACGGCATATTTAGGGACTTCTACCAATGTCTCAAAATTCGAAGTCTTCTCAATTCCCGGTTCAAACATATCATCGCATGCGGCAATTACGGGAATCAAGACCGCCAATTTTATTATTCTATTCAATTTCATATCTCAAATCGTATTAAAATCAGACATTAGAAAGTTGCTTTCACACCAAGTTGGAAGAACCGTGTTTTGGGGTCGCTCTCAACAGCTGTCTCCATTATCTTGCGATTCTTCGAAATAGTCAGCAAATCCTTGCCGCTGACAAATGCCGTAAGGCCTTTCACAAAGCTGTCGCCAAGCATTTCTGTCGGCAAATCGTAGGTTACCTGTATCTTGGTCAACTTAAAGGCGTTGTCTTTATACAACCAGAAGTCGGACTCGGCATAGTTATTGGAGCCATTTGAACAGGTAAGAGCAGGGTATTTGGCGTTCGGATTCTCGGGTGTCCAAGTATCCTTAACTAATACAGAGTATTTGTCGTTGCTTTTGGGCTGATAATAAGAGTTGTTTAAACGTGCGTATGCACCAGCCTTAGCTGAGCACAAAGCATAGAACGTGAAGTTCTTGTATTTGACTGTCAGATTGAAACCCATTGTAAATGGTGAACCAAAACGACCTTCCTTGCCAAGATAAACCTTATCGTCGTTATTGATGATAGAATCGCCAACACCATTGTTGCTCAAATCGGCATAGCGCAAGTCTCCCGGGCGTATGTTTCCTGACTGTTCCGGCAAGCCGCTGTTATCAAAATCGACCTCGCTGGCATTCTGGAAGAATCCAAGATTCTTGTAACCCCAGATGGCATCAATTGGTTTGCCCTCTTTATCAAGCTGGCTTTGGTTCTCCTTGTCGAGTTCCGACTGAAGTTTGGTAACTACTTTGGTGTCATAATATGTTCCCACAAGACCCAATGATACACCAACTTCGTTAATATCCTTATTGAATCTGACATCAAAATCGAAACCTTGACGGCTGTTGACATCGTTATTCAAAAACGAAATAAACTTCTGCATGTGGCTTGGCCAATCCTCAGTTGTGTTAACCAAATAGCCTTCCCAACGGTTCTTGAAGACCGTGAATTCAGCATTGATAAAACGGTCGAACATTGAGGCTCTAACACTAGCCGAGAACTCTTTACGCTTAATCATTTCAAGCCTTTCGTTCTCGCCACGATTCGGGTAAATTATCGGGTTGCGGTATTTTTCATCACCGTAGTTATAGCCGCCATAATCGTTTTTGTCCCAAGTGCCGCGGTACAGATAATATCTATCGGCAACCCAGCGGTTGTTTTCCCAACGCATATTGGTAACATCCATATCCTCGTTCAGCAGGCTTAAAGAAGCCGAAACCAAAAGGTCGTCGAAGATAGAACCGTCAAGGAACGACTCGCGAGCCAGATTCCAGCCGAGTGTCAGCGATGGCGAGAATGCGTTGCGGTGTCCAGGGGCAAGTTTTGTAGAGTGAACCTCAGCCGCGCTGAATTGCGCATAGTAGCGATGGTCGAAATTGTAGCTCAAATCGAAACCAAGATTGGCATTGGTGGTGTTGTGATACTCACCGTCAAAAGTCTGCTGGAAACCATTGCCCAACACAATTGCTGACACGTTGTGGTCACCAAAGCTGCGGACATAGTCGAATTGGAACGACAATGCCATTGTACGGGTCTCTTTTGTTCCCCACAACATCTTCTGTCCAGTTATCTCATCGGTGCCATATTGGGTGATTTTGTGAATCATCTCGTCATCGTGGAAATTGCCGTCTTCGTCTTCATATCCCCATGAGGGTTGGAAAACAGCGTATTTCGGTTCAAACCTTGTATTATACGAAGCTTTGAAATCCATACCGAAATTGGTTTTCAGCGAAAGACCTTCAACCACTTTACCAAGGTCGAAATTCAAACCGCCGTCGAATTGGAACTGACGGCTTGTCCATTTCAACTCACCGCCGGCATAAATCTGGCTGAAAACATTGGTTTGGTCAGAATTTGTTCCACCAAGAAACTTGCCATCGAAAATATTGCTTGTGTTTTCAACCAACTCACGGCCTTCGGCATCCTCTGCAATCTTGTCAACCGGAATAAGCGGAGCCGCATGGCTCGGGAAATTTGGACGACCTGTAGCAGCCTTTCTCCAATATGTCATATTGTCGGCAGGATTGCTGCTATACTGACGATGCTTTGAATCATAGAAAGTAGCGTTAGCATTAATATGACCGCTGATGAAGTCGTTAAAATTGATATCGACGTTACCACGAACGCTCAAACGGTTGATGCGTGTTTTTTTGGCATCGGCCAATTTCACAAAGTCGTTCTGCGTGTATGCGTTGATGTTACCATACAAACGTGCTCTGCGGTTACCACCCGACATTTCAAGCACAGCTTCGTTTCGGCTTCTAATCTTGCGGATATAGTCCTTCGAATAGTAATCGATGTCAACATAGCGGTAAGGATTGACACCGCTTCTTGTTTTCTCTATTTCGTCTTGTGAATAGGTCAGGTCATCATCGAAATAGTCAACACCGTATGTTTCGTCGAACCAGTCGTTCTTTCTTGCTTGGTTGTACCATGTCATGTAATCGGCTGCGTTCAAATACTCCGGAAGACGTTTTATAACATCAATTCCGGTATTGATATTAAGGTCGATTTTCAAATTCTCGCGAGCTTGTCCGCGCTTGGTTGTGATAAGAATAACACCTTTTGAAGCACGGCTGCCATAAAGGACAACAGCGTTAGCACCTTTCAGGAAGGTTATCTGTGCAATTTCAGAAGGTTGCACATTGTTGGCATCGCGTGGTATTCCGTCGATAAGAACCAAATAACCTTGACCAGAGTCGTGCTCAACGCCTTCATCATTACCCCAAATAGACTTGCCGTTCCAGCCGCCGACCAAACTCTCCATGTGGTCGAGGCTGTAGGTGGTGTAGTTTTTGGTGAGCATATCCTCAACGTTGACATACGAAACACCACCAAGCAGGTCGTTCTCCGCCACACTGCGGAATGCCGTTTTGACCATATAGACAGAATCCTGTGATTCCTCTGCCTGTTCCTCAGTCTGGGCATTCGATGCAAATGGCGCGAAGGCCAATGCGGCACTCAAGACTAATATATTATGTTTATGTTTCATCTTTTATCGTTTATATAATTCAACAATTATTCATGGAACCATTACCAACCCGGATTCTGTTCAAACTCAGGATACAGATAAATTTCACTGTCGAGGAACGGGAACCAATAGTGTTTTGCTCCGAAATTCCGGGTAAGAATGACCTCTTTGCGGTAGTTGGCAACCTTTGCCTCACGCGGGTCGTTATTCTTAAAGAATTCGAGGTCTTCCAAACGGTCAAATTCCTGACGGAACTTGGTATTGTAAGGATACTCTGTCAAGAGCAGCCAGCGCTGCAAGTCGCAGAAGCGGAATCCTTCGAACGAAAGCTCTACGGCGCGCTCGCGGCGAATCTCGTCCATAAATTTATTCTTGTCGGCCACATATTTTGCTCCAACATTGCCGGCACCGCAACGCTTGCGAATAACATTCACAGCCTGCTCTGCGGTCTTGGTGAACGACGAAGCCTTATAGGTTGCACCGCCAACGGCTGCGCAAGCCTCGGCATACATCAGATATACATCGGCCAGACGCATATACGACAAATATGTATGTGTTTGTTTTCCCCAACCATATCCGTCATCAACAATGTTGCAGTTGTGCGGCACAAGTTTCTGAATGAAATAACCTGTCTGGCTGCCGTTGGCCACCGGACGCATATTACCGCCGGTGAACAACTCACAATAGCGATATGGCTCTTTGTCGCCCGCTGAACCAATAAGGTATTTAAAACCGTCAAACACAATATCGTGATAGAAACGCGGGTCACGGTTGTTGAACGGATGCTCGGGGTCGAAACCAGAAGCAGGGTCGTCAATCGGTAGACCATTGGCCATTCCGTACATCTCAACCAAGTTGGCTGTCGGCTGGTGGATTACGTTGTCATGTTCAACCAAACCTGCCACCTTCGGGCCAAACACTTTTGTGGTATTCCAGTTAGAGCTGTTCCAGTCTTTCGATGGGCCGCGCATAATTGCTTCTGTCGAACCTGGTGTGCGATAGCCCTGGTTTTGAGTGTAGAACAAGTCTGAATAGCAGTTCTTGGCATTTTTTGCCTTTTCGTGGTCATAAATATTGTCATAATCGAACGAAACAAGAGAGTATTCTGTTTCGCCATCTTCAACCAACTGAAGCACTTCACCAAAAGTCTCAGCTGATTTTTTGCAATAATCTACATCATACTCATACGTTTGACCACTAGCAATGGCGCCCAACAATGGTTTACCCTCTAAGGTAGCTTTCATAAGCGGGCTACCGGCCCAAAGCAGACATTTGCCTTTATAGCTGAGAGCTGTTATCTTGTTCGGACGCAATTGGTTTTTACCTTTTACCTGCGCGCTACCACTGAATGTCATATCGTCCCATTTCAATGGCAAATAATCGGCTGCGCGTTGGAAATCGCGTGCGCAGCTGTCGGCGCAGTCTTGGAACGACAAACGCGGAAGTTTCTCGATGTCGTTCGGGTCAAGCACTTTGTTGATGTATGGCAGACCGCCGAAATACTCCATCAGTTCAAAATGCCACCAGGCACGGAAGAAGTAGCTCTGACCGAGAATCAAATCTCTTTCCACATCAGTTCCGTCCATTTCGTCGATATGCTCAATAGCCATATTGGCCTGACGGATGCAGAACCAAGCATGCCCCCACAACGAATGGTTTTTGGGTGCGCTTGCATCAGTCGGGTTATTGGTGGCTGTAAGCAGCCAGTTACCTGTCTGGCTCCAAGCACGGAAATTGCCAAGGTCAACTTGGTGAGTCATACGGTCGTCGGCCTCAGGGTTGAATATCTCATCGTCGCCCCAGTTCCACGACGGACACCAGTTACATTTCTCTTTGTCGGGAATACAGTTGATTATAAGCTCAACAAATCCCTGATAGTTGTTGAAGTTTTTAAAGGCATCGGAAGATGACACTGTTGTGTTAGGCTCGCGGTCAAGATAATCCTTGCACGATGTGAAAGTTGAGCATAATGCCAAACCCAACAACCCAACGAATAATAATGTATTATGTATCTTTTTCATCGTCTTAAGTATTAGAGAGTTATTTTAAGACCAAAGTTGAAACGCTTTACAGTTGGGTAAGCTCCCAAGAAGCCACCGCCGCCCAAGTTCGACTCACGGTCGTCAGGCATCTTTGTCCACAACCAGAGGTTGTTGCCGTTGACAAACAACTTCAGATATGTAAGTCCGATGTTCTTAATCCAACCATCGCGCCATGAATAAGCCAACTCGGCATTCTTCAGACGTACATACGAACCGTCGAAAATATATTGAGTACCGTATGCAGGGAACTGACCTCCCTCCTTGCTGACAGGAGCGGTACTCCAGCGATATGTTGTTACGTCGGCATCAGGATTCTCTTTCGACCAGATTTCACCCATATCGTAAACGGTGTTCAGTTTCTGTCCGAAGCTCTGAAGCACGACATCACGAGTGACATTGCGCACGCCATAGAACTGAGCGAAACAGCTGAATCCTTTCCACTCGAAACCCAGAGTTGCGTTGTAGGTGTTCTGTGGAGTGCCTGTATATCCGTATGGAGCGCTATCCTTGCTGTCGATTATACCATCACCGTTGAAATCAACAATATAGTAGTTACCCGGCAAACGGAAGCGGTCGTCGGCCTCAAATGCGGGGCTGCCATACAACTCATCGATGTTGTTGATGAAACCCCTATCGATAAACGAACGGTATTGGCCAATGGCGTAGCCTTCCTCTTTCTGATAGTTTGGTTTCAACGGAGCGTCATCTTTCTTGATGATTTCGTTCTCATTGTGTGTGATGCTGAAGTTACCCCATACGCGAGTGTCACGACCGAACTGTTTGTTGACACGGAGCTCAATCTCATAACCTTTTGCATGAACCTCTCCAAGGTTAGACACCGGCACATCGAAACCGAAATAGGCTGGAATGGCGCGGTCGCCACCATTAAGGAGGACATCATAACGTTTGTCGCGGAAGATTTCGACACTACCGGCAAACAAACCTTGCAGCAACGAATAGTCGATACCGAAGTTGAATTTACGCACTGTCTCCCAGTGAACATCTTTATTACCCAACTTCGACATTCTATAAAATGTATAAATACTGTCGCCGCCGCCATCAAGTGTCATGCCGGCATGACCACCGAAGCTCCATTCATCCATATAGAGCCATTGTCCGGCGTTGTCGCTACCAATCTCACCCAACGATGCACGTATTTTCAACATGTCGATGTAGTGATTTTCTTTCAATGACGACATGAAACTCTCCTCTGAAATCATCCAACCAAGAGCGCCCGAGTTGAAGAACGCAAAACGGTTTTCGGGAGCGAATTTCTCCGAACCATTGTAAGCGCCGTTGTACTCAACAAAGTAACGTCCGTCGTAGTTATAAGTGGTTCGGAACGCCCAGTCTTCACGGTAATTTGGAATACCATGGCCGTTCAACTGCTTATTACGCGAAAACAATCCCATGGCGGTAACTGCATGCGGACCGAAATCGCGCATCCAGTTCAGCTGAGCTTGATAGTACAACCGACGGTTCACATTGCCCATTGAACCACCGCTGGTGCTCCAGCTAACCGGCTCGCCCCAGTCCAGGTTGGTATCCGCATCAATGTTTTTGCGTTTATAAAGCGTTCCTGTTTTCGGGTCAATCCATTTCTGTTGCGGGTCGTTGTAGGCGTCTTGAACACCACGGCCATTCTCAACAAAATTGTTATCCATCGAAAGGTTGGCACGTGCACTTAAGCCTTTTGTGATGAAATCGAGGCGCTGTTCCAAAATGAAGTCTGTAGTAATTGAGTTCGAAGTGGTTTTCGACATACCCGCCAAAGCCAAGTTCTGCGCAGAGTTGGTTACGTTCGAAACCTGAGGATAATAACCCCAAGAACCATCGGCATACTGCGGAATGAACACATCAGGAGCGATGTTGTAGGCACCAGCCCAGCGTTGGCCTTCCTGCCAAGTATCACCAGCATTTGCGGCCGGAGCTTTCTTGATACCAAGCGAACCGGCAAGGTTCATCTTGAACACAGTGGTTTTGGTAATAGTGAAGTCGAGGTTGCTACGGGCGTTGATACGTTGGTAGCTGTAACCCGTTTCGTAACCACGTCCATTATCAAACAATCGCATGAGGTCATCCTCAAACACATAGTCGGCCGAGCCATAATAACGCACCGATTTGGTACCACCGCTAATGCTTAAGTTAGCGTTATATGACAGAGCTTGGTTTTTGAACAACTCTTCCTGCCAATCGACGTTAGGGTAACGCTCTGTAAGCAAATTTCCTTGTTCGTCTTTTTCATCGGCAGTGCGATAACGATATTTATCAATGGTCTCTTGCGGTGTGATGTATTCCCACGAATCTTTTGGGGTTACTGGCAACTCCATTTCAATGGTTTTGTTGCGAGCCACCAAAGCATCGTAAGAGTCGAGTTTGTTAGGCAATTTCGAAACACGCTTAACTGTGGTGGTGAAACCGGCATCGATGCGAGCCTTACCCTCCTCGCCGCGCTTGGTGGTGATAAGGATAACGCCGTTGGCACCCTTCACACCATAAACGGCGGTTGCCGAAGCGTCTTTCAAGACCGAGATGCTCTCAACTGAAGTGATATCGACCGAGCTCATCGAACGCTCAATACCATCGACCAAAATCAACGGGTCGCTGCCGTTCCACGAACTTGTACCACGAATCACGATTTTCTGCTTGGCATTTTCGCCTTCATCCAACTCAGAACCCGGCTGGCCTGAACCTTCCATTGTGATAACTCCCGGTAGGTTACCTGTCAAGGCTGCACCAATGTTAGATACACCGGCGGCGCGCTGCAGTGTGGCGCCTGAAGTCTGAGTGATAGCACCCACAACTGAGGCTTTCTTCTGTTGGCCGTAACCAACGACAACCACCTCTTCCAAACCAACCACATCGGGCGAAAGGCCAATATTGTACGGGCCTGCTCCACTTACTTTAATCTCCTTTGTGGTGTAACCAAGATAGGAAACCACCAACGTGCTTCCATCGGCCACATTAAATTTGAATTGGCCGTCGGCACCAGTGATTGTTCCATTTGTTGTCCCTTTCACAACAATTGTTGCTCCTGGGATAGGATTCTGTCCTTCGTCTAACACCTTACCCGACACCCCAATTGTCTGGGTAAAAGCAAACGAAGAAAACAGCAAGAACGGTAATAGTACCGCCACTCGTTTCCTCAAAAATTTTCCCATAAAAAAGTTTTTTTATTAGTGTATAATGTTAACGTTCGCATTTTGACAAAATGCGGGGCTATATTACTACAAAATCCAATATAATCGCAACCCTACAAGGCACAAAAATTAAGTTCATCGGCATTATATATGCTGACATAAGTCATGGTTTGCGCACTCAAATTGCTGATTAATTGTGTGTTATAACACATAGATGGTTACTATCAAAAACAAAAAAATAAAAGTTTTTTTTACTTTTAATCGTTTGTTTTTCTCAAAAGAGCCCCCGTTTCATCAAATTTTAATCATCATTTCTTGATTTTCACTACCTTTACATTTATGTTTTTGAAAAGGCTGTACATATTAATAATGCTTTTGTTCGGCTTTGGTGGAATACTTTCGGCCCAGACAACCGAATACTATTTCTCGTTCCGCTTCGATACAAGAAGCGAACTCGACAGCCTGTCGCGGATAATATCAATTGACAAAGTGTCGGGCGACAAGGCCTGGGCTTACGCCAACGAGGAGGAGATGCTGCTTTTCCGCCAGACAAAGCACAAATACAAAATATGCGAGCCGCATGCCGCCAAGGGCATATCAATGGCGACCACCGTGTCCATGATGGCCGATTGGGACTGCTATCCAACCTACAGCGTTTACGACTCGATGATGCACCAGTTTGCCGAAATCCATCCCGACATCTGCAGCCTGTCGGAGCTGAGTACGCTTGAGTCGGGGCGGCGGATTCTGGCGCTTAAAATATCGTCACAGGTTAGCAGCACCATAACCGACAAACCGGAAATACTATGCTCCGCCAACATCCACGGCGATGAGTGCGTGGGAATGGCCACCACCTTGCGGCTGTGCGATTATCTTCTGAACAATTACGACAACCCGACTGTCAAACGGCTGATAGACAGCACCGAGATGTGGTTTATTCCGCTTGCCAACCCCGATGGCATGTACCGCGACAATGACAACTCCATAGGCAACGCCACGCGCTATAATGCAAATGGCAAAGACCTGAACCGAAATTTTCCAGACATCAACCAAGGCACCATTACCTATAATAATAACCGGCAAGACGAAACCATCGCCTTAATGGAATTTTACGGAGCTCACCATTTTTCGCTTGCGCTTTGCCTGCACGCGGGCGACGAGTGTTTCAACTACCCTTGGGACACATGGAGCAGAAGTCGCATGAGTGCCGATGACAATTGGTGGCAATTGGTGGGTGACAACTACCGCGATACGGCGCAATTCTATGGCCCGTCGGGCTATTTCAGAGGCCCGGGAAACGGCTTGACATATGGCGCCTCCTGGTACTCAATAAGCGGCGGACAGCAAGACTACTCTAACTATTTTATGCATTGCCGCGAAGCTACAATTGAGATAAGCGACACAAAAACGCCAAGCAGCGAGAATCTGTACAAATACTGGAACGGCAACCGCAACGCCTTGCTAAATTTCTTCGGCGAGAGTTTGAATGGTGTGCGCGGCATTGTCACCGATGCTGGCGGAGAGCCTCTTTTTGCCAAAATAACAATCGACGGACATGACAAAGACAACTCATGGGTTGAAACCGACCCTCGCGCCGGCGACTACCACCGCTATCTGAAAGCCGGAACCTATAACATAACTTTCACTGTCGAAGGCTATCCGTCGAAAACAATTGACAATGTTGTGGTTAAAGACGGACAACCTACTTGGCTCGATGTTGTCTTCTCAAAATTCTCCGCCGAAGCCGATTGTCTGCCTGTGGAGATGAACCCCGACACAACAGCTCAAATAGAAATTGTACTGCACAATGATAATAGCGTTGCAAGCCTTTACGCACTGCTAAACGACACTATCAGCTGGCTGACAGCTGACAAAACCAATGGCGAGATTGCCGCCGGACAAACCGACACTGTTCGTCTGACTGTCAATTCGGCAGAACTTAGCGCTGGCAATTATTCGGCACAATGCCTGTTCCAAACCAATGAAGGAACCATCAGTGTAACAATCAACCTGACTGTTACGGCAAAAAACAACCCCGATAATGGTGGCAACAACGGAAACCAACAAGGTTCTGAGAACGGAAACGAAAACGGAAACAACGGCGATGGCGGAACTAACACCGAGAATGGGAACGGAAACGAGTCGGGCAATGGTTCTGAAAACGGCAACAATAACGGAGGAAACGAGAATCAGGGTAATAACGACGAAGGAAACAACGGCAGCGAACAGGGTAACAATACCGAAAACGGCAACTCCGGAAACAACGGCGACGATGGAAACGGTAATGAAAACGGCAACGAAGGCAATAACAATGGCGGCGGACAGGGCAACAATTCAGGGAATGGTAGCGAAAGCGGTAACAACGGTGAAGATGGCAACAATAACGGAAACAACGGCGAAACCAACCCTACCGACACTACTCAGCAGAAACCGCCTACTGATATAACTTCAATTGTCGAACAGTTGGCAACACCTCTTATTTATGTAAGAAACAATGTGGTGGTGGTTGAGAACGCCGAAGGACCAGTACGCATCTTCGATATGGCAGGCCGCTGCATAACCGCAAAAACAGCAAACGGACACACAGAATTTGTTATCCGCAAAACAGGCATTTACATTGTGAAAACCCGCACGTCGGCGAAACGTATCGTAATAGAATAACAGATTGAAGGTGCTTCAATCATTCAGTTATTCAGTCAATCAGCTATTCAATATTTGACAAAATTGAACGGGTAGCGAAGCATTTTTGAAAAACCCATGCCGGCCTCATACATATCCTCATCGTCCTCCATATAGAACCAATTGATAACCAACGTGTTTCCGGCTTTCATAATTTCCTTCAACAACACCATAATGTCGAAAAGATATTTGGTGGAGGCTGTATTGAAGTATTTGAGTTTGAAGTCGATAGATGTATTTGCGCTTGGCGACTTGACATATTCGCCAATCCACTCGATTATATTATCGTAGAATTTACGGGCGTTCTCAGGAATTGAGGTGCCGCCTATCAGCATTTTGCCTGTTGTTGAATCGAAAGATATTTCCGGGGTGTCCTCGGTTGGCGAAAAGATTAATGGTGCCATTTCTTGTTAGGTTTTTATAATAGATGACTGTTTGTTCCGATTAATAAAAAACTGTGATATAGCCGTTTAGCGGATTGTAATTGGTTGAGCCTTCCTCAACTGTTATCACATAATAATAGGTGCCGGGCTGCACAAGAGTGCCTTGCGGATTGTAGCCGTCCCAAACGATGTTCTCGGTACCGGTACGACGGAACATGCGGTAGCCCCAACGGTTAAATATCTCAAGTGTCAGCTTTGAGCCGTTGTCAGCGGTTATCAAGAAGAAGTCGTTTTGGCCGTCGCCGTTTGGAGTGAAGACATTTGGAATAGTAGAAAGTCCCTCAATAACAACTGTTTCTGAAACCGAATCGGTGCAGTTGTGCTCGTCGGTAAGAGCGAGCGAGACTGTGTAGGAACCGGCGGCAGCGTAGCTATGGCTTGTTGTTTTCTCCGTAGCGTCGGTTGAGCCGTCGCCAAAATACCATTTATACGATGATATTTTATATGTGTGCTCGGCAGTGTCAGTGAACACACGCTTCACGCGCTGCGATGTGGTGTCGATGTGGATTGCCATTTCGGGGCTTTTGAAAATTTCGACATCAATCTCGTCGCTGAAACTTTGTGAGTTGAATTTGCCCGAAAGTGTTACTGTGTAAACACCTGCATCGTCAAAGGATGTTTCAAAAGTTCTGGCTGTGCCAAAACTGCCGCCATTCCACGAGAATTCAGTAAAACGATTGTTATCGTCAACTTTGAATTTAATAGTTGAACCTATGCAGAACGGTCCTTCTGCGGTAAAGTATTTATCGTCCGATTCAAGGGTTTGCGCCCACATCTGTCCTACGACAAACGCCAATAATAACGACAATGCAAAATGTTTCATTCTCTGTATGTTCAAGATTATACAAACATAATCAAAAAAGCATTTGTTGTTGTCACTGCGTTCAGTTTTTCGGTTTTGCTATGAAAAACTCCGCTTCAACCGGACGGTGGTCCGACACATCGTAGGCTGGCACATTGTGGTCACAACACTTGAGAGTGCCGTTGTACATTATATAGTCGATACGCAGACCGGGCCAGAAACGGCGGTAGGTGTTATGCCAACCAAAATCGGCTATCCGGTTCGAATCATGCATTCGGAGGCTCACCTTCCGATAGACATACGACGACGGCGTGTCGTTGAAATCGCCGCACAAAAATGTTGAGTAGGGCGATTCTTCAATGAGTTCTGTAAGTTTCCCGGTCTGTTCCACGCGCCATTTGTAGGCTTTCCGCATACGCGCCAGAACGCTGCGCACACCGTCAAGTTTCTGGTCCATTTCCGTCTTCTTGTAGACTCCGGCATTGAACGAGTTCATATCCTCGATAAACTCATACTCGCCCACCGAAAACCGATTCGACTGCAAGTGACAATTTATAATACGCACAGTGTCGGTGCCGATAAGCACATCGGTAAGCAGAATCATATTTCCGCCTTTCGACGATTCGATGTTATGTGTGGCCACTATCGGAAAGCGGCTGAATGTGGCTATGCCGTTCTTTATGTCGCCACGCATCCATTTGGGAGCGGCATTGAGATAGATGTGAGAATATCCGTACTTATTTTGCAGCAGACGCTCGGCAGGCATATCGTTTTTGCCACTGGCAAATTCTTGTATGCAAACAATGTCGGCACTGCGTGAATGGATAAAATCGACCATTTCCTCCATTGTCTTTTCGTGGTCGGGCCAGTACGAATAGCCTGTTCCATGCGCGTTGTAGGTCAGTACCCTGAATTTCTCAGTGCTTGGAGTATGACGCCCGCCGCTACCAAAATCGATATGGCGGAACATAAACAGCAGAATAGGGACAAGCGAGATGAGACAGTAAATCTTCCGCGCAAAGAGCCAGCCCGCGGCAAAAATAACATTGATGATAAGCAGTATCGGGAATCCAAGACCTGTTATGGCTATCAGCGCGTATTTTGCCGGATTGAAGTAACGCGCCAATCCTGACACCAACATCAGCACAACAAAGCCGACGTTGATAATCAAGATGATATGTCTCAGAATCTTACGAAACACAACGTGGCTATTTCGCAATCAGCAGCGAGTAGTCTTTTTTGCCTTTCTGCGCAAGCAGATATTTGCCGTTGAGCAGGAACGAGCCGTTCACAACCAGATTGGGGTCGGTAACTTTCTCTTTGTCGATTGACACGCCACCGCCTTGAATGTTGCGGCGCAGGTCGCCCTTCGACGGGAAGACTGGTGCTTTGTCGGTCAGCAGGTCGAGAACGCCAATGCCGCCGGCAAGCTCTGCCTTGCTGATTTCGTATGTCGGCACGCCGGCAAACACCTCAAGGAAGGTGCGCTCGTCGAGTTTCAGAAGATTGTCTTTGGTCGATTTTCCGAACAGAATGCCCGAAGCCTCAACGGCCATATTGTAGTCGGCCTCTGAGTGAACCATAATGGTAACTTCCTTAGCCAGACGCTTTTGCAGCGGACGAAGGC
>JAEEGL016526230.1_pt1 | contig 17807 bp, 12 predicted proteins | sample 9134231 | NCBI WGS metagenome assembly JAEEGL01 (sample SAMN16246548, study PRJNA631951) | gut metagenome | biome: gut microbiome; feature: rumen; material: fiber-attached | host: Bos | place: Iran: Karaj | collected 2018-10 | reverse complement strand
ATTTATGTAGTGGATTTCGATACAGATGAGCTCATAAAGAAGTCGATTGCATCCCTTGATTCAAAGCTCCGTGTTTCAAAGATTTATTTTAAAGTTGAGACCGGTGCTATGGATACCATCAAGTCAAAAGAAGATCTGGTGGCAGGCACATCTTTTGTAAAAGAAGAATCCGGAAGTTATGGCGTCAGAGTTGCTGCCAACTCCAATGTGAAATATGATCTCATTGGGAAACTGGTAGATGAAACAGGCTTGACACGAAAGGCAATAATTTCGATACTTCAAGGAATCCAACCTGCGGTATTTAATCAGTTCAAAGATAATCCGGGAGAATTTATTACGAAAGCTGCTCAGTTGATTAATGATCAAAAGGCTACGGCAATTATTGAACATATCACTTATGATGTTCTTGATGAGCAATACGGAACAGATATCTTCACTGATCCGACCATCAAGGGCAAGCTGGGCGTGAATGCCATGAAGGCCAAGAAGCATCTTTACGATCATATTGTATATGACTCATCAAACGAGCGTGACTTTGCGACAGACCTGGATACCAATACAGACGTGGCGGTATACGTGAAACTGCCGGACGGATTCTATATTTCTACACCAGTAGGGCATTATAATCCGGACTGGGCAATTGCTTTCTATGAAGGCAGTGTAAAGCATATTTACTTTGTAGCAGAGACCAAGGGATCTATGAATTCCATGCAGCTGAGGCTGATTGAGGAATCTAAGATTCATTGTGCAAGAGAACACTTCAAGGCTATCAGCAGAGACAATGTTGTTTATGATGTAGTGGACAGCTATACATCACTGATGGAGAAAGTTATGAAATGACCCCCCCGGATTTATCATATTCATATGGTATTATGATGAATCTCAGATGCGAGATAGATATAAGGTAAATTAAGAACATCAGAAAATTTCTGTCGATGAATGTTTGATTTTAGTGTTAAATCGTATTTTTTTCATAATAGAAATAGGTCGTTTTCTGCTTAGCACGAGAGTGGAAACGACTTGTTTCTTTTAAAAGAAAGCTTTGGGTTGGTAAGAGGGCGGGTCAGAATGTGTTTTACTCGCACGCTGTCCGCTCCGCGCAGACTTTTCGCGCTCTTAAGCGAGCCGTATCTGCTCGCTTGCGAAAACGTCTGAGAAGGATTTTGCGTATTACCGGAGAGTAAAGGTATAGCTAGAAAAGAATATCCGCCGATATCTTCGCAAAATCCGCTAACCTGCGTGCGAGTGAAATATCTCCTGACCCGCCCGTAGGTGGATTGGAAACAAAAACCCCTCACATTTGCCCATTAGGACAACTGTGAGGGGAGACATTACGATTTCTTGTACAGAGCGGGGAAGCTGATGAATAGCTTCACTTCATGCCTTAGCTTACTGTTATCTTTCAGCACATCCTTCTGCTCTTTGTATATGAACTTCGCTTTCTCAACTATTTCTTTCTTGATGGCCGGTGAATCCGGAGTCTCTATCAGGTGCACATAGGTCCTCATCAGAACCGTGAGATAAGTCTGATAGGTATTCGGCAGGAGTTCGTCAAGCCCGTTGGACTTGAAATACTCTATACGATTCTCAAAAGCGGTGATCATATCTGTATTCTTGACTGCGACTCTGGAGATGCTTCCTTCCCTTATGAGATAGAAGTAGAGGATAGCATCTGTATACACTATTTTTTTGCAGGCGTGAAGGAATGAATGAGCGGTAGCCACATCCTCAAACACCTTGCCCTTCGGGAACGGAACCTTCTTTAAGATATCCATCTTGTACAGCTTGTTCCATGCGGAAGTAAACTGCTGGATATGGTTGGCGGTAAAGTAGTTGTACTCGAGTTCGCAGAGTTCCTTCAACGCATCTATGGTCGAGTACTCAGTAATTTTGTTGTCGGGATTGCCCTCGAGCTCCACTTTTTCATCGAACTTCACACGCCTGTAGTTTCCTATGGCCATGTCGGCATCGGCAGATATCAGGTTCTGATAAAGAAGACGAACGCTGTCACGGTGGATGTAGTCATCGGAATCAACCAGCATGCCGTATTTACCGCTGGCGAGCTTGATGCCCTCATTCCTGGCATCGGACAGACCGCCGTTCTTCTTGTGGATGCAGATGAAACGCTCATCGATATGAGTGTATTCATCGCAGGTCTTCTGAGAACCGTCGGTTGAACCGTCATCCACGAGGATAACTTCGATATTTGTATATGTCTGCTTCCTGATGGAATCAAGACAGGTTCTTAAGTATTTTGTAACATTATATACCGGAACTATGATACTGATCAGATCATCCATAGATTATTCCCCTTTAAGCGAAAAACACATCGTTTTAATAACTACATTGTAGCTTTTTTGTTACCATATGTCAAGAAATAAAAAAACACAGCCCCCAAAGGGGCTGTGAAAAAATTTTACATTATTCTTTTTCGTAAACGTATGCACATGTGAAATTGTTTGCGGGATCGCCGTTGAAGAGGGTGAGCTTTGTGCCTTCAAGCGTACCGGTATAGTCGATGGTACCGAGGAATTTTTCTGTCATCTTGAACTCGTTACCTGTGAGCGACCAGTCGGGAACCTTGATCTCAAGGTCGTTGCGGTTTTGAGTACCGGTTCCGTCAGCGTTTAAGATAAGTGTGAAAGGTTCATCTGTTTTCTTATCTTCGGGACTTCCGACAAAATAGGTGTATTTTCCGACATAAGTGCCAGCTGCGGCTGCGGTTTCTGCGTTCACCTGTTTTACTTCTTTGACGGTTTCCTTAACTTCGGAAGGAGTCTCTCCGACACGCACTATCTGGTACTGATTTGACAAAATGAGGGTGTTGCCGCATTCCTCGATAGGTTTCCAGGGATTTATGGGCTCATCGAATACAGTGCCTCTTTCTCCGCTGTCAGCGAAGTACTTTCCGTCTTCAAACTTGATATCATGCGATTCGGAGAGCATAGCCTGCCCATCGACCATTTTTAGCTTTCCTGCTGCAACTGCTTCATCTATTTCGGACTGGGGAGTACCTTCAGGGATCGGGATGGGAGCAAGCATATTGTATTTTGTATCTTCAAACTCAAACATTGCTCTTGAGAACATCTTGAAGGGGTGATCTTCCGGAAGCTCGAGCAGCTTCTTTTTGGGAGTCCATTCCATTTCAAAAGTTGTCATGTTCATTACTTTTGCTGAAACAATAGTCCATAAACCTTTAATATCCATTTTATCCTCCGTTTATCCGGGCGTCGAAGTCCCATTTGCTGATACCATTTTAACGGAATAAAAACGAATTTGCAAGCATAAAGAGAAATCTTATTAATTTTACTAATTTTTTATTTTACATAAAGAAAATTTGTGTTATAATGATATTAGTGAATCTATGCGTAATTGATGATTCACATTATTAAGGAACTGTATAAAGGAAATCTATACGGATTCCGGGAAACGGAGTATTGATATGTATAAAAAATTCGGAATATCCGGTTACATGAAACTGCTGACCCTGGCTTTTCTGATAATCGCGGGAACTATACTTTTAGGGTTCAGGCCGGTAAGCGCAAAGGATGAACTCTCATTTGAAAAGAGCAAGTATACACTGTATGAAGGCAACAGGACCAGTCTTTCGCTCGTGATGAACGGAGAGGAGAATTTCCAGATGACGAGTGAGTTCCTGAATGCCGGATGTTTTTCGACATCTGACGAAAGCATAGTATATGTGGATTATTTCGGAAATATCGAGTGCCGTGCGACGGGCAAGGCCACGATAACCGCGCAGTACAACGGAATGTCATGTAAGTGTACTGTCAAGGTAAACAAGAGCAAGCTGAAGCTGTCATATTATGAGGAGACCCTGTATTCGCATCAGCAGCTGATCCTGCGTGTTTCGGGTATAAAGAATATCCAGAGCATCTGGAGTACCTATGAGTGTATAGGCAATGAGTGCGACGCTGTATGGAGCTGGGAGGACAGCCCTTCGGTCACTTCTTATAACAGCGGTAGCGTGATCATAACAGCCGGAAGGTCAGGAGATTACCGTATAAGGATTATTGCCGAGACCACTTCGGGACAGACGTATTCGAAAATATTTACACTGCATACGATAAATGCAGGTCCCGAAAGGACTGAGATGAGCGTAGCGGTGGGCGGAGAGATGGAAATAGGGATGATCAACTCCGAGATCCTGTCCGTAGAATTGTTAAAATGGTACGAAGGAAATTATGAGATTACACCGGGAGAGAGAGAGGAATCCGAATGTCCTATAGAATCCGACGGAGTAGGCGGGTTTACCGCTTCGGGAGAGACAACAGCCGTATATGAGCTGACCTATCAGGCAGATGACGGGACTATTCTTACATATCCTCTGATGGTGACCTCGTATAACCCTCAGTATATCCCGTTTGACGACTATCTGTGGGTGGGTTCGTCATATGAACCTCAGTTCCTGGATAAAAGATGGACATCTGTTGTAAATTGTACCTCATCGGATCCTTCGGTCGTATCCATAAACACTACCGGTGAGATAGTTCCCATGGGTGGCGGAAAAGCCGAACTTACCATATGGATAGACGGTGTAGAGTTCACAGACGAAGTAGAAGTCATAGATGCCCATATCAGTTCAAACAATATCCTCACATGGCCCGGAACAAAGTTCAGTTTTGCGGTATCCGGTATACCCGAGGGTATGAAGGTTACTTACTTCAGCTCCGACGAGAGCGTTGCCACCATTTCGAAAAAAGGTAAGCTGAAGGTTAAGAAAACCGGATTTACCATGATTACGGTAAAAATTGATAACACAGATTTTTACTATACCGTAAATGTCGGTAACGAAATACCTGTAAAGGCATGTCTGGCAGCTGCTGAAGTGGTTGGAAAGGCTACTTACAGCCAGGACAAGCGAATGGAAGAGGGATTCTACGACTGTAGTTCGCTAGCGTGGAGAAGTTATGCAAAGGCAGGACTTAAGATAAAGAATGATTCCTATGCTCCTACGGCAGCAGACCTTGCAGAATACCTGAACGACAACGGCTGTATGATAGCATATGAGTGTCTTCCCGTGGAAGATATGCTTCCCGGCGATCTGCTCTTCTACAGCAGCGGCGGAGATAACGGAAGATATAAAAGGATAGACCACGTAGCCCTGTATTACTCAACAGAGGATCTGGTGGATTACGGTGACGGACTTACCGGTTACGGCAGAATAGTCCATGCCGGCTCGGGTGGAGGCGGAGTATACTTCAGCAATTACCCTGCATACGGCAATGTAGTGCTTATAGCAAGAATAAAAGAAAAATGAAAGTAGTATTTCGGAGGAGTCATGAGCTTAAATCCATTTTCTAAAAAGAAAAAGAAGAAAAGCAATGCTGTGGAAAAAGGACACAGAGAACCTATAGTAGTAAAGATTTTTAAGGAAAAAGATTCCGAGAACAGGACCAAAGTAAGTATAGATGAGGATGCTGCCGAGAGTGCAAAAGCCGCTTCAGGAGCTGAGACAGAAGGAAACAAGGCGGGCGGGAAAAAGAAACATGCCACTTTCCTTCCGAACGATCAGTATTTTACGATTACGGTCTATGCTGTTACAGCCGTAATGGCTATAGTCATATTCTCCATCATACTGGCAAACATTACACCCGTTATGGCTGCCGTAAAGAGATTCCTTTCGGTACTGTCACCGTTTATTATTGGTGCGATCATCGCATTTGTCCTGACGCCTATAGTGAATTTTGTGGATGCCTCTCTGTTTGAAAAGACTATGAAGATAAAGAAGGCAAAGCTGCGTGCGGGTCTCTCTATAACTCTTACCTACATAGTATTTCTCGGACTTCTTGTGCTTGCCATGATGAAGCTTGTTCCCGAAGTGAGCGAGAGTGTTTCGGAACTGATAGAAAAATCAAAAAGCACGTTAGAATCGTTATCGAAGACGGATTCAGCAGCAACTGTATCCGATAAAGAAGAGGATCCCGCAAAAATCAATTTTGACAGGATCATCACCAATGTAAAGGAAAACGGAATCAAGGGTGTAGTTGAAGAAGCAAAGAGGATACTGCCCTCGGTTCTTACAAAAATAAGCGATAAGATACCGGGATTTGTCACAGGTACATTTAACTGGCTGAAATCCCTGGTTACCACACTTATCAATATACTGTTGGGAATAGCGGTGTCCATCTACATGGTATGCGACAAGCGTAGAATAGCCAAAGCAGCCATGCGGCTTGTTTACTGTATCTTTAAGCCTCAGAAGGCAGAAAAGATTGTGGAGAATTCAAAGGAAAGCTTCCAGATATTTACCGGATTTATCATCGGAAAGTCCATAGACTCCCTGATAATAGGTATTCTTACATTTTTCGTTTTGAATATTTTCCATCTGCATTATACGCTTCTGGTATCGGTCATAGTCGGAGTCACCAATATGATCCCGTTCTTCGGACCGCTTATCGGAGCAATACCCGGAGTACTCCTGTATCTCTGTATCGATCCTACTTCGGCACTTATATTTGCATGTATCATACTTGCGATACAGCAGTTTGACGGATGGATCCTGGGACCCATGATTCTGGGTGATTCTACCGGAATCAGACCTATCTGGGTTATTTTCGGAATCACGTTCGGAGGAGCATATTTCGGATTTGTCGGCATGTTCCTCGGAGTACCGATCACGGCGGTTATCGTATATCTTATAAACAAGGCTGTAGACAAAAAACTGGATGAAAAACACATAGAGGTTCAATAGTAATGGATAATACTATTATACCATGGAATATTTATCCCAGACCTCAGTTGAAGAGAGACAGTTTCCTGAATCTTAACGGTGAGTGGGATTTTGAAGTCAGTACTTATGATTATATCCCAAAAAAGTACAACATGAAAATAGTTGTACCTTATCCTGTGGAATCCAAGCTTTCCGGAGTAGAGAGGCATTTCAAAAAGGGAAGCAGGCTGTTTTACAGGCGGTTTTTTGATGCTCCCATGCGTATCAGGTGGAGAAGGGTTCTTCTTCATTGCGGAGGGATAGATCAGAAAGCGGAAGTATACATAAACGGGTGCTTTGTCATAGAGTGCTGTACTTCCATAGAAGGTCCGCTGACTGTGGATATTACGCCTTTCTTAAAAGAAGAAAATGAGCTGGTCATAAAAGTCATAGACGATATGGATAGAACAATCCCCTATGGCAAACAGTCGGAAAAGCCTAAAGAAATCTGGTATTCTCCGGTGTCGGGCATCTGGCAGACCGTATGGCTTGAAGCAGTTCCCGAATATTACATCAAAGGAATAAAGGCTACCACTACACTTGATTATGCGGATATAGAGATCGAGGGTGTTGATGAAGGAAAAGTAGTTTTTGAAGGGAAAAGTTATCGTTTCTATGACGGAAAGATCAGGCTTTCTCCCACGATAAAAAGACACTGGTGTCCCACGGATCCTCATCTGTACTATTTTACCGTTCAGGTGGGAAATGACAAGGTGGAGTCGTATTTTGCCTTAAGAACACTGGAGATAAAAGAAGTATACGGGATGAAGAGACTGTGCCTTAACGGAGAACCGTTCTTCTTCAACGGAGTGCTCCATCAGGGATATTGGAAAGACGGCTTGTATACTCCTGAAAGACCTGATGATTATAAGCTGGATATAGTAACTGCCAGGAACATGGGATTTAATACCATAAGAAAACATCTGAAGGTTGAGGCGGAGGAATTCTATTATCAGTGTGACAAACTTGGAGTCATAGTATTCCAGGATATGGTCAATAACGGTAAGTTTTCGAAATTCAGGGATATAGTCATACCGATGTTGGGTCTGAAAAGACTTCCCGACAGGTTTAAGCACAGAAGCAAGGTGTGCAGAAGGTCATATCTGTCTGCGGCTCAGAACACCGTTAAAACCCTGTACAGTCATCCATGCATATGTTACTGGACGCTGTTTAACGAGGGCTGGGGACAGTTCTGCAGCAGTCAGATTTACGATCTGATAAAAGGAATCGATTCCACACGTTTTATTGACAGCGCTTCCGGCTGGTTTAAGGGCGGAAAAACGGATGTCGAAAGTATTCACTGTTATATGAAGCCTTTTATTGCTCCGTTTCCGGATAAACCCTTTGTGTTATCGGAGTTTGGAGGATACTCTTTAAAGGTAGAGGAGCACACGGTGAAGGATAATAATTACGGCTATAAAGAGTTTGAGGACAGAAAACAGTTCCTGGAATCATTAAAGAAGCTGTATGAAGAGCAGATAATCCCCGGAATAGGAAAGGGTTTGTGCGGATGTATCTTTACACAGTTTTGTGATGTTGAACAGGAGACGAACGGTCTGCTTACTTTTGACCGAACGTATATGAAGGCTGACGAAAGGATGCTTTTAGCCATAGCCGAAAGATTAAAATACTGATTGCAGGAAAACGATGCGGTAAACTACATTAGAAGAGGAGGTTGAGCTTATATGAGTATAAAGTTAAAGAACGGCATAATCCTTGCTACGGGAGAGAACGGAGACTTCCGGGTACTTGAAGGCAGTTGTATAGTCATTAACGGAAAAATCATTGAATATATCGGTCCGGAAGAGGATGCACCCTGTGCCGATGAAGTAAAGGATATGAGGAACAGGATCCTTATGCCGGGTCTTGTAAATGCACACGGACACGGTCCGATGACACTGCTCCGCGGTGTGGGCGGCGGACTGGCTCTGCAGGAATGGCTTGAGACAGCTATATTCCCGATAGAGGATAAGCTTACTCCGGAAGATATAGCAGTGGGTGAACGCTGGGCGATAATGGAAATGCTCGCGAGCGGTACCACCTGTGTTTCCGACATGTACGATTTCCCGTGGAAAACATGGGAAGTTATGAAAGAATCGGGAATAAAAGGAAATGTGTGCCGTGTAGGACTTTCATTCTCGGATACCGAGGAGATACCCACGAACCGTTTTAATGAATGCGTAAGCCTTGTGAGAGATTATAAGGACGAGGATGACAGAGTATTTTCCGAATTCTGTCTGCATTCCGAGTACCTCACCAAAGAAGCATTTGTAAGAAAGATCGCTGAGATCAACTCTGAACTGCATGCAAATGTAAATGTCCATGTATCGGAAACCAGACGCGAGCATGAGGAGTGCAAGGCGAGACATAACGGGCTGACACCGATACAGTATCTTGAAAAATGCGGGATACTCGATGAAAATACCTATGCTGCTCACTGCGTATGGGTAGAGGACGGGGATCTTGAGATAATGAAAGAGAAGAAGGTCTCAGCGGTATTCAATCCTTCGAGCAACTGCAAGCTGGCATCGGGATTCGCGTCCATCGACAAAATGCTCACTAAAGGCGTAAATGTAGCATTAGGTACCGACGGATGTGCCAGCAATGACAATCTGAACATGTTTGAGGAAATGCATCTCGGTTCCATGATAATAAAAAATATAAAATCGGATGCTACCAAGCTCAATTCCGAGCAGATGTTAAAGCTTGCTACCGTGAACGGGGCAAGAGCTATGGGCAGGACCGATACAGGTGAACTGAAGGTCGGGAAACGCGCCGATATTATCGCAGTATCGCTGGATAAGCCTCATATGTATCCTGCTTTCAATATCCCGAACCTGCTGGTATATTCAGCTCAGGGGTCGGATGTGGTCATGACTATGGTTGACGGAAATATCCTGTATGAAAATGGTGAGTACAAAACCATAGATGCCGAGAAGGCAAGATTTGAAATGAAGAAATGTATCGATAGAATATATGGATGACACTGATTAATTACATTGGAACCATCAATTTGATTTTGATCGATGACATGACAAGTGAATAAAAGCGGTAACGGAGTAAGGAATCAGGTGGAAAACCTGAGCGGGCCCGCCGCCGTAAATAAACATTGGGACCCACAGAGGATCTTACGATACTCTGTGCTCCCGACAGTCTACGCGGAAAAGAATGCCGCCGCAAGCAGTCTTTTCTGAAATACCATTGAAGAGAGATCTTTGAGAAGGTAAGCGGAACTGTTAAGTTTATGAGCCGGAAGACTTAGCCGTGTTTCCTATAGGCGTATGCCATCTGCGAGCACCGGACTATAGAAATATATATGGGAAACCGTTTTTATATAAAAGCCCTAAAAGGGGAGAAGGTCACACGGGTCATTCTGTGTGGCACGATATTTTATGGAGGATAGGATATGAATATTAAAAAGAAATTTCTGTCAATGATCCTGATTGCGGCCTTGATCGTGACAAGCTTTACAGGTTTTGCAGGAAATACAAGAGTACATGCTGCAGAATCTGATGGTGAGATCACCGTCTATGTTTCTATTTCTGATAAGGGTGATGTAGTTGTAAGACAGCAGTCTGTTGAAGTAACAGATGTTGATGACGACGGAGCTCTTACTATTGCAGATGCTCTTTACTGCGCACATGAAAAGTATTACAAGGGTGGCGCTGCAGCAGGATATGCAGCTGAAGAAGGACAGTATGGATTAGGCCTTACCAAACTCTGGGGCGATGAATCATTCAACTTCGGATATTATGTAAATGACAACATGGCATGGTCACTTACCGATCCGATAGCTGATCGTGATTATGTCACCGCATGGATCTATAAGCAGATGATCTTCAATGAGGATGGATCAATGACTTCAGATGCTTATTCTTTCTTTAATACCCGTGTTTACTCAGCTAAGAAAGGTGCTACCAAGAAGTTAAGCCTTTCATACTATGTATATGATGAGAACTGGAATCTTGTTGCACAGCCCGCAAAAAATGCTGTGATCACTATCGGTAACAAGCCTACCGAGATAACAACAAGCAAGAAGGGTAAATTCAGTCTTTCATTTAATAAATCAGGAAGCTATTTCGTTTCCGCATTTAATGAGAACGATGATCCCGTCCTTGTACCTCCCACACTTGTCATTTTTATTCAGCCCGATAAAGGCGAAGTAATCGAGGTAAAGAATAAGAAATATACTGTTACAAAGAACGGAAAAGTAAAGACCGACAAGAAAGGAAAGGTTACTTTCTCTAAGTCAGCAAACAACGGCAAGTCAGCTCCTAAGACTATCGAGTATGCAGGTGTTACATACAAGGTAAAGGTTGTAGACTGAGAAAATTTAGATTAGAATTTTACGCTTCCCTTTTTTAGGGAAGCGTTTTTGAAAAGATATGAAAAAAAGAATATTTCTTTCTCTTGTTTTTAGCCTGATGTTGATCCTGCTGTCGTTAGGAACAGGTATCCCCATAAAAGCGGCTTCGGATCATAAGGAAGAAGCAAGAGATATCATAAACGGGATAATCTTGTATAGTACCGGATATGAAGGGACTCCTCTAAAGGAACTTGAACCGAAAGATAAAAATAATGTTCTGGCACAGGAGACTGATAAGTTTATCCGGGAAATCATTCCCGAAAAGATCGGAGCGACTGCCGAGTGGTATGTACTGGGGCTGTCGCAGTATGGTGATTACGACTTTTATGTTTATCGTGACGCATTAACTAAGTATCTTAGTGAGAAGAAAATAGGCGGAGCTTCGGGCAGGCTAAAATTTGCTCTTATTTTGTCGATTGTAACGGGAGGAAAGCAGGAGGCTGACACGCCGGACGGTAACGGTGATGTCGATTTTATCCATGAGACGCTAAATGATGATTCCATAGGCGGTCAGGGGATCATGAGCTATGTCTTCGGACTGCATCTCTTAAATAACGGATATTCGGGAAATGTATCAAAAGAAGATATTGTTGCTTTTTTCGGGAGAGCACAGCATGAAGACGGCGGCTGGTCCATCATGGGTGAATACGGTGATGTGGATGTAACAGCCATGGTCCTTCAGTCTCTGGCACCGTTGTCTGAAAAAAACGGGAATGAAGATCCGGGGCTCGCTGAATTGGCTTCTCAGATAGACGGGCTGATAGACAGGGGATTAAACTTCCTGTCGGAAAAACAGGAGGATGACGGAGTATTTTCCAGCCTCGGAGTACGTAACGCGGAAAGTACTGCTCAGGTCATTACCGCGCTTTCGGCACTGGGGATAGACTGTGCCGGGGACGCGCGTTTTATAAAAAACGGTAACTCTCCGCTGGATGCAATACAGTGTTTTAAACTCACGGATGGCAGTTTTTCCCATAAAGAAGATGATGCTTCCAATCCTTCAGCAACCGTTCAGACATTTTATTCGATGGTAGCGTACTTAAGGATGTGCGAAGGACTGAGCCCTCTGTATGTTCAGGACAAAAATGAAGTTAAACTCGCGACTCTGTATAACGAGAATACAGACCAAAAAGATACTGTTGAAAATAACAAAGATACCGGAAATACCCAGGTAAACATTGATAAAAAAGAAAAACAGGAAATAAATAAGAATCAAAATACAGATGAGAAACAAAACCTAGATGGATCAAGCACCGATGCAGAAAAAGAGTATGCCACTGAAACAAACGCTGTGAAAGACAGCGGTTACAAGGTATACGCCATAATAGGTATAGCTGTTTTCTGCGCTTGTTTGTGCCTGGTGTTCTTTATAAAAAAGAAGCATTGGAAAAACTATTTATTTGCGGGATGTCTCGGGATAGCAGGTATTTTGATAGTTCTGTTTACCGATTTTTCAAGTCCTGAAAACTACTACGGAAAAACAGCAAATAAAACGGATGTGATAGGAACCGTAACCATGTCCATCCGGTGTGATATCCTCAAAGGAAAAGAATTGAACGAACACATACCGAAGGACTACTGTATACTTGATACCACTGAATTTGACGTTGAAGAAGGCGAGACCGCATACGACATCCTGGTCGAGGGCGCGAAGAAATACAGCATTAACATAGATCACAAGGGAAGCTCCGAGATTGTTTATATTTCAGGTATCAATTATCTGTATGAAAATGATTTCGGGGATCTGTCGGGCTGGGTATATAAAGTAAACGGAGTGCTCCCGTCCGTAGGATGCGGAGGATATAAGCTCGAACCCGGAGACAGGATAGAATGGTGTTATACGCTGGATCTCGGAAATGATGTCGCCTTTGACACCAAGAACGATAAAAAAGAATAATACAAACATCTTATCACAGAAAGGAGAGCATATGCGGGATTTCAAGGAATACAACCCGGTCACGGTATTCGTGTACTACGCGGCGGTTGTGGCAATATCCATGTTTACCATGAATCCGATACTGCACATCATCTCCTTTGTCGGTGGACTCCTGCAGTTCATGATGCAGAAAACGGACGACAGGGTAAGGACTCACATCTGGTATCTGATACTCGGTCTTATTCTTTGCTTTATCCGCCCGCTGTTTTCACATAACGGCGCGACCGTCCTGTTCCTCTTAAACGACAACCCTGTGACCCAAGAAGCATTTATCTTCGGCCTCAATTCTGCGGTAATGGTGGTAGGAGTGCTCTATCTCTTCCGGGTCTTCTCGGAGATCATGACCAGCGACAGACTGCTCTATCTGTTCGGAAGGGTATCACCGAAAACAGCACTTATCCTTTCGATGGGCCTAAGATATATCCCGATGCTCCGTCACCAGAGAAGGATAACCCGGGACGCGCAGACAGTGCTCGGGATAAATAAGGACGATAACGCCATAGACAGGATGAGGGGCGGACTAAACGTATTTTCAGCGACTGTATCCTGGGGGATAGAGAATGGCATCATAACCGCGGACAGTATGGTAGCACGCGGATACGGAGAAGGGAAGCGTTCCCATTATTCCACTTTGAGATTCAAGAAGAGGGATACAGCTATCATAATGATCACGGCTCTCTGTCTGGTCCCTGTGATCATAGCACTCGTTAAAGGATCGTTTGATACGGTGTTCTATCCGCTCTTTAATATTGCAGAACCCGATATCCATGCGTATCTTGGCTATATTTCATATATTATTTTGATCATTGTTCCGATAATATTAAAACTAATGGAGAGTTTTAGATGGAAATTCTTAATGTCGAAAATCTGATATTTAAATATCCAAAACAGAATGATCCGGTACTAAATGACGTATCCTTCTCTATCGAGGAGGGGGAGTTTGCAGTACTGTGCGGAGCTACCGGAAGCGGAAAATCGACACTGCTAAAACTGTTAAAACCCGAGATCACGCCTTTTGGGGAAAGAAGGGGACGTATAGCTTTACTCGGGAAAGAACAGGATTCTGATGCTGAAAAGAAGACTGTGTCCCCCTCGCGTATAGGGTATGTATGTCAGAATCCGAAGGAACAGGTAGTGACCGATAAAGTGTGGCATGAGCTGGCGTTCGGTCTTGAAAATATGAACATGTCCCAGAACGAAATGAGCGCAAAAGTGGCTGAGATGGCAGCGTATTTCGGGATAGAGGACTGGTTTGAGAAAAAGGTGAGTGAACTCTCGGGTGGACAGCTGCAGCTCCTGAATCTGGCTTCTGTCATGGTCATGGATCCCGAGATCCTGATACTTGATGAGCCTACAGCACAGCTCGACCCTGTGGCGGCATCCGAATTCATTACAACAGTCAGGAAGCTCAATTCTGATTTTGCGCTTACCGTTCTGATCGCAGAACATCGCTTGGAAGAACTCATCCCTGTATGTGACAGGGTGATGGTGATAAAAAACGGAAAGCTCGTTTTGAACGGAAAACCTGAAGGTGTTTTAGGATCCATAAAACAGGATGATGAGATATTTGATGCGCTTCCCTCTGCATACAGATTGTATAAAAAGATAAGAGATAAAAATGACACTATCGGTAATGCTTCAGGTAAAGATAAGGGAAGGATACCTCTTAATATCAGGGAAGGAAGAGAGTTTGTAAAGCTCTGTGTAAACGGTAGTTCCTGCGGAGACGGGGGTCTTAGCAATGGACTTTCAGTCGGTAAAAACGACGGTACCCACAAAGATACAACATCCGGGGATCCTGCACTGGAGTTTAAGGATGTAAGCTTCCGATATTCAAGGGAGGCTGAAGACGCATTAAAGGATCTGTCCTTTACGGTGAATACAGGTGAGATATTCTGTATCCTCGGAGGAAACGGCTCGGGAAAAACCACGGCCCTGAACGTGGCAGCAGGGTTACTTAAGCCCTACGAGGGAAATGTAAAGATATTCGGGAAAAAGATAAAGGAATACAAGAACCAGAGCCTTTATAACAAATGTTTATCAATGCTCCCGCAGGATGTTCAGACTGTGTTCCTTCATAATACGGTAAGAGAAGAACTGGAGAGCCGGAAGGCACTCGATAAACTGTCGGATTTCCCTTTTGATCTCTCGGGTATGATGGATAAACATCCGTATGATCTGTCCGGAGGAGAGCAGCAGCTGGTAACATTAGCCATAGTACTGGCTACCGAACCGAAGATACTGCTTCTCGATGAACCGACAAAGGGACTGGACGCATACAGAAAGAAAAATCTGACAGGGATATTGAAGAAGCTAAAGGCTGACGGCATAACCATAGTGGTCGTAACTCATGATGTAGAGTTTGCTGCCGGATGTGCTGACCGCTGTGCCCTGTTTTTCCGAGGAAGCCTGGCATCGATCGGAAATGTCCGGGACTTTTTTTACGGAAATATCTTCTATACTACCTGCGCCTGCAGACTCAGTCGCGGAATATGTGAAGGAGAGGTAACGGTGGACGGACTGGCGGGGGTATTATCGGATAACAATAATAAGGATATATCTGATTAACTGTTGAAAAAACTATTTTCATTATGAAATCAGAGCTTCGTCCCTATGATTGCTGTATTTCAGCAATACTTGACCTATAATAGCAAGATTTAGTTAGCAATAAATCGTTTTATTTGTTATGATGATATTACCAAAATAACAGGAGGGGTATTATTATGGCAATGATGGAAAGACCGTCTGTAACCGTAATGGCAGATGGCGGTAAGTATTGGGAACATGAGTTTGAGAAGTTTTATCTGAAGGTTTTCGTCCCGAAGACCGATATCGACGGAGAAGTGGTAAATTACAGCTTCAGAGCTCCGCTTTTACTGGTGTTTGAAGAGAACAGAAGATCGATGGATGAAGCAATCGAGTTTGCAAAGACCAGTGGGCTTGCGGACATCGCATCCGCAGTGGATTCAAGCGTTCTTTTTGTATATCCCACATGTGATGGCGCATGGAAGAATGCTGACCAGGATCTCTACGTATCTCTTATCAGTGAGATCAAGATGAATCCTTACTATAAGGATGGCATCATCGAGATCACAGATTTCTTTACAAAAGAGTTTAAGGGATATTTTGTAAAAGGCGCGATCTTTAGAGCGGATATATACAGCTACGGAGCTTCTGCCGATTACGTGGCAAAGAACCTGATCAAGACCATTCAGGGAGAATATCTGTGGGGACCCGGTGAGATCACTCCCGCATGTCTTTCTATGGAAGGCTTAAGTGTAATGCCTGAAGTAGAGCGCAATGATATCGCTATCTTAAGCGTAGGTAATTCCGATGAGATAAATAATGCATTCTTAAAACCCAAGAAAGACTTTAAGGACTTTGAGAGTGAAGGATGCAGGCACCTGCTGGTAAAGGACAAGGCTGATTATAAGGCAGATTTCAAAGCGTTTGTACGTCAGTTCAAGATGTGGTGCGGTAATGTGGAGATCGAGCCTGACTTCGAAGAGCTTAATATGACTGAAGAAGCAGGATTTACTTTGGTTCAGACCTCAGCCGATAACAGAGGCAGATATAAGGATCAGAAGGAACACAAGGTAGGATACTTCGCATATTATAACAATAATCTGTTTGACAAAGGACCTGTTCCGCTGCTTATCGGATTCCATGGCGGCGGAGATTCCACCATGTATCTGACATTTGTTTCGGGATGGTGGGAGATATGCCACAGATACGGATTCCTTTATGTAGCTATAGAGAATCATCAGGATGTGACCGCTACAGAAGTGATAGAAGTATTGAATGACTTAAAGAAAAAATACAGCATCGATGAACATCGTATTTACTGTTCTGGATTCTCGATGGGCAGCGGCAAGACCTGGGATATGTATCAGGAATATCCGGACGTATTCGCAGGTATGGCTCCTCAGTGCGCTCTGTTCCCTGTTAGGAATAATCCTTTCGGAAAAGATCTGGGAGACAAGCTGAATACCACGGTTGCGGTTCCTCTGTTCTATGCGGGAGGAGAAAAATCACATCTTCCGGAACTTCCTTTCCAGGCTGAATCAGGCATGGAAAGAATACAGTATGCTGCTGATGTCCAGAAGCTAAAGAAGAAATTCGACGTGAAATATGAGGATAAGGATAAATGGGCAGATCCTATCTGGGGAGTACCCGGTGACAGGGTAGAGAAGGTACATGATGATTCAAGAGATGCAACTCTTACCATCAACTACTTTGACAGTGAGGACGGTGTCTGCCGTACGGCATTTGCCAGCATCGACAATCAGGTTCATGAATGCAGGCATCATACCAACGAACAGGCATGGAAGTTCATATCTCAGTTCACCAGATAATCTGAACCGTTATTAAACAAAACCATCGCGGGTGTCAATATTTGTGCCTATAACTAAAGTTTCATTTGATACTTGCTCAATTCGTTCATTCTGTGTATAATTCATATGGGACCTCCAGTTTTTGATTAGATGTTTTTACATCCGCCAAGATGAAACACCTATATCATAACTCTAGGTCTCTTTTTTATTCAATTGGCATTATTTATGAATTACAGGAATGCTCCTATAAAATTTTTTTTGAAAATGATATTTCAAAATTGACTTCAAATTTTGCATTTATTATATAACAAAACAGAAGATATCCCCCACCTCTTAGCGTAGCGAAGGTGGGGGGAGATCTTCGTTTCAGGCGGGGTTCAAGCCCCGACTGAAATGAGATGCGAAGCATCGTTTTGTTACCGAGGAAACGCTGAAGGCGTT
>JAEEGL016024639.1_pt1 | contig 17807 bp, 16 predicted proteins | sample 9134231 | NCBI WGS metagenome assembly JAEEGL01 (sample SAMN16246548, study PRJNA631951) | gut metagenome | biome: gut microbiome; feature: rumen; material: fiber-attached | host: Bos | place: Iran: Karaj | collected 2018-10 | reverse complement strand
TGTTTTCTGTCGTCCCGGTTGACGCCGTATTTCCCGTCGCCGAGCAGCGGATGCCCGATATGCGAAAGATGCGCCCGGATCTGATGAGTCCTACCTGTGTACAGCCGTATCTCGAGAAGACTGAGATCTCCGCTTTCTCCGAGCACACGGTATCCGGTTTTTATCTCGCGGAATCCCGGGCGCGGCGAATCTGATATTTCGACCCGGTTGTTTTTTTCGTCCTTCCGGAGAAAACCGGTCAGTATATCGCTTTTTTCCGGCATCGTGCCGTGTACGGCGCAGAGATAATACTTGTGGACCTCTCCGTTTTTTATTCTTTCGTTCATATCCCGCAGCGCGGCCGCGTTTTTCGCGGCGATGACGATCCCGCCGGTGTTGCGGTCTATGCGGTTGCAGAGCGACGGGGAGAATGACTGCTCCCGATCCGGGTCGTATTCGCCCTTTTGAAAAAGATAAGCCTTCAGATGCATGATCAGGGTGTTGTCCTTTGCCGAATCGTCCTCGTGTACGAGAACGCCCGGCCGCTTGTTCAGCAGGATGATGTTTTCGTCCTCGTAAACGACATCGAGCTTGGGCGCAATCCTTGAGAGCGCTCCGCCGTCCTTTTCGGGGCTGTCGAAAAACTCTTCGCGGATAAAAAGTTCCAGCTCGTCGCCCGCTTCCAGCATTTGCCTCGGGTCGGCGCGCTTTCCGTTAAGTTTTATCTTTTTCGTGCGCAGGTATTTGTACATCAGCGACTGCGGAAGTCCCTTTACCGCTTTCGAAAGGAACTTGTCGCACCTCTGACCCGCGTCGTTCGTTGATATATTTATTTTTTTCATAGGCGCCAAGACTGCCGACGGGGGCGTAAATTCCGTGTCCACGCCCCCGTCGTTATAAAGAAATCTGTTACTTTGTTCCGAAAATCCTGTCTCCGGCGTCTCCGAGACCCGGGACGATATACGCGTTTTCGTTGAGGCATTCATCCATAGCCGCGACGTAGATATCCACGTCCGGATGCTCCGCCTGAACCTTTGCAACGCCCTCCGGAGCTCCGACAAGCGCCATGAAGCGGATGTTGTTGCAACCGTGTTTCTTGAGCATCGTAAGCGCGTCGCAGGCGCTGCCGCCGGTCGCCAGCATCGGGTCGACGAGGATGACGATTCGCTCCTCGATGTCGGGCGGGAGCTTGCAGTAGTACTCTACCGGCTTGTGAGTCTCCGGATCACGGTACAGACCGATGTGTCCGCATTTTGCGACCGGCACGAGACGGAGAAGTCCGTCCACCATTCCGAGGCCGGCGCGGAGGATGGGAACGACGGCAAGCTTTTTGCCCGAGATCGTTTTCGCTTTGGTCTTGCAGATCGGAGTTTCGATCGTGATATCCTCAAGCGGAAGATCTCTCGTCAGCTCGTATCCCATAAGCATGGCGATTTCATTGAGCAACTCTCTAAAATCCTTTGAACCGGTTTTCTTGTTTCTCATAATCGAGAGCTTATGCTGTATCAGCGGGTGGTCGACAACGTGAAGGGTACTCATTTGCAGAACTCCTTTTTGTTCAGTTTTCTTGGGGAAGCGCCGAATTGACCGACGCGCGCGGTGAATTCGGTCCTCCTAAAATTATACTACAAAAAGAGCGCCAATTCAATAAGACGCGAAAAAAAAGAAGAATTTCTTTTCTTTACACGGGAAAGAAAAAATGATAAAATATTATAAGGCAGCAAAAGACGCCGGGGTAAAGGAAGCGCCGAACAAATCGACGCACCTGCGCGCGCGTTATTCGGCGATTCCTTAATACCTTCGCCGGGAGGAGGTCGGAAGTGGAAAACGGTAAAAAAACGGTCGGCATACTGACGCTCGGATGCAAGGTAAATCAGTACGAGAGCGAAGCAATTGCCGAAGAATGCACCCGGCTCGGCATGCGCGTCCTGTCAAGCGACGACGTGTGCGACGTATATATCGTGAACACCTGCACCGTCACTGCGGAGGCCGACCGGAAATCCTGTCAGATGATAAGGCAGCTCCGTTCCCGCAACCCGGGCGCGGCGGTTATCGTTACCGGGTGCACCTCTCAGCGCGATCCGGTACGGATAGCCGGAATCCCGGGAGTATACGCGGTAGTCGGGAACGCAAAAAAACTTGACTCCGCGGCGCTTGCCGCCTCGTTTGACGGTGTTTTTCCGGAAAAACCGGTCGTCAGCGTCTCCTCTCCCGATTCGTCCGGGTTCGAAGAAATGCGCCTGTCCTCCTTCCCGAGGACGAGAGCGTATATAAAGATCGAGGACGGATGCAACAACCGCTGCTCCTACTGCGCTATTTCCGGCGCACGCGGAAGAGTGAGATCAAAGGATCCCGACGCAGTGATGGCCGAAGTTCTGTCATTCTGCGAAAAGGGATGCCGCGAGATCGTGCTTACCGGTATCGAAACGGCATCCTACGGTAAGGATTCCGGCGGCGTACGCCTCGGAGAGCTTTTGCGTCGCATAGACTGCGCGGCGAAGGGATATCCTCTCAGAATACGTCTCGGTTCGCTTGATCCGACGCTTTTTCTGGGAGATTTCTGCGAAAAGACAGCCGGCCTGTCAACGCTCGCGAATCATTTTCACCTGTCGGTCCAGAGCGGTTCGTCCGCCGTGCTTGCATCCATGCGCAGACCTTATAACAGAAAAATGCTGGACGAAGCGATCGACCGCATTCAGTTGGCTTACCCGGTCGTCCTGCTTTCGGCGGACGTCATAGCCGGTTTTCCCGGCGAAACCGAAGAAGATCTTGACCGGTCGGTAGAACTTATAAAATCGCGGCCTTTCATTCACGTGCACGTTTTTCCCTTTTCCGTCAGAAAAGGAACGGCCGCAGCGGCGCTTCCCGGACAGCTGCCGATGGAAGAAAAGCGAAGGCGGGCGTCGGTACTGACCGCGGCGGCAGAAGAAAAAGCGCGTGAAATACTTGACGGGTATACCGGACGAAAGCTTCGGGTGCTTTTCGAAACTTTCGCGGACGGGACCGCCTCGGGACATTCGGATGAATTCATAGAAGTTCGTGCGCCTCTGGCCGGATTTGAAAGAGGCGTATTCAGGACTGTAAAGGTGCTTTCAAACGACGGCAGGATCTGCACCGGAGCAGCCGATGATGAAGGAGAATCACAATGACTGAAAGAAAAAAAGGGCTGGTACAGGGATTCAGGCAGTGTCCCGACGGGTATCTGGCTTCGATAATCGGTGACCTGGACCTTGGAATCACACTTGATCAAATCAAAATAATGAGGGATCTTTGCCGGTCGCTCAATTCTGATCCGACGGTCGGCGAACTGTATTTCTGGTCCGCTTTCTGCAAAAAATTTGCCGAAAGGACGAAAAATCTTCCGCTTACCGGGGCTTCTTTCCCGGACAGCGCCTCGGCCGAGCTTTTTTCCAGACTGCTGACCGAGGGAAAAGACAGGATCTCAAGGTTTTCTTCGGGTCCGTCTCTGACGTCCGCCGCCGCTTACGCCGCGCTCGGCCGGTCGGTGCCGGAAGCGGGAACGCGTTTTTCGATCGGACTCGAATGCGAAGACGTTTTCCAGGCGTTCCCGGGAAAGAAAAACGCCGTCTTTTCCGCCGGAGGGTTTACGCTTGCCGTATCCGAAGGCGCCGCGGACGCAAAAAAGATCGCGGGCAACACGGGATTGCTGATTTTCCCGGACGAAAAAACTACTGTCGGCGCGTTCATCGGACGGGCGTTGCCGTTTGCCTCCGAAATACCAGAAAAGCACCCCGGATGCAGGATCGTCCCGTGCTCTTCCGACGGTCTGTTTTTCGACGTCGTTTCATCCTTCCCTGACGCGGTGCTCAACGTGCGGGAGCTTCCGGGTTCAAACGGACTTCCTGAATACTCTCTTGAGGCGTTCAATCCGGCTTTTATCGTTTCCTGTCCGCCGGCCGAGGTCGGCCGGATAAAAGACGAAGCCGCGGCTGCCGGTTTCGGCGCATCGGTCCCCGTCTCGCCGGGATCCGCCGGTTCGGGAATCACGGTCGTATCGTCGGAGGGGGTCGTAAGATTTCCACGCTCGGCGGCGACAAAACTCGCGATTTCGGACGAACGCCGGCTCGACCTTCCTTTTTCACCGCTTGCGGGAGAGGGCGAGCTCGAAGTTTTTTCCGACTCGCAGGGGGCCGTTTCGGCGGTCTGCCTTTCGGGTGAACCGTACGCGTCACTGTGCGAGACAACGTCGGATTCCTGCGCATTCGCGCTTGCCGGAACCCTTGCCGACGACGGCGCGGCTCTTCCGCTGATACTCGCCCTCGACGCGCTGAGAAAGAACAAAGCGCCGAAAATATCGGCGGCGCGCTTCTTCCCCGGAGAAAAAACCAAGATAGTCGTCTTCCGGCTCGGCAGAGAGTGCGACGCGGGAAAAAGCTTTTCCCCGATGCCCGAAAACGGGACTTTCTTTTCCCGCCTTTCCGGAACCGACGATCTTTCTTCACCCGCCGGGTTACCGGATCTTTCAGCCCTTCCCGGACGCGGAAAAATATACGACGGCACCGCGGAGCTTTGCGGCTGCACGCCGCTTCTCCGCGCGTATCCTGAACTCCCGGGCGTGCTTCTTTGCAAACTTGAGCTTTTCAACCCGGCGGGGAGCGTCAAGGACCGCGCCGCGCTTAATATTATCAGAAGAGCCGAAGCAGAGGGAAAGCTGTCTTCCGGATCGGTGATCGTCGAGGCAACGAGCGGAAATACCGGAATCGGTCTCGCAGCTTACGGCTGCGCGGCGGGATACCGCGTCGTCATAGTTATGCCCGACAGCATGAGCCGCGAGCGCATCGATCTTATGCGCGCTTACGGAGCCGAAGTCGTCCTGACGCCCGGCGCCCTCGGAATGAGCGGCGCCGCCGACGAGGCAAAGCGTATCGCCGCGAATTTCCCCGGCTCGTTCATCGCCTCCCAGTTCGACAACCCGGCGAATCCCGAGGCGCACTTCCTTTCGACCGGGCCCGAGCTGTTGCGGGATTCCGGCGGAAGGATCGACTTCCTCGTCGCCGGGATCGGGACCGGCGGAACCCTTTGCGGTACCTCGAAATATCTGAAGCAGTATCTTCCGGAAATGAAAGCAATCGCCTGCGAGCCGCTCTCGTCGCCTCTTATAAGTGAAGGCAGGACGGGAAAACACGGAATTCAGGGGATAGGTCCCAACTTCCTCCCCGCAAATTACGATCCTTCGGTCGTCGACGCGGTTTTCAGAGTTTCGGACGAAGACGCGGTCGGAGAGTCGCGCAAATTTGCGAAAAGATACGGCATACTCGTCGGTATTTCATCCGGCTGCGCCCTTTTCGCCGCAAAAAAAATCGCCTCCGAAGAGGCGAACAGAGGGAAGACGGTTGCCGTCATCCTTCCGGATACCGGAGAGCACTATCTCTCTTCCGGTCTGTTTTCGGGAAGCGCGGAATAAAACGGTTCCGTCTTCCGGTCAGAGAAACAGTATTTTTCCCGCGTCAAACAGTTCTCCGTCGCACAGCGGCCGGAGGACGGTATGATGTTCCGTCAGAAACGCCGAGATCTTTCCGTAATCCGGATGGGTCCCGGCGTTTCCTATCGTGTAAAGAACGCCGCCCGTAACCCCGCAGCATCCGCCGAAAAAGCCCTCCTTTTCTCCCGGGCGTCCGTATCCGGGAAGGAGAACCGATCCGCGGGAAATCAAAAGACAGCTGACGGAAGCGCTGACAAGGGCGCGGTATATCCCCTCGTCGTCGGTTATCGCGGCTCCGTCCGACAGAACGGCGGTCGAACACGCGGCGTATCCCTGCTTAACGTTAATAAGACGAAGTCCGTTTTCCAGGGCGTATTTCAGCACTTCCGGGTCGGCGCTTTTTTCGCGCAAGACGACATAATCCTCCGAAACGGAGCAGCAGAGTCCGGTATCGCCGGGATACGCTCCCGCGGCGGTCTCATCCGACAAAACCAGCCGGCGTCCGGATCCGGCGGCAAGTCTTTCAAGCGTGCCGGGGGGAAGAAGACGCGCGTAATCCCGCCTCGCAGCAATGAATCCCCCGGCAAGAAACAGAGACAGATCCGCGTGTCCGGCGACGGGCGCCGGGAGGCGCGGATCGGGCGGCAGAACGGTGATTCCGAACCCCTCTTTTTTCAATCCTTCGAGCGCGGCCGCCGGTACCGCCGATCCGGCGAGGGCGACCCTTTCGCCCCGTTCGTTTTCAGTCATCGTCATCTCCGAAAAAAAGAAGAAAGACTGTCAAAAAACTCCGGAAGGGTCTTTTGACAGTCCTCGTCATTCAGGAAACCCTGAAGCTTATGCATCCTGCTGCTTCTTCATGGTGCGCAGACAACGCGCACAGATGCTGACAGTCTTAGCGCTCCCGTTCTCGAGAACTCTGACCTTGCGGATGTTGGGCTTCCAGCTTCTGTTGGTCTTACGGTGCGAATGAGAAACCGCGTTACCGAAAACAACGCCCTTGCCGCACACAGCACATTTTGCCATGACTGACACCTCCTCTGAAATCTTAAAAAAGCGAATACGCATACAACATCGGACATTATACCACAATCCGGGAAAAAAATCAATAGTAATTGCAAAAATATATGAAAAACGAAACCGTTTTTTTGATATTTCGCCTCGGTCCAAAAAAAAATCCGCCGGATTACCCGTTTTTTAACAATATGCTTGACCGCTTTTTTTATATGTTGTATAATATTATATGTGAATTTATAATAAGGCGGCCCGGCAATGAAATTCGAATTCAATCTAAAGAAAATACTGATTCTTCTTATCGCCCTGATAATAGTGTTTATCCCGACTTATATCGCCATCGGAAGCTATTACCGCAAGAGCGGGAAAAATCCCGGCGCTTTTTCAACGTCGACGCGCCTTGAGGTCACGTCGCCTTCAAGAACATACACCGCGACCGCGGATAACGATCCCGACGGTCTCTGGAGCGCCATCGAATCGGCAATAAAGAACTCCACGTCGGTCTCTTCTCTTCCCGATCAGCTGTCGGACGCCGATGCTCTCCTCGCGGCTTACGTAACAGACAAGACCGAGACCGATGAAAACGGCGAGGAACACACCACGAGCACGACGCAGCAGTATATGTTCTACTACTCCTCGGACTATTCGGCCTGCTACTACAAGGATCCCAAAGCAAACGTATTCAAGATCAGAGAGAAAGACGCGAAGGAATTCATCAACCTCAACGCGGCGTCCTATCTCTTCAAGGGAGCCGTCCTTCCGGTGCTCAGCCTGTCGGGCGAAGTAATCGAACCGTCCGACATGAAATGGAATTATCCGGCCGCCGGAAACGTTTACAAGACGATAACCAAAGGTTTCCAGGAGCGCGCAACCGTCGGGACCCCGTCCGGGACCACGCCCGAACTCCGCTTCACCGACGAACCGACGTCCTGCACGCTCCGCGTATACGACGGAACGTCGGTACTCTACGACGGCGCTTACGGAAACGTTCCTCCGCTTTCTTTCAAAAACAACACCGAGCTGCGCTTCGTTATGACCGCGACCTGGGCAAAAGAACAGGCCGCCGGCACTCCTTACGGAGAGGCCTCCTACGACTTTTTCTGCGTGGTCCGCGCGCCGGCATATTTCAAGCTCAATACCGAATCGATCTATCTCGGTGAATTCGCCGTTCTCTCGGCATTCAACGTCGAAGATCCGTCAAAGGTGTCGTTCAGTTCGTCTCCGACCATCCCTCACGTTCCGGTATTTTACAGTGCCGGAAGCGTATGCCACGCTCTTATCCCGATAAGTTACGGCTGCGCCACCGGAAGCTACGTTTTCGAACTCGGGTATGAAGGAAACGTTTCCTCCGTAACGCTGTCGGTAAAGGATTACCGCTGGGGATACAAAACCAACGAATACGATATTTCGGCCGCTATGATCGACGCTCTGTACACCGACCGGAACGTGGACGCCCTCGCCGCTCTTGAAAAAGAGATAAACTCGGCGGCTTCGGGTGACGCGATGTTTTCCGGCGCGTTTCTGGACTACCAGAAGGCCGGAGTGCTCACGAGAGACGGCTCGTATATCCGCTCCGGTTTCGGACGCAATATCAGTCTTGTCAAAGACTCGTCGACTCCGAAGCGGTCGTACGAGCACACGGGCGTCGATTTTGAGGTCGATTCGGGCGTATCCGTCCCCGCAATGAACGCCGGAAGGGTCTGCGCCGTCGGCAACAACGAGCTGCTCGGCAAATACGTCGTCATCGATCACGGATACGGACTGCGCACCTGGTACGCGCATCTCGGAGAAACCGCGGTCAAGGTCGGCGACGCCGTAACCTCCGGTCAGTCGGTCGGAACAAGCGGTTCTACCGGATTCACGGTCTCGAAGAGAGTACACGTGGCCGCTTCGATAGGGGAAATATTCATCGCCCCATACTCGCTCTGGGAAAGCGGAGTGTATTTCGCGGCGGACAACTGAACGCCCGCCGCGAGTACCGGACCTCCTTCCGGGGATCCGCAGTTTTCGGTTATTTGAAATTCTCCAGGATGTATTTTTCGAATTTCGGAAGCACCATCTGATGTCCTTCGACGTTCAGATGGCTGACGTCCGTATCCGCCATACACCATTTCGTTCGGAAGGCGGCGTCCGTCATGTCTACGCCTGACAGAGCCGGATCGTCAGCTGAGAACACCGGTATCCGCTCATTTTCGCAGAAGTTCCTCATCGCGTCGGCATAATCCTTCACTTTTTTTCCGATGTCGTTCGTTCCGTTGACATTCCAGGGAGTGATGCAGATAAGCTGAGCCGACGGGTATTTTGAACGAAGTCCGGAGATCAGGATCCTCAGCGCTCCGTAAAACGTTCCGCTGTCGGAACTTCCGGGCTCGCCTATCGGAACGTTTCGGTTGTAATCGTTTTTGCCGCCCTCCACGAGTATCAGATCCGGAGGATCGGACTTCATTTCCTTATACCGCTGACACATCGGGTATCCGGTCGGATCGTAATCTGAAATTGCCGAACCGTTTTTTCCGTAGTTTTCGAAGGTCATCGAATATTTTGCCGCCAGGATCGCCGGCCATACGTATTTCCCGTCAAGTCCGTGCCCCGCAAAGTAACTGTCTCCGATTACGTAAAGCGTCTTTCCGTAAAGCGGCGAAGACGGATCGACCGTCTTCTTCTGGCCTTCGATATATTCTGCGAATTTGCCGTCATTTTCGAACGTCCTGACGGCTGTTCCCTTTTCTCCCGTCCAGGTCAGTTTCACGTCAGGATATTTCGCAGGCTTGAACGTACTTGTCTCGCCCGAACGGAAGGACAGGCGGATGTACTCGTCGTCCACCGTCGTGACGTAGGTGTAAACGACCGAGCTCCCGACCTTTTCAGCCACGTCGGAAGCACCCTTGCCCGATCCCGAATAGTTGTATCCCTCCCGGTTGATCGAATAGCCGAACTCCCGCTTCATCCAGGAGGAAACCACCAGAGCGTTCCCTGATGCGAAATCGGTATCTCCTCCGGAATTCGTGTTGTCGTCGGTAAATGAGATCCTTGTCCCCGCCTTTTCAATATGTATAACGTCGGTATAGGAATAGTATTTTCCGCTCGCTTTTATCAAATAGGCGTAGCTGGGATGCTGAGCCGATCCTATATATCCGAAATGCCACTTAACGTCGATGACGTGAGTCTTTCCGTCGTACAGATCGACAGCGGGGACCGTCGACGTGTCAGTTAAGGTCGTTTCAGCAGCAACCGGAGCGGTCGGTTCCGCTTCAGTCCCGCTCTCTGATCCTCCGGACGTATCACGGACGGGTTCAGCTGACGTTCCGCCGTCAGGGCCGGCGATTCCGCCCGCGCATCCGGCGCCTATCGTCATGATCACCGCGCACAGTAAGGACAGCAGAGTTTTCATTCCGATTTTTTTCATTATTATCTCACCGTTATAATTGTTTTTCCAGCCGGTCGGACGTAAATGACCGACGGAATTATTATATCACATTACCCTGCAAAGGTCAATCTATTCAGAGAAAGGGCCGGAGCGCCTCGCGTTCCCGGCGGCAACGAACAAAATGATAGTAGCACTTGAAGAAGCAAAATATAAACTCCTGGGAATGCGTCCGGTTATCGCCGAACTCGGAAACGCTCTGCGCATAGAAGAGCTTCGGTCGTCGATCCCCGTGCTCGAGGAAAAAACGCTCGATCCGAACTTCTGGAACGATCCCGACAATTCCTCGAAGGTCCTCCAGCAGATCAAGCAGTCGAAGGACACGGTAGCGGATTACGAAGCGCTTGTCGCCCGTCTGGAGGACGCGATAGCACTTGCGGAACTGGCCATTGAGGAGAACGACGAGGCAAGCGTGCCGGAGGTGGAGGAAGAACTCGCGCAGATCCAGGCGCAGGAGGAAAAAGAGCGCATCTCCGTCCTCCTTTCGGGAGAATACGACCGTAACAACGCGATCATATCCTTTCATCCGGGAGCGGGCGGAACCGAGGCGCACGACTGGGCGCTCATGCTTTACCGCATGATAACAAGATATTGCGAGCGCGCGGGATTCAAGGTCAAACTGACCGACTGGCTGGACGGTGAGGAGGCCGGCATCAAGAGCGCGACCATTTTCGTCGAGGGCATCAACGCCTACGGATATCTCAAGAGCGAGAACGGCGTCCACCGCCTCGTCCGCGTGTCTCCCTTCGACGCCCAGGGGCGCCGCCACACCTCCTTCGCCTCTATCGAAGTAATGCCCGAATTCGACAAGCTCGACGAGATTGTCATTCGCGACGAGGATTATGATTTCGTTCCCTTCCACTCGAGCGGAGCGGGCGGACAGAACATCAACAAGGTATCGTCTGCCGTCCGGCTGATTCATCACGCGACGGGGATTGTCGTAACCTGCCAGACCGAGCGCAGCCAGCTCCAGAACAAGGAGACGGCAATGAAAATGCTCAAATCGAAGCTGATGGAGATCAAGATCCGCGAGCGTCTCGACACGATAGAGGAAATCAAGGGAAACAAAACGAATATCGAATGGGGAAACCAGATAAGATCTTACGTTTTTATGCCGTACACACTCGTAAAGGACACCCGTACGGGATACGAGACCGGCAACATCACCGCGGTGATGGACGGAGAAATCGACGGTTTCATAAACGCATACCTGAAATATATTTCGGGGCAGGACAAACAGTAATCGGGAGGTTATGGAATGAATAAAGCACAGAAGCGCGGAATCGCCGGAGCCGCGGTGTCGCTTGCCGCTGCAGCGATCGGGACCGCGGTTTACGTCACGGCGAGAATCAAAAGGCGCAAACGCACTCTCATACTCAGGAAGATATCGTATTTCCTTTTAGGCGTTTTTTCGCTGTCCGCGGTTATTTCCGCCGTCAAAATGGTTTCGCTGTTTGTCAAACGCCGCAGGCCGGGACACGTAACGCGTATTTTCGGTAAAGACGATCCTGAAAAAAGCGACGCGACTTCGGATGAAACCGTCTGACGTTCGCACCGGTCGTTGACCGCAAATCATAAATGATCCGGCCGTGTCGGACCCGGCGCGGCGGAAGAAAGAGAAGAAAATGGAAAAAATCAAAAAATCCACGATCATCCGGCTGATAATCTGCGCCGCTCTGGTCGCAATCCTGATCCCCGTCGGTTTTCTGACAAAGCTTTTCACGGCGGCGGATTTCGGCAACGTCAAGTTCAATCTTTCGAATTTCCTTAAGCTGATTATCATGGTAGCGACGGTTATTTCGCTTGAAACGATAATCGTTTTCGTACTCGGACTGATCAAACCGAACAATCACAGGGCGCGGTCGATCATATCCATCGTTTCAAGCGTGCTCAAATACGTTGCCGGCATCGTCATCTTCTGCTGGGGACTTACGATAATCGGCGTGAACGTCTCGACTATCGTGGCCAGTCTCGGAATCGCCGCCCTGATACTCGGGTTCTCGGCGGAAAGCCTGATCTCCGATATGGTTACCGGCGCCTTTATGCTGTTCGAAAACGAATACAACGTCGGAGATATCGTTGAAGTCAGCGGATTCCGCGGAACGGTGACCAGCATCGGACTTCGCACCACCTGCATAACCGATCCGGGCGGAAACGTCAAGATCGTCAACAATTCCTCGATGAAAAACATTCTCAACCGCTCCGACAAGCCCTCCCGCAGCGTCTGCGAGATCGCCGTACCCTACGGAACCGATTTCCGCAAACTCGAGAGCGAGATCCCGGACCTTATGCAAAGGATATTCGAAGCGCATCCCGAGATCATGAAACAGCCGCCCGTTTACCTCGGCATAAACGAGCTCGCGGACAGCGGAGTCATTATGAAATTCGTTGTCGAAGTCGACGAGAACAACATCTTCTCAGGGAACAGAATCCTGAATCACGATCTCCTGCTCGGGTTCAAGGATCTCGGAGTCGAGTGCCCGTTCCCGCAGGTCGACGTCCACAACATTCCCGTCAATTGACGCTGCCTGTTCATTTATCCTTTTACAATGCGTAAAAGAATCATTGACGAATACCCGCTCGCAAACGATGCCTGCGACGTATTCTGCGGTCCGGCCGAGGGAGACACGATTCCGGTCGAGGACGTCAGGCCTGCCGAACCGAAAGACGGGCAGTCGGTATACGAAACCGCCGACGACACGTCGAACGGCCTGCGCCGAAGGGCGCCGTCCACCGCCGGAGACGAATCGTTTTCGGACGCTGAAAAACGTCACAGACGGCTTAAGGATCTTGTCCTCAAACCGATCGTTTCGGTGTCGCTTGCGGTCACGACCGTCGCCGGCGCCCTCGGGATCGACTTTCTCGGTTTCGATATGATCAATTCGGAATCGGGAGACCACATTCTGCAGGAATATCTGTTCGGCGAAGGATTTCACGACAGCGATCGCGACCACTGGGACGACTGGGACGACGAAGAAGACGAAGAGGACGAGTGGGATATGATCTCCTTCGATCAGTCACAGTATCCGAACGCGCAGGAGTATGATTCATCCTTCCCCTCCCTCGACAACCCCGATCCCGATTTCGACGGAAACTACGCCGGCGGCGGAATGGGTACGGAGGAGTATATACGCCTTTCCTTCGGAGACGGCGAAGGCTGGAAATATCTCGTGGCGGGATCGTACTGGGTCGACTATGAAGACGCAGTGATAATCGAGCCCTACGGCGGTTCGGGAGGCGCGAAGTACGACAGTGAGACGAATACGCTGACGCTCGCCAACTTCACGGCCGAGGATCTTGACGTCAACCTTATGGGCAACGGATTCAAAATCGAGCTCGAAGGCGAAAATCATCTGCGTTCTGTAACTGTGTGGGGATTCCATTACGGCGGAAGCGTGACCTTCACGGGTGAGGGAACGCTTTACGTCAACAACCCGTCGGGAGCGGCGCTGCTGCTGCACGCCGAGGGAAGCGCGTCATGCGTGATGTTCGACACCGACGTCAACCTTCTCCTGGAGGGCGAGGCGGCGATTTACGTCTCAGACACGACGCTTGAAAAATCCGTTTATTTCCTCGCCGCGACACGCGTATACGGAGGAAGATACTACTGGTCGCTCAGTGAAAACAGCCCGGATGAGCCGACCGACGACGACCCCGCGCTTTATAACGGATACTACGTCTGTCCTGAAGAGCTTGTTCAGGTCACCGAGACGGTAACCGCTCCGCAGGGAATGGTGTTTTCCGAAAAAGTTCTCGTAGAAAGCCGCTGGAGAAAAATGAATAAATTAACCGGCTGACTTATTCGATCCGGTTAATTCAGAAACCGTCCCCCGGCGCCGAACGGCGCCGGGGGACGGTTTCTGAAACTGGTATCATCCGGACCTTTTCCCGTCCGGTCGACGGGTAACGGTCTCCGTCCGTTCACCCCTGCGCCGCGAGGACCTTCTTCAGGCGCTCTTTTTTCATTTCGGCGATATCGTCTTCGGTTATACTTTCTTTCGGATAAACGTACCATCCGCGGAAATCCTTGTAGATCTCCGCTTTTCTTTTGTTTATAACGACCGAAAAGCGCGTCGTGCCGTCCTTCGACTTAGGTACCGGCATTATCATATTAACGCTTTCGATCTCCCAGCATCTTCCGTCGAACCAGTAGACGCGCTGGGGGATCTCGATCCCTGACATCGTCTTCGCCGTATCGACGAGAAGATACTGCCGTTTGCTTTTGTTTTCCATCAGGCAAATCAGACCTTTTTAATTACGAACCGGGCGACGCCCTGTATGCTCATCCGGTCGAGGAGTATTTCCCTGCCGGGATACGCGCTCTCGTTTTCATAGGCAAGCCTCGCCCTGCCCTCTTTGTCCGGGCCCTTGTAGCGTTTGAGCGTATTCTCCCCGTCTTCATCCATTGCTACGACGATATCGTTTCTCGACGGCTCACGGACGTTCTCGACGACGACGTAGTCGCCTTCGTCTATCCCGGCGTCCTCCATCGAATCTCCCCGCGCCGTCAGAATATACATATCCTTTTTCCCGAAAATAGCGGACGGAAGTCTTACGTATTCGATTATTTCGGCCTCCTCCGGCTGCGGCTCGCCGCATTTTACCGAACCGACGACCGGGACGGTGGTGACGTCGGAACTGATCATACCCGTTTTAGGCGTTTCGTAGTGCCTGCCGGAGTATTTTATAATCCCTTTTTCATTCATTTCGATAAGATAGGAATGAATGCGGCTGTAGGACAGGCCGGTCGCCTTTGATATTTCGGGTATCGTAGGCTCCTTGCCTTCGGTCAGCTTGAGGCGTTCTATAGCTTTAAGGATATTCTCCGCCCTTCCCGGATCTTTTTTCCTCATAACGGCGCTTCCCCTTCTTTTTTGCGCGGATAACGGAAATTTATTTTCCGTTTACGTATAATATTATAAGCCCCTGCAAAGGATTTGTCAAGGGCTTTGCGGAAATTTTTTTCCGTATTGTGCCGGCACGCTCTGTCACTCGGTAATCAGATCCGTCACGTCGTCAAGTCTTATCACGGTCCCGTCCGACATGCGGATCGTCCTTTCTATCCCGTCGAAGCTTTCGACGGTCCCGGCGACGGTAACGTATTCCCCGCCCTCTTTTCTTTCGTCCGGAAGGAAATACGTCACCGACGTTTTGATCCGTTCGTCCGGACGCGAGAGAATAAAGGACAGCTCGCCGGATATGCGTTCCTTTGCGTCGTCGTCAAGTTCTATCCGCTTTTCGGTCGAACGCGCCGATTCGGCAACGATGCCCTCGTACCCGGTCAGTGCCGCGAAGGGAGAGAACTGGGCTGCGTAGCTTTCGCGCCCGAGAGGCGGATGGCGCTTCGAAACGTGATGCGGAAGCTCTATTATATCGTCGTATATGCCTTTATCCGTCATTATACCGTCCTCCGCCGTTTTTTTCTTCTCCGTCCGGCATCGCGTAGAAGTAAACGTCCTGCCGCGCCGGTTCGCGCCGCGCTTCTTCTAAAAAGACCACCTTTCGCGGCGCATCCCGCCCGTTCAAACGCTCTCCGGCAGCCGTCACAGCGCGTCCTTCGGACAGTTTTTCACACACTCCATGCAGAGGATGCACTCCGTCCCGTTCTTTCTGCTTCTTGAATTGTCGGTGACGTCCACGTCCATCGGACATACCTTGCGGCATCTTCCGCAGCCGACGCACCTGTTTTTGTCGCATTTGATTCGTATCACCGAAAAGTAGCTGGCGGGCTTAAGGAACACCGTTACAGGACAGATATACTTGCAGAAAGCACGGTTGTCCCTGAAAGCGAACGCCAGCGCGATACCGGCGGCGTAGTACGCCGCGTTTCCGGCGATAAACGCGAAGAACATTATTCTCTCAATGTTTCCGACGTGCGCGAGAAACAGCGCAGCGACGAAGATCAGCGACAGCGTGAAGGTTACGTACCTGATCCATCCGAGTTTTTTTCGCGGGTTTTGCGGCACCCTGTACGGAAGAAAATCAAGCACCGCGGCGGTCCAGCAGGCGTACCCGCACCAACCGCGGCCGAAGATCAGCGGGCCGAATATCTTCGCGACGGCGTAATGTATGGTGGCGGCCTCGAACACTCCGGTGAAAAGGTAGTACCAGAATCCTTCGATCTGCATATTTTCCCCGCAGATAAGCCCTAGATATACGAGCATGTACGTCCCCACGAGAAGCTGGACGACCCGACGCGCGTACCGGTACTTCCTTTGCAGCAGAACAAGTCCGAAAGCGATCGAAATGCCGATGTAACTGAAATTGAAAAGGTAGAAGATATTGTCCTTGGTCAGCCAGAGCGTGACGGCAACGGCTTCGAAGACAATGAGTATCAACGCAGGAAAAACGTACTGTTTTATCTTTTTCATTTACGCTCCGCCCCATAGAATGTCAGTTGCCGGATCTGTGACCGCCGACCTGTTTGTTGCGCTCGACGGTCGTCGCGCCTTTTTCAAGGTTCATCCCCTTGATGATGGCGTTTTTCCCGAACCGTTTTTTCAGCATTATTTCGGTCTCCTGGATCTTCCGCTCCTTTTTCCGGGCGTCGCTTTCGGCCGCGCTTTCCTTTGCCACCCGTGCGGGATCATCGAACATGCTGATCTCTATCTGCCCGCCGCCGGAAGGCGCCCGCGCCTCGTCGATCACGTGATTTGCGACGACGTACATCCGGCGCACGGTGAGATCCCTGTCGACGATCCGGTCGTACAGCTCAAGGACCTTGCCCGTGATCAGCCGTGTGGAGGAAGAATACTCGCCGAGATTGATCGAACCGTGCGCCGTCTTCGGCGCTTTTCTGCCGTATCTGTCGGCTTCAACGGCGCCGGAATAGCCGCCGTCGGAAATATTTCCGACGTCATATCCGACCGTGAGCACAATCTGGTCGGTAACGAGTCTTTTTTCAACCAGGTCGAGGACAAGCAGATCGGTCATTTCCCTGACTATCAGCCGTCCCTTTTCAAACGCGTATGGCTCGGAAAGGACCTGACCGGAACTCAGGCTGCTGTTTACAGGTACGTAAGACTTCACGTCGGCGATCGTCGTCGGCTCCCATCCCCATGCGTGATTGATCAGCAACTCGGCGTTCACTCCGAACTCCCTGTAGAGGGACTCCTCGTCGTCGATCGAACGGCGCGCGATATCTCCCAGCGTGTACAGCCCGAGCCTTTCCAGTCTGCGCACCGTGCCGGCCCCAATGCGCCAGATATCGGTCAGCGGCTGATGATCCCAGAGCTGCCGGCGGAAGCCCGCGACGTCGAGAGAAGCGATTCTCACGCCGTTTTCGTCGGCCGGAATGTGTTTCGCCGTTACGTCCATGGCGACCTTGGCAAGGAACATATTCGTCCCGATACCCGCCGTTGCGGTGATTCCCGTCTCGGCAAGCACGTTTTTTATCAGCCGCATGGCAAACTCGCGCGCGTCAAGGCGGTACAGCTTCAGATACTGCGTCGCGTCGATAAATACCTCGTCCACCGAATATGCGAAAATATCCTCGGGAGCCACGTGGCGCAGATATATCGAATATATCTTTCCGCTGACCTTCATATATTCCGCCATGCGCGGCGGGGCTTTGATGAAATCGACCTCGAGCGTCGGATCCGACTTCAGTTCGTTGAGGTAAATCGATTTCCCGGAGAACGGTCTTCCTCTGAGGAAAGCGCGCCTCTGCCTGTTCACCTCGTCCACCTTTTGGATCGCCTCGAAAAGTCTTGCCCGGCCCGGGATGCCGTAGGATTTGAGAGAAGGAGACACCGCGAGACAAATCGTCTTTTCGGTCCGGCTCTCGTCTGCGACGACAAGATTGACCGAAAGCGGATCGAGTCCGCGCGCGACGCATTCGACCGAGGCGTAAAACGACTTCAGATCGATGGCGATATACGTTCTGTTCCCGTCGTCGGTCATGCGCGCTTCCCCCCTCTCTTTTTTCCTTGCGCGATTTTGTCAGAT
>JAEEGL010366928.1_pt1 | contig 17807 bp, 12 predicted proteins | sample 9134231 | NCBI WGS metagenome assembly JAEEGL01 (sample SAMN16246548, study PRJNA631951) | gut metagenome | biome: gut microbiome; feature: rumen; material: fiber-attached | host: Bos | place: Iran: Karaj | collected 2018-10 | reverse complement strand
GCGCCGCGCGGCTTCACGGACGAGTCGCCCCACCTCACGAAGTCGAGGTGTATTCCGTCGACCGCGTACTTCCTCTGCATCTCCTCTATCGCCGCGAGGACGTGCGCTCGGACCGCCGCGTTCGAGGGGTCGAGATACTCGGTGAGCTTCCCCGACTGGTTCTTCAGCCGCCAGCCCTTCCTCTCGAAGACCGCCATCTGATCCGGGGTCGCGCGCGTAGCGGAGAAACAGAGTATCCACGCATGCACCCTGATGCCCGTTCCGCGCGCAGCCGCGATGCACGCGCGCAGCTGGTCTCCCTCGTCCCGGAACGTCTTGGAGCGCGGGAGGACGTCGGACGCGTAGTGCGCGAAGCCAGCGCCCGCCACGTTCACGAAGAGGTCCGTGACGTGTCCCTCGCGCAGCACCCTCATCGTCCGCGCCCAGTCGCCCGGGTAGAGTCCGCACCCCGAGTGGTCCCACACCGCGTGTATCTCGCCCTTCCTCGGAACCTGCTTCGCGGCGTACGCGCGCATCGCCTTGAACTCCGCGTCCGCCTTCGCCGCGGCCTTCGCCGGGCTCCACAGCTTCGGGTCCGCGCCGCCCGCGAGGGCCGCGCAGAGCCGCGCCTTGAGCGCCTCGTCTCCGTCCGCAAGAAGGACGTGCGTCATCCACCATCCCTGCGGCGAAGAGATCCACGCCGCGTCGCCCGTGGACTTCCCGGTGCGGTCGGCCCACGTTGCCATCACCTGCGAGCGGCCCTTTACCGGGACTGCGCGCTGGAGGACGGACGACGTCTGGAGGATCGAGGTCGGCAGGCCCGGCGGAGTCTTCGACGCGAAGTTCATGCGGCTCCACTGACCCGGATACGCCGCGGCCTTGTATCCGACGGGCTTCACGCCCATCAGCTCGCCGAGCTGCGTCGAGGCGGAGTGGAAGACTACGAGCTTGCCGCCGCGCGCGGAGTAGTCGCGCAGGGTCTTCATCTCCGCCGCCGTGGGGGACTCGAAGCCGACGAGGAACGCGATCTTCTCCCGCGCAAGCGCGCCCTGCATCTGCGCAGGCGTAACGACTTCAGAAGCGACGTCCTGTCCGCGCAGCCAGCGCGAGATGTGGTTCGCGAGCGAGGTGTAGTACCCCGGCTCGTGGGCGACGATGGTCACGGCGACTAGAAGTGAGCTTAGCATAGTTCAAAAGATCAAGGGTTCAAAGGTCTACAGGTCGGGGCGGCGGGCTTCGGTGAGGCGGCGTGCCTCTGACTTCTTCCACGACTCGATCTTCGCGTGGTCGCCCGAGAGCAGGACTTCGGGGACCTTCATCCCGCGGAACTCCGGCGGCTTTGTGTACTGCGGCGCCTCGAGGAGTCCGTCGCGTCCGAAGCTCTCGGACGCCGTCGCTGCGGGCCCTCCGCCAAGCACTCCAGGGATTAACCGCACCGTCGCGTCCACCATCGCGGCCGCGGCGAGCTCGCCGCCCGTCATCACGAAGTCGCCGACGGAGAAGAGGTCGGTCGCGAGCGTCTCGATGCGCGCGTCGAAGCCCTCGTAGTGTCCGCACATGAACACGACGTGCTCCGCCTGCGCGAGCTCCTCGGCGTCGCGCTGGGTGAACTTGCGCCCTGCGGGAGAGGTCATCACGACGCGCGTCTTGCGGTCGCCGCCATCGGCGGTACGATCCCCAAGCACTCTCTCCACCGCCGAGAACCACGGCCCGCACATCATCAGCATGCCGGGTCCGCCGCCGTAGGGCTTGTCGTCCACTCTGCGCCAGCGCCCTTCGCCGAACTCCCTGAGGTCGACGATGTCTATCTCGCACGCGCCCTTCTTCACGGCGCGCGCGACGATGGACTCCGTCAGGAAGCCCTCGAACATCTTCGGCTGCACGCTTATGACACTTATCTTCAGCATGGCTACTGACGCCGCTCGTCGCTCTTTCTGAAGCAGATGCGGTTGATGATCTGGTCGAAGCTCTCGCGTCCCGAGAGTATCTCGATGGCGATGCGCAGGTAGAGGCACTTCACGGGCGTCGTCTCGAAGCGCGGGAAGCGCACCGCGTCCTTCTCGGTGGTGACGAGCGCGTCCGCGCCCATGTCGGCCGTGCGGTTGAGGGCGTAGAGGATTTCGGACGAGTCGTAGCGGTGGTGGTCGGCGTAGCGCTCGCACCAGACGACCTTCGCGCCGAGGTGGCGCAGCGAGTTCTCGAAGCCCTTCGGCGACGCGATGCCGGAGAGCGTGCAGGTGGTCTTTCCCTCGAGCCAGGAAAGCGGGTACTCCTCGCGGCTCCAGACGTCCTTTAGTACCTTCGGCGCGTGGTTGCACTCCACTATCTCGGCCTTGCTGTTGTACTTCCTGACCTCGTCGCGAACAGCCGAGACGTCGCCGCGGCACTTGGTGAGGAAGATGATGTCCGCGCGCTTCAGGTGGCGCACCGGCTCGCGCAGGACGCCGCGCGGGAGCATCTGTCCGTTGCCGAACGGATTCGTCGCATCGACAAGCACCACCTCGATCGAGTGCTTCAGCTTCTGGTACTGGAAGCCGTCGTCGAGGATGAGCGTGTCGCATCCGAGCCGCTTGATCGCGTAGCGCCCGGCCTTGACGCGATCGCGGTCGACTACAACGGCGACGCCAGGCAGATTGGACGCGAGCATGTACGGCTCGTCTCCGCCCGTGGCGGAGTCGAGGAGGACGTGCTTTCCGTCGGAGACCACGAGAGGCTTTGTGACGACCTGGGTGAACATGCGCACCCACCACGGCGCCTCCTTGCGGCGGTATCCGCGCGAGAGGATCGCGACCTTGCGTCCCTCGGCCGCGAGCGTCCTCGCGAAGATTTCCGTGACCGGGGTCTTGCCGGTTCCGCCGGCCGTCACGTTCCCGATCGAGATCACCTGTATGCCGAGCGGGTAGCGCCGCTTGAGGCCCGTGCGGTACAGGAAGTAGCGCACGGCCACGGCGGCGGCGAAGATGCAGCTCGCGAACTTTAGGAACGCGAGAAGCATCCGCACCGAGAACGGCTGGTCGAGGTCCGCGCCGCGCTCCTGGATGAGCTTGACGAGGTAGCTCTCTAGCCGCTCTACCGCGTTTGGCCTGGCCTTGCGCATTTTCAGGCGACCGGCGTCACGCCCTTCTTGAGGATGATGTTTCCATACTTCGCCGTCTCTCCCGAAACGACGACGGCGTAGGCCTTCTTCGCGCGCTCGTAGAACGCATAGCGCTCCATCTGCTCGATCTTGCCGTCGTACTTGAGGGCCTTGCGGTACTTGGCCTCAACGGACGGATCCAGCGTGTCGCCCGGAACGGGCGCCATCATGATGACGGGCGTCGCGTAGGCGTCGAGCTCGAAGAGCGGGATGATGCCGGCGAGGAGCGCGTCGGCGCCGAGCCCGTCGGCGCGAAGCGTGCGCGAATTGAATGTATGGCCCGGGAAATGGGCGTCGGAAATCACGATTTCGTCGCCATGGCCCATTTCGGCCAGCGTCTTGAGCAGTTCCGGAGAGACGACCGGAGATATCCCCTTGAGCATTCCGCTACCTTCCTTTCGTATTGCAGTGCCTGTTTCGGGAATGGTTGCGCGCGCGCCATCCGCCGCCCCTGCGGCGAACGCCGCCGAGGCCACTATGAACTCTCTGCGCGTAACATCCATCCCTGCGGACTATTATACCATATTCTTCCGCAGGGTGGACGCCGACCTGCGCTACAGCGTGACGCCGTCCTTGAAGATGGCGATTCCCTGCGCGCCGGATATCTCGTTCTTCGCCTTTTCGCCCGAGGCGACGGCGAGAACCTTCTTCGCGAAGTCCTCGACATCCGGATTCGACATCGCGTTCCAGTCGATCCAGTTGGGCTTGTTCGCCGCAAGCGTGTCGTTCGTCGCGACCTTCATCGTCGGGACGACGCACCCGAACGGCGTGCCGCGTCCGGTCGTGAAGAGGATGAGGTGGCACCCCGCCGCCGCGAGGACCGTCGCCGCGACGAGGTCGTTGCCCGGACCGGTCATCAGCGAAAGTCCGTGCGCCTTCACGCTCTCGCCGTAGAGCAGAACGTCCTCGACGGGCGAGGAGCCGCCCTTCTGGACGCAGCCGAGCGACTTGTCCTCCAGCGTGGTGATTCCGCCGGCCTTGTTGCCGGGCGATGGGTTCTCGTAGCAGACCTGGTTGTGCGACGTGTAGTAGTCCTTGAAGTCGTTGATCATCTTGACGCACTTGTCGAAGACGCTGCGCGTGCGGCAGCGCTTCATGAGCAGAGTCTCGGCGCCGAACATCTCCGGCACCTCGGTGAGCACCGTCGCGCCGCCGCGAGCCGCGAGCCAGTCGCTGAAGCGCCCGACGAGCGGGTTCGCCGTGAGGCCCGAGAAGCCGTCCGAGCCGCCGCACTTCAAGCCGACAACGAGCTCGGAGACCGAAACGGGGACGCGTTCCTTGGGTCTAGATTTGTCTAGCTCCGCTAGAAGTTCTAGACCGCGCTCGTATTCATCGCCAGGGTCCTGCGCCTTGAGGAATCGAATGTTCAGCCCGATCTTGGATCCGTCCTGATCCTCTGGAGCGAGCCCGAGGCGCACCTTGAACGACTCCAGCGTGTTGTTCTCGCATCCGAGCGAGACGACCAAGACGCCGCCGGCGTTCGGGTGGCGGCAGAACTGCGCGAGCATGTTCGCCGTCGTCTCGTGGTCCTTGCCGAGCTGCGAGCAGCCGTAGGGATGGGTAAGCGCGAGGCCGCCGCACGAGGCGGCGAGGCGCTCGGCGAGGCGGTTGACGCAGCCGACGAGCGGTATCACCCAGATGTCGTTGCGGATTCCGACGCGTCCGTCGGGATGGCGGTAGCCTTCGAAAACCGGCATTTCATGGTAGGGCGGGCGCGCCGCGCACGCCGCACTGTCGAATGCGTCTATCGCCGCCTCGTCGGGCTCGTAGCGGTACTCGAGCACTTCGCCGAGGTTCGTCTTAACGTTGTGGACGTGAACGTGCTCGCCCTTCTTTATGGCGCACGTGGCGTGTCCGATGGGCATGCCGTACTTGATGACGTTCTCGCCCTCGGCGATGTCGCGAAGCGCGTACTTGTGTCCGTCCTCGCGAATCTCGACGTTGTCCTTCGGATTGATGATCATGCTTCGAACCCGAAATAGCGGTTGGCGTTGTTGAACGAGATGTCCTCGACGATGGACCCAAGCCACTTGAGGTCGTTCGGGATCTCGCCCTTCTCGACTTCCTCGCCAAGCTTCTGGCAGAGGAGGCGGCGGAAGTACTCGTGGCGCGTGTAGCTGAGGAACGAGCGCGAGTCGGTGAGCATGCCGACGAAGTTGCCGAGGCAGCCGAGCGCGCCGAGCGCCTCCAGCTGCTTGCGCATGCCGTCCTTCTGGTCGAGGAACCACCAGGCCGCGCCCAGCTGCATGCGGCCCTTCTCGGGACCGTGCTGGAAGCTGCCCATGAGCGTGGCGAGCATCTCGTTGTCCTTCGGATTGAGGGAGTAGAGGATGGTGCGCGGGAGCGCGTCATTCATCTCAAGGCGGTCGAAGAGCCGCGCAAGCGACTCCGCCACGTTCCACTCGCCGATGCAGTCGAAGCCGGTGTCGGGACCGAGCCGCTTGAACATCTTCGTGTTGGCGTTGCGCAGGCAGCAGTAGTGGAGCTGCGCAGCCCAGCCCGCCTTCGCGTCCGCCGCCAGGCCCTCGTAGAGCCATGCGCTCTTCAGCTTGAGCGCCTCCTCCGGAGAGAGCGCCTTGCCGCCGCGCGCCTTCTTGAAGATGCGGCGCACTTCCGCCTCGGTGTACGGCTCGGCGAAGATCTCGGTGACGCCGTAGTCGGAGATCACGCAGCCGCACTTCGCGAAGAAGGCGTGCCTCTTCGCCATAGCCTCCAGGAAGTCGTCCCAAGTCTTGACCGGCATCTTCGCGGCCTTGGAGAGGCGGTCCATCCAGTCGTTCCAGGCCTTGAGGTCCTCCACCTTGCTCGCCTTGTCGCTGCGCCACGCCGGCAGTATCTTCGTGCCGAACGGCTTCTTCGCGATCGCGATGTGGTGCTCGAGCGAGTCCACGGGATCGTCGGTGGTGCAGACAACCTTCACGTTGGACTTCTTCATGAGCCCCTGCGCAGAGAAGCTGGGCTTCGCGAGGGCGGCGTTGCACTTCTTCCAGATCTTCTCGGCGGTCTTGCGCGAGAGACGGTCGGTGACGCCGAAGTAGCGCGCGAGCTCGAGGTGGGACCAGTCGAAGAGCGGGTTCTTGAGGAGCACCTCCATCGTCTCGGCGAAGGCGAGGAACTTGTCGTGCCAGCTGGCGTCGCCGGTGATGAGCTTTTCGTCTATGCCGTTCGAGCGCATCTGGCGCCACTTGTAGTGGTCGCCGCCAAGCCACACCTGCGCGATGTTCTCCCAGCGCTGGTCCGCGGCGATCTCGGCCGGCGGCAGGTGGCAATGGTAGTCTATGATGGGCATGTTCTCGGCGTAGCCGTGGTAGAGTTCCCTCGCGGCCTTGGTCGTGAGAAGAAAGTCGTCGTTGATGAATGGCATGTCTTTACCTCCTGGTGTCATGAAACGTGTCCATTATAGCACATTTTCCCGCCACGAGGCGCGGCGGAAACGTTTAGGCTAGAATGGCGACACGGGCGCGGAGAGCCTTGACGAAGGAAGCGCCGGCAGCGGAGAGAGTGACGCCGTCGCGGCGGACGATCCCCACCCTGATGGAATCATCCATCTTGAGAGGAATCGATATGATCTCGGAATTGTACGACTTGCCGTGCGCGCCCGACGATACGGTGAAACCGTTCAGCCCGAGAACAAGGTTCGTCATCGTGGCGCGGTCGCGCACGCGGATGTTCTTCTTGCGGTCGAGCGAAGGCATCACCTCCTCCGCGAAGTAGAGCGCGTTCTCTATGCCCTGCTCGTACGTGAGGTAGGGGTAGGCGTCGAGTTCCTGCGGCTTGATGATCTTCTTCTTCGCGAGCGGATGCTTGCGGCCTAGGAACACGTGCGGCCTGGCGGCGAACAGTTCCTCGAACACCAGCTCCTCCTTGCGGAGGATCTTCATGATGGCCCGCTCGTTGCGGCGCGAAAGGTAGAGCATCCCGATCTCGCTGCGGTGGCGCGCCACGTCGTCGATGATCTCGCTCGTCACCGTCTCGCGGAACGTGAAGTCGTAGGACTCCGCGTCATTTTCCCTCACGACCTCCATGAACGCCTCCACCGCGAATGCGAAGTGCTGGCAGGAGACGGCGAACTGCGGACGGCGCACGGCCTTGCCGGTGTACTTCTGCTGGATGAGCGCTGCATCGTCGAGAATCTGCCGCGCCGAAGCGAGGAACTCCTCCCCCTCGTGCGTCAGCGCCACACCTCGGCTCGAACGCGTGAAGATGGCGATGCGCAGCTCTTCCTCGAGCGTGCGAATGGCCTCGGTCAACGTGGGCTGCGTCACGAACACGCGGCGCGCAGCCTCGCTGAGACTGCCGCACGAGGCCACCGCATCCGCGTACTTGAGCTGCTGCAACGTCATGGTATCCCTCCTTCTGCAAGAAGATTGATCTGCCTGATCTCTTCGCGACGCCTTTCCGCATAGGCGGCTACATCCATCCCATCGGGCAACACGGGAGTGACGTACGGCGTGCCGCAGACGGCACAACATGCACCGTCGTTAAGCACCGCGCCGCAAACCGGACACTTCATCTCGAGAAATTCGCCGCAGCATGCGCAGCGGATGCCGCCCGTAGGGGAAGCGATTTTGCGCGACGGACGGTAGAAGACGCGTCCGCCAACCACGTACGGCACGTTCGACGGACAATCCCCATTCGGACAGTACCCGTTGACTGCAACTGTCCCCGCCGGTATTGATATGGCCTCTTTCTTAGTCTCTGAAGATGGTTCAAGCGGCACTTCAAGGACTTCAGACAGTTTCTTTACCGTCTCATCCGAAAGCTTCGTCACCATTCCGCCCTCAAACATCGAGATTGCCGACTGCTTGCAGCCGACCATCTGGGCAAGGGACGACTGGTTAAGTCCCTTTGCCTTGCGTGCCTCCTTGAACTTGAGGCATATGTCTGTAGGCAGATTTGTCATTCTGATGTCCCGTGGCCGATAGTATGCCCTTTTCCTTTGCGTCTGACAATAGCTAAGTTATCAACAGTTATCAACTAATTTATCACAAGTCTAGTTATCAACATGCGTTTATAACCTTGTTTATAACATAGTTATCAACAACTTGTGATAAATTGTTGATAACCTTGCGACTATTCTTTGCTTGCGATGTTTGCGCCCTTCAGTTCGCAATTTGGAAAGATGAAGAGCCTACAATCGATTGGGCCGTTATAGAACGGAATTCTGGTGACATAGTACAAATTTATCATTTTAGACAGTTCTGGGCTACCTGTTAGAACTGCTCCTATGTAACCTGAACACTTTTCGTTCATGAACGTGCCTATTCTTTCATATATAGGCACAAGTTCGGCTGGATCACCCAATCTGATTCCGTATTCAGGATTGAAGAACACGCAACCACGATAGGCACCCACCTGAACTGCAAAGTCAGGAATCGGAGTGTCGCCAAAATCGCACGCCTTGAATTGGATAAAGTTGGATACGCCAGCCGCATGGGCGTTTACCTGCGCGTTGTGGACGGCTTCAGGCGAGATGTCAGTGGCGATTATTGGAGGGATGTTCTCTGTCTTTTCTTCTTCATGGGCTTCCAGCACCATGTCTTTCCAAATCTGTTCCGGTGATGCCCCAAAACGTTGGCGCGGTGCAACACGCGGTGCCTTTTCCCCAGGTATTATCTGTCCGTATCCCTTAAGCGACATGAAGCCGAAGTGAGCTCTCAAAGAACCAGGAGCACGTCCGATCGCGGCAATGGCGGCTTCAATTGCAGGAGTGCCAGATCCGCACATGGGGGAAATGAAAGGTGTCTTCCTGTCCCACTTCATCGCATCGATGCACGCTGCGGCAAGCGTTTCCTGCATTGGCGCCGATCCTGGAATCTTGCGGTATCCACGCTTTGAGAGAGGAGTACCGCTTGTATCCAAGTAGATAATCATCCTGTTGTTTTCCCAATGCAGGAAAACCGCAGCTCCCCGATCGTAGTCCGAACCTGAGTCGGGACGCCGGTTGCACTTCATCCTCATGCGGTCGACAATAGCATCTTTAGTCACGAGGGACGGAAGTCGCGTATCGCGTACCGTGTCGTTATGGACAATGGATGAGACAGAGAAATAGCCATCCGCTTCAAGCAGGTTTTCCCAGTCTATCGAAGCTACAAGGTTGTAAAGTTCCCGCACGTGCCGGCAAGTAGCCCTCAACAGAGGAACGAGAACGCGATGCGCCGTTCTCAACCTGAGATTGAGCTTGAACACGTCCCTAATGGAACCCTTAACTACGACAATGTTCTCGGTTATATCTATAGGGGCGTAGCCAAGCTCTCTCACTTCACGCTCAACCCACGGCGCAAGGCATTTTGCGCACGAAAGGATGATCGGATAAGATTTATCCGTCCAAATTTTCACGATTTTCTACCTGCTGGTCAATTGATGCGAAGCGGCATCATGACATAGAGGAAGGGAACGGAACACTTGATCAGCGCAGGCGACGAACCGTTGTTCAGCTCGATCGTGACTTCGTCCTCGTCGATAGCCTTAAGAGGATCCATCACGAAGTTTGGATTGAACACTATGTCGATCTTCTCGCCGTTGTACTTGATCGGCACAATATCGCGAACTTCGCCGACTTCCGCCGCGCGCGACGATACTATAAGCTGATTGGAGTCGAAAGTGAGGCGCGTGGAATTAGACTCTTCCATGGTCATCACGCTCGCACGGTCTAGCGCAGAGAGAAGAAGCTGCCTGTCGACGGTGATGTGCTCGGCACATGAAGCCGGAATCACCTGGCGGTAATTTGGATACACTTCGTCAAGAAGCTTGGAATAGACCTTCGTCTCGCCCATCTTGAACGCGATCTGCGTCTTTTCGATGGTAATGCGCACATCGCCATCCGTCGCAAGCGATCTCTGAAGCTCGTTCACCACCTTTGACGGCAGGATCACATCCTTTTCAGCTTCCTTCGGCAACTCTATTTCATGCTCCACAAGGGCAAGGCGACGTCCGTCGGTGGCCACCGTCGTCAGCTTTCCTTCGCGGAAGGACATAAGAACGCCCTTGAGCGTCTTCCGAGTATCGTCCTGCGAAGCGGCATACGCTGTCTTACGAAGCATCTCGCGCAAGGTAACCTGCGGAAGCACGTATTCAAAGGAATCGCTATCCGTAGGCAACGTCGGGTAATCGACAACCGACATTCCCGTAATCTTCGAAGTGGAGGAACCGGCTTTTATTACCGCCCTGTCCTCAGCGTCGACTTCCACCTCGACCATTCCTTCGGGAGCCTTGGCGATCGTATTGACGAGCAGTTTGGCAGGAAGCGTGGTAGAACCGTCGTGATCTACCTCGCAACCGACGCTGCACCGGATCGATATGTCCAGGTCGGTTGTCGTGAGGAAGAGATTCTTTTCCTTCGCTTCGATCAGAATGTTCTGGATGATCTGGAGAGCGCCCTTAGACGGAACCACGTTCTGTACCGTCTTGAGTCCCTCAAGAAACTGAGACCTCGTAATTTTGAACTTCATAGACAACTCCTGTTGGCTGTTCTTTTCTGCCGTTGTTTGAAGGCGACACTATTTTACCCTAATATGGTTATGAAAGTAAAGCATGAATAAAAGTATTATTAAGGGCGTTGATAAAGTTCATAAAATGGCGAAGTCCTTGTTTTGATGGGATTTTATCGTTAGGAGGATGTAGACAGGATGTGGAAGAAACTGTAGACATCTGTAGACATGTTGGCGGCGACCGGCGAGCTGTTGACAAGTGGCATTCTTATCTACATGTTGTAGAACGCAAATCGACATGTTGTCATTCAAGGACGTCGGACGGCTTTCGACCCATCTTTGAGACTATCTCCTCAAGCGATTTCTTCAGGTCTGGCTCCACGTCTATCCGCTTCTGGATCGTCTGCGCTCCGTGGAGGACGGTGGCGTGCGTCTTGTCGAAAGTCAATGCTATCTCCTTGAGCGACTTGGACGTCAGCTTGCGGGAAAGGAACATTGCAAGCTGTCGGGGCGTAACAAGGGTCTGCGTGCGCTTCTCCGATATTATGTCCGCCAGCGTCACACCGAAGTACGCGGCGACAGTCTGCATGATGTCGTTTATGGAAAGCGCCTTGATGGTCTTTTCTTCCTCTATCGAATCCTTCAGCAGATGCTTCGCTATCTCGATCGTGAGAGGAATGTCACCCTGCATGGACATGAATGCCACTATCCGCGCTAGCGCTCCTTCTATCGCGCGCACGTGCGAACGTATGTTCTCTGCAATGAATTTCAGTATCTCTTCCGGGATGATCTTCTGCGTGACTTGTGCCTTCGCCTTAAGAATGGCAAGACGCGTCTCGTAGGAAGGCGATTCTATTTCCACCACCATGCCCTGCTGGAAACGGCTCGTCAACCTCTCTTCGCATCCCTTCAGGTTCTTAGGAGCCACATCGCTGGTGATGACCACCTGCTTGTGGTATTGCATGAGTGAGTTGAAGGTATTGAAGAATTCTTCCTGTATCTTTTCCTTGTCGGCGATGAACTGCACATCGTCGAGAAGAAGCACGTCCACTTTGCGATACCGTTCACGGAAAGTATCGGTAGACGCGTTCTGCAACGAGTTTACGTACTCGTTGAGGAATGTCTCGGAAGTGATGTAGCATACGGACGATGACGGAGAATGATCGAGGACGTAATGGCCGATCGCTTCCATAAGATGCGTCTTGCCAAGACCTGTTCCGCCATAGATGAAAAGAGGATTGTACGATGTGCGTCCGGGACCTTTCGCAACTGCCGTAGCTGCAGCATGGGCGAACGAATTCGACGGACCTCTCACGAAGTTCTCGAACGTGTAGTTCTCGTGAAGAGGCATCGTGGACGGAATGCCGCGCGTATGCGAAACTGGAATGCGTGGAGTGTCAGTCGACTTCGTGCGCGCGAGTTGGGGCGAAGCCGTGGAGATCGTGGACGACTTTGAAGTCTGCCTTACCGCGAACTTGACATTCATGTCATTTGAAAGTCCTGCTGCCCTCAAGGCACGCTCCATAGGTACGGCAAGCTTGTTTCCAATCCACTCCACCTCAAACTCGTCGGACAGCCCGATCATGAAGTTGTTGCCTTCGATGCCGTGGGAAGTGAACATGGGGATGTAACGCTCAAGCTGACTGCGTTCCTGATCCGTAGTTGCCATCTGGCGCAACAACGAAAGGGCGTTGCGCCAAAGCTCTTCTGAAGTTTTTTCTGATTCAAGTTCTGACATGTCTCTGGTCCCTCTTTGGAACGGCGCCTATTTAACCATAATTCGGGACGAATTCCACGCAGAAGAAATAATCATATATCGACAGTTTATCAACAATCAGTGTTGATAACTTTGTATGCTGATGATTTCACTTTACTCGGCGGAAGAACTTTTTCATTTCTTCTGGCGTGGAACATGCCAAAAGTTTCTCTCTATCATCATCATTATGGAGAATCTGGCTAACAAATGCCATTAATTGAAGATATGGCGATTGGGCTGATTCTGGAACAAGCGTCAGGACGATGATTTGTATCTTAGAATGGTCTATAGTCTCGTAGTCAGGTATGATTCCGTTCTCGTTTTCGGAGTTATCGACAATCGCAACTGCTCCAATGATATGATTGACGCCATCGGTCCTTCCATGTGGAACCGCAATGCCGCGATCGAGTCCTGTTGGCATTGATTCCTCTCTTGCGAATACCGCTTCCTTAACCTTCTCAGGATTGACCAGGTTCTTTGGAAACTCGGTAGCGAGAATGTCAACAAGGCTTTCGATTGCTTCCTTCTTTGAGTATGCCCTGAATGCCGGAAGCATCGCGAAGTTCTGCACGTAGCGAGAAGCCAACGCGCTTGTGGCAATCTTGTCTGTATCTTCCTTCTTTGGAATTATGTTCTCCACCATGTCATTTCTCTTCTTGATCTTTGACAACTTTGTTGCCAGTTCGTTCATCTGGCTCGTGACTTCCATCCATGCCTGCTGGATTACCGCTTCTTCCGATGGCGTGCATTCTATTCGTATCTTCTTTCCTTCCCAGCGCAGTGACAGCTCGATGGCGTCCATTGAAATCTCCCAGATCGCCATGTTGTTTTCGTGGGCGAGCCGGATGGTGAAGAATCCTTCGTGACGAAACTCGTCGACAAGCTTCCTCTGCATGATCTGCGCAATCTGCTGATCAGGCAGCTCGAACATTATCTCGCGAGAGTCGTCCATGGATTTCTTCGGGTGCCGCACGCCGCGTCGCTTGGACGCGAAAAGCCCTACAAGGGCAGGAGGCGCTATCACTGTCGTGATCAGCGTCATCATGATGCCTATTCCAAATATCTCCTGCGAGAGGTATCCGTTGGACAGGCCGAGTCCGGCGATGATAAGCGCCACCTCTCCGCGCGGCACCATTCCGGCGCCAATCCTCATTCCGCCCAGGAAGTTGAACCCGCAGAACCAGCTCGGCAAAGCGCATCCGATGACCTTTGCGGAGATGGCGAGCACGGTATATATTCCGCCGAATACCAGAACCGGCTTTGACGTCAGCGCGTTCACGTCTACCATCATGCCCATCACGCAGAAGAAGATAGGAACGAGGAACGTGTAGACAGGCGCAAGCGTCTCCTGGATCATGTGCTTCAGGTCTGTCCTGCTCAGGGCGAGGCCTGTCACGTAAGCGCCGATGATCATTGCGAGTCCCATGAACTCGAAGAATCCCGCAAGTATCATCGAAAGTCCGAACGCGAGCGTTGCTATCGCCTGCGGACTCTTCAGCAGCTTTAGCATCCAGGATATCTTTCGCGCTATGAGTACGCCGATGAGGGTGGCCCCAAGCCATACGCCGAAGGCCTTGACTGCCACCATGCCTATCTTCTCCCAGGGAACGCCTGTCCCGGCGCCGGCCGTGCCGGCGGCAACCGTCGCACCGATGACGCCGTTTCCGATCGCGAGCACGATCAGACCGAGCACGTCGTCGATCACGGCGCCGGCCATGATGGTGACGCCTTCCTCAGAGTCCATCTTCTTCCGCTCGGAGAGGATGCGGGCCGTTATTCCCACCGATGTCGCTGTGGACATGATACCCATGTACATTGGCGCTGCCTGCATGATGGCCTGTCCGATAGGCATCGTGGCAAGGTTTCCGAATGCGCCTGGAAAGAACTTGGGAAGCAGATACACCGCGCACAGGTCGCCAAACACAAAGCTGAAGATCACGCCACCAAGGCCGACAAGCGAACCTACGAACGAGTACTTCAGGAACATCTTCAGGTTCGTCTCGAGTCCGGAAAGGAAAAGAAGTATGATGGACGCGAGGGTGGCGATGCCGTAGAGCGCCGGCGACGTGGCATCGAACATCACGCCCTGTCCTGCGATAGTCCCGAACATCTCCGATGCAGGACCGCTTGCCGCCGCGTTCATCGCCTTCAGGGCGGCGCCGTTGAAAAGACCGTTTCGGAAAATGCCTTCGCCGATGCCGATGCCGCCCAAGGCCCACGGACCAATCAGTATGCCCGCACCCAGCTCGCCGAGGATGGAAGGCAGCTTGAAGATGGAGACGAGCGAGCCGCCAAGCTTTGCCGCGAAGATGATGACGCCAATCTGGAAGACGAGAAACATCATCTCCTCTACACGCGGAAGACCGAAGTTCGGATAAGCGGGAATGAACGCCTCTCCGGCAAAGACTCCCGTCACGGCCATTATAGCCGCAGCCACCAGAAACATCCTGTTTTTCATACGCGGCTATTATAGCATATTTCCGCCGACCGTACGCCGTAATCGGTCAGTGGTATAAGCCTGCGGCGCTAAACACGGAGAACACGGAGAGTTCACGGAGACAGGGAGTTTTATGAAGAGTTGTGCGTGAGCACACCTCCAATACAAACTCCGTGTCACCGTGCCTCCTCCCAATCTCCGTGTTTAGCGCCGCAGGCTATTACCTATAACGCATAACATTACTACTAGCGCAACACATTTACTAATCGGTATTTGGGCCGCGCTTGATCAGAATGGCCAAGACCGCGATGTCGGCAGGATTCACGCCCGGAATGCGGCTTGCCTGCGCAAGGGTCTCTGGACGGCATTTCTTGAGCTTCTCGCGGCTTTCGAAACGGACCGACAGGCATTTGTCATAATCGAGCCAACTGGGAATCTTCACCGATTCGTCCCGCTTGGCCCGTTCGGCGGCAATCATCTCCTGGCGAATGTATCCGTCATAGTGGGCTCGTATCTCGATCTGTTCCGCAACGTCATCGGGAATCGCACAAGGGATGTTGCCATTCACGAATGGCATACGGAAGATTTCGTCCCGATAGCTGGCACCAGGATGCTGCAGCATGCTGAGCAATGCCTTTCCGCTTTCGCATGTGGTTGTCCTCAGGCGTTCCAGTTCGGATTCGATGAACGCATGTTGCCGATGCGTTGCCTCACGGATTTGCGGCGACAGGACCCCAACCCTGTCGGCCGCATCGGCCAGCCGATAGCGGGCATTGTCCTGACGGAGAATCAATCGCCGTTCGGCACGCGACGTGAACATCCGGTACGGCTCGTCCGTTCCCTTGGTCACAAGGTCGTCGATCAATACTCCTATGTAGGCATCCTGCCGACTGAACACAAGCGGTTCTTCTCCTCTCAGCGCAAAGACGGCGTTGATGCCAGCCATGATTCCCTGGGCGGCGGCCTCTTCGTATCCAGTAGTTCCGTTCACCTGCCCGGCAAAGTACAGCCCATGGATATGTTTCGACTCCAAGGTATGCTTGAGTTCCCGGGCATCTATCCCGTCATATTCGATCGCGTATGCGTACGCGAGAAACTCGGCGTTCTCAAGACCAGGTACGGAATGGACAAGTTCCTCCTGCACGTCGCGCGGGAGACTGTTCGACAACCCATTCGGGTAGATGATCGTGCCAGCTCGGTCTTCCGGTTCTAGCATCACGTGGTGGCTGTCCGCGTCCTTGAACCGGACTATCTTGTCTTCGATGGACGGACAGTATCTTACCCCAGTTCCGACGATTGCGCCGCCGTACAGTGCGCTCCTGGACAAGTTGTTTTTGATGATCTCGTGAGATGCTGCAGTTGTATGCGTAGCAAAACACGGCATCCTGATCGAATTCACTGGCCATGGCGCGTGCGCAATGTGCCACGTGGCACAATCTGTCGCCGTGTGCCACATGGCACACGTGCTGTCACCAGAGGCAGTTTCGCAACCTGGTAGGGACGCGCGTTCTGCGTGTCCAAGGTCATCTGGGACGCGTGACCCAACCAACACGGAAGGATCTTCAGGTGCCCCGTCACCAGGGTTGTGCCACGTAGCACACGCACCAGAGGCGGTCGCAATATTCGGTAGGGACGCGCGTCCCGCGCGTCCGCGGTCACGCGGGACGCGTGATCCTACCGAAGTCACCGAAGGTATTGCAAGTGTCTCACCGCTATGGGGAGCCGTTGTCTCGGTGGCGATACGACCATTTTGCACGCCGTTTGCAGGGTCGCATGTGGCTGTTTTACGGGCTGTATATCCTGTATTCTCGTTTCCGACTTGGCCTTCTTTGGCAACATGGCATTCGCTTGGATTGCGGGCGCAATAAATTGCGTTCCTCCCGTGATCGCCTGCCATTGGCGCGTCGTTGCGGGAGGATCGCAGCTTGCTGCGACCGCATTCCTCGTCACCGGGATTGTGCCACGTGGCACAATCTTCCTGGGGCGTGTGCCACGTGGCACAATGAGAGAGAAGATGGCGGGTGCGAAGCGAGAAAAAAGGCGGATTCTCTTCTCCTGGTTGAGGAATGACCTTGGAGAAATCGATAGACGAGGCCTTAAGACGGGGTGGAGTGCCTGTCTTGAGGCGTGTGAGGTGAAAACCAAGTTTTTCGAGAGATTCACTGAGGAAATTGGCGGCAGGACGTCCGTCACCGCCAGATTCAGTAGCGTCTTTGCCGATGAAAATACGTCCGCGGAGCGAAGTTCCTGTGGTGAGAATTACGGCGGGAGCGGGAATGAAACCGTGGTTTGTCGTCTTAACTCCTGTGATCCTAGTGGATGCTTCGTCGGTTTCCAAGCCGATTACGAGATCTTCAAGAACGGCAAGGTTGTCATGCGAGAATATGACAGTCTGCATGCGCTTGGCATATTCCTTTTTGTCGCATTGCGCACGGGTTGCACGGACGGCAGGTCCGCGGCTGAGGTTCAACGTCTTTTCCTGGAGCGAAGTGAGGTCGGCGTTGAATCCCATTTCACCGCCCAAGGCATCAAGCTCGAAGACTAGGTGGCTTTTCGCCAGTCCGCCGATCGACGGGTTGCACGGCATGCGGGCGATCGCATCCGCAAGACCAGTCACCAGCAGGGTCGGCGTTCCCATCCGGGCCGCCACGAGGGCCGCCTCTGCACCTGCGTGTCCGCCTCCGACGACGATGATCTGTGGTTTGAAATCCATGGCGGGTAGTATACCAAAAACCGTAGTGCGCCACTTGATTGCATGCAACATTTTAGCCGTGTAGCGGGGAGAAGTTTCATCACACAGAGTCACAGAGACACAGAGGTTGAGAGGACGATTTGGAGATGGGGTTTTACCCCATGCCCCGAACGCCAGTCAATCGCATGTGATTTGATTGCTTTCGGGGTCTGAGGGCTAGACCGCAGCTATAAATCTCCCTCTGTGTCTCTGCGCCTCTGTGTGAAACTATCCACCATTCACGCTTCGCACAAGGGAGTTACAGGCAAGCCCGCCACCCGCGCTTCGCACGGGAATGTAAATGAAGATAAGTTTCGTTGAATAAGGAAACAACAATG
>JAEEGL010071927.1_pt1 | contig 17807 bp, 16 predicted proteins | sample 9134231 | NCBI WGS metagenome assembly JAEEGL01 (sample SAMN16246548, study PRJNA631951) | gut metagenome | biome: gut microbiome; feature: rumen; material: fiber-attached | host: Bos | place: Iran: Karaj | collected 2018-10 | reverse complement strand
CTTTGTTGGAACGAGGGAAGCCGTAATCCGTATGTTGGCAGGGGAGGAAGTGGATGTCAATGTGACCCGTTTTATGAACACGATGACGTCTTTCCACACAAAGGACGACCTGCTTACCTACCTGATACATCTCGGTTACCTTGCTTATAATTTTGAGGAAGGGACCTGCCGGATTCCCAACAAGGAAGTGCGTCAGGAGTGGTTTAACGCCATAGAAACGGAGGATGAATATGCAGTGACGACACAAATCATTCAGTCATCCAAAGAGCTTCTGTCGGAAACATGGGCGGGGAATGGTGAAGCGGTGGCTAAAGCGTTGGATATTTCGCATATCCATGTAACCAGCAATCGTAGTTACAACAACGAGGACGCTTTGCAAAGTGCCATCTATCTTGCTTATATATATGCCTTGAACCGCTATTCCGTCATCAAGGAGATGACTACAGGTAAAGGCTTCGCGGATGTTGTTTTTGTTCCATACAAGGAAAACGACCCGGCCATGATTATCGAACTGAAGCGCAATGGCTGCGCAGAGAGCGCGTTGCTGCAAATTAGGGAAAAGAGATACTTCGATTCCCTTTCTCATTATCAGGGACGGATTCTGTTTGTCGGCATCAACTATGACGAGAAGAACAAATCCCATAGTTGTTTGATTGAGAAGTTTGAGAAATAGTATATTGCCATATAAAAATAGACCATTCTTGTTACGATGATACCTTTTCTGTCATTAAAAGATATTACTGCCAAATATGCCGACGAAATCCATTCGGCAGTGCAACGTGTAGTTGATAGCGGTTGGTATCTCCAAGGTAAGGAAAATGAAACCTTTGAGCGCCATTATGCCGACTATATAGGCACGAAATACTGCATTGGTTGTGGCAATGGCTTGGATGCACTCATCTGGATTTATCGTGCGTACATCGAACTTGGCATCATGCAGCGGGGGGATGAAGTCATTGTGCCAGCAAACACGTATATTGCATCGGTTTTGGCCATTACTGAGAATGGGTTGAAAGCCGTTCTGCTGGAGCCAGACCCGAATACGTTGGAACTGGATGAAAATAAGATCGAGGAAGCAATTACTCCTCGTACCAAGTCCATCCTTTTGGTGCATCTGTATGGACGTTGTGCCTATACGGAGAAGATAGGCGAATTGTGTGAAAAATACCATCTGCATCTTGTTGAGGACAATGCCCAAGCGCATGGATGTAGATATAAAGAAAAAAAAACAGGCTCGTTGGGCGAGGCTGCTGGGCATAGTTTTTATCCAGGAAAGAACCTCGGTGCATTGGGTGATGGCGGAGCTGTGACGACAGATAATGAGGAATTGGCAGACTGCATCAGGGCATTGGCCAATTATGGCAGCTCAAAAAAGTATGTGTTCAAGTATTGTGGGCGCAACAGTCGATTGGATGAGATCCAGGCGGCAGTGCTTGATGTAAAACTGCGCCATTTGGATGAGGACAACAGACTGCGGCAACAAGTTGCAGCGTATTATTACGATAACATTAACAATCCGCTTGTTGTATTGCCGACCCGATTGCCCGATGAGAACAATGTGTATCATTTGTTCCCCATATTGTGTGAGAGGAGAGATGAGTTGCAGCTGTATTTAAAAGACCATGATGTGCAGACACTTATCCATTATCCTATTCCGCCGCATATGCAGGAATGCTATACTGGTGAATGGAGAGGATTGTCGCTTCCAATTACTGAGCGGTTGGCAAAAAAAGAATTAAGTCTTCCGATGTCACCTTGCTTGACGTTGGAGCGAATGGAATGGGTCGTAAATTGTATAAATAGAATCTAACGATTATAACATGAATCTTAAGACTCTCATTTTGAACGCTGCGCCTTATGGTTTGGTGCGTAATTACAAACAGAAGAAGCAAATGTCCAAGTCTTCTTTTTGGGACGAGTATGTTAAGTATCTTGTCTCTGGAGACCGATGTGAGTTCCTGACCGAATCGCCAGTAAGAGCGGTCGTTTCCTTACAAGGGTTAGGTCATACGGGTTCAGGGGCGGTTCTAGATCTGTTAAGAGAATATGAAAAAACTGTTGTTGTTGGAGTTGTAGACGAAGTGGGAAGTTTATCTACAAAGGATGAAAGTCAATGGGAAATGGATTTTGCGCGCCATGCGGGAGGACTTTTTGAAATTGAAAAGTATTTGACAATTCATAATTCCTTTTTACAAGACGCTTTGTTACATCGATTCATGTTGATTACGCAGCATTCCAAATTATATCAAAATGTACCTGAGGCGCGAAAGTGTTTTTTTGAGTTTTTTAGGCAGATATGTACATGCTATGATGATGTTCCATGGCATTGCTATAATCCGCATTTGGATTATCAGGGCATGAATAACATTTTGTTTTTGAATAGCATGGGAATCCGGGAATATAGAGTATTATGCAGGCGATTCTTGTATACGCTCTTTAATTGCTTTCGTGTGAAATCTGACGAATTGTTGGTTCTTGATCAATTTAATAGTGATAATGAATTCGACTATAGTAAATATTACGACTATATCCCGAATTTGAAACCAATATTCGTTTATCGGGATCCACGTGATGTGTACGTTTTCGCGAAAGAGAATGATGTGTGCTGGATTCCAAATAGTTCGGTTGATAGATTCATTGATTGGTATAAACGGTCAACTTGTTTCGATTTCTCAGAAATTCAAGGTTACAGTGTGAGCTTTGAAAGACTAATAAAAGAATACGGCAAAGTCGTGTCAGAGATAGAAGATTATTTGCAACTAGAGAATGTTGCTCACGCCAAACCTATGACGAGGTTTAATCCAGAGGTTTCTGCAAAAGGTGTTGGAATATGGAAAAATCATACTGAATTGGAAGCCGATTTTTCAAAAATTAAGGAATCTCTTGGCTTCTTGATTTATTATAGGGATTAAGTCAGTGAATCTTAATAATGGACATGAACTTACTACCATTGATTTCGGTCCCAGTTGTCACCTATAACTCTTCAAAAACGGTTTTGGAAACACTGGATAGTATTTATAACCAGACCTATGAGAATTTGGAATTGATTGTCAGTGATGATTGTTCTACGGATAACACGGTTGATATATGCCAAGAATGGATCAATGCGCATAAGGAACGCTTTGTACGAACGGAATTGCTGGTTGTTGAGAAGAACACAGGCGTTTCGGCCAATATGAATCGGGCAGAGGCGGCGTGTCAAGGTGAATGGGTTAAGCCGATTGCTGGTGACGATGTGTTGTTGCCAAAGTGTGTTGAGATTTATGTGGATTATGTAAAAAACCATCCTGAAGCGGTGTGTGTGTTTGGAAAAGTGGAAGCTTTTGGTGATAATAAAGAAATTGTTGACCGTTTTCAAGACACTATTTTTGACTACTCATTTTTTGCTTTGCCAATTGTAGAACAATATAAGTGGCTCATAACTCGTTCGTTCCAGCCTATTCCTGCTGCAACGACTTTTTATAATTACCACAAAACAAGAGAAATAGGGGTTATTTATGATGAACGGATTCCTATGCTTGAAGATTGGCCAAGGTGGATTAGATGTTTAGAAAAAGGAGTAAGATTCCATTTTGTTGATAAAACTGTTGTTCGATATAGAGTATCTGATAATAGTATTTGTAGTGGAACTCTGTATATAGAAAAGTTTCAAAAATCGTTGGCTCTAATGTATATTTATTATCAGTATGAACCAGCTATAAAATTTAAAGGATTCTGGCTTGCTACATTGAAATACATTCATTGTAAATATGTGATAACTGGGAGCTTTTTATGGCATGTGGCGGATTTTGCTATTAGACGAGTGAGCCGGTTATTTCGCAAGCAAGATGAGTTTTATTAATTGACAGGTGAAATAGAAACAGATTGTTAATCATATATTAGTTATGCAAAAACTTTTGACAATAGTAGTTCCCGTATACAAAGTTGAGCCATATATCAATAAATGTCTGGATTCCTTGATACTTGAAGATGAAATCCTGATGAACCATTTAGAGGTCGTCATTGTGAATGATGGCACTCCTGATCGCTCTGCAGAGATGTCGCGTGAATATGTGAAACGCTATCCTAATACTTTTCGTCAGATTGACAAAGAAAATGGTGGTCATGGCTCCGCATGGAATGTGGGATTGAAGGAAGCGACAGGGAAGTATATCCGCTTTTTAGATTCGGATGATTGGCTGACGAATTTAGATACATTGATGAATGTCTTACAAACCACTACAGCAGATGTGGTGATGACAGATTTAAACAACTATCATGAAGATACTCAGAAAAATGATTTATGGCAAATATCCCGTTGTAATATTAGTGAGTTGCGTAGTATTGAGCAGTTTGATTTTGACGACTTCTATGGGAAAACAAATGTAATGAATTTTTTGTTTTCAACATATAAGACCGAACTTTTGCAACCATTGCATCCTTTGTTTAAAGAAGGATTGATGTATGATGATTCTATCTTGTACGCTCTTCCATTTATCTATGCTGAAACTTATATCTATTGTGATTTTGTTTTATACAACTATTTATCAGGTCGCTCAGGGCAAAGCATGAATGCAACGGTCAAAAAGAAGAATATTAGTTCTCTATTAAAAACATATCAATATGAGATGGAGTATATTTCACAGCGAATAGATCAACTTAGCGATAATAGACGAAATTCTATATACCGAATCATGGCATCAGACAGTAGTTATCTATTGCATATGCTTATTTATTTATCATGGTATGAGTTTCGTAGACAAATAGCTGCAAATATTCAGTATTTCCATTTGGAACAAAAAGAATGGAGACGCGGAAAAATGGACATTCGTTTCCTTAAATACCCATTATTTGTTTTCTATGTTATAGAAAAGGTGCGTCAAAAGCTAAAGACGGAATAGTACAATGAAACTTTCTTTTATCATACCAGTTTACAATGGTCATGACACCATCATTCCTTGCATTGAGAGTATTCGCTCTCAGATGCGAACCAATGACTACGAGATTATCATTGTAGATGATAGCTCTACTGATGATACACGAGAATTGATTTCTGATTATGCGATTTCATGTCCACAAGTTAATTTGTTCTGTCAACCAAAAAATCGACGCCAAGGGGCAGCACGAAATCGTGGGTTAAAAGAGGCAAAAGGTGATTATATCACATATATCGATGCTGATGATTTGGTGTTAGACGGTGTTGCTAACGCTTGGTCTCTTGCAGTTGAGTCTAAAGCGGATATGATATATGGATATATGGAAATTGAAAGGCCTAATGGAATTTGTATTCAAAAGTTATCTGCTGTTCCAAAAGTAATCATGACTGGTAAGGAATTCGCTGAAACTTATTGTTCAGAGGGTGTGTTCTATTACCCCCCTTCGTACATTTATAAGCGTTCGTTTTTGGAGAGAATCAACACTCCATTTATAGAGGACCGTCAGCATGAAGATCGAGATTGGTTAGCAAGTGTATTGGTTCAGGCGGATTCTGTAATGGTGTGCCCTTATACAACATACCATTATACTATGAACCCTAATTCGACTTGTCGTGCTCATCGTTATTCCACTATCTTTGATCATGTGGCGAGTGGAATTAGGCATGTTGATTTGTCTGAACAACTCAAATCAGATTGTCCTAAACTGTCTGCAACTCTTTATGCCTTTGGTATGGAGGAAATCCATCATTCTATCCGTTTGCGCAATCTCACCAAATTCAAATGGTCTGACAATAAGAATCTATACGATGAACAGCATTTGAAACCACTTATGCCCGACCTCAAACGCATGTGCAAATCATATACATTGCCCTGCGAAGTGCGCATTGTGGCCTATAGGCTATTACTGACAAAAGTAACGGTCTTTATCGCAAGCCCAATAGCATCACTAATTAGAAAAATAAAGCATGCTGATTAATGGAGAAAAGAACGGAATATGTTGATTTGGCTGCTGGCATCATGATTGCTTGGATGATATTGGGGCATACCGCGTCTCATGCAAGTTATGAAGGGAATTTCCTCATTATAGGAAAGTATTTGAGTTTCTTTATGCCTTGGTTCTTCTACAAGTCAGGTTTCTTCTATAAAAGCAAGACTTTGACCGAAATCATTAAGAATGGAGCAAAAAAACTTATTTGGCCGTTTGTTGTTTATTCACTCATAGGACAATTCTTTTATTATATTTGTTTAGCAGTAGAGCATAATATTTCCTTTCGATCATTTGTTTACCAACCATTACGGTGCCTGTTTGTAACGGAGTGCTTACCAGGAAATGGAGCGTTGTGGTTTTTAGTCGTTTTGTATGTCATAACTATAGTTGCACCTTTTTGCATTAAGAAACTTCATCCTGTATTTTCGGTTTTTATAGGGGTAGCAATAGCTTTTGTGTGTTATTTGCCTAAGTTGTCATGGTTTCCATGCATTATTCCTAATGTTGCAGCAGGAATGGCCTTTTATATGTTGGGCTATTATTGCCAAGATAAGGAAAACAAATTGTGGATGATTTTGCTGGCTATTATAGTCTATGCAGTTTGCTGCTTAGTCGGTTATCCAGGTATCTATTTCCATCATAATTCAGCATCAAGTACGGTGACATATCTCCTATATTATCCCGCTTCATTTGCAGGAATAATCCTGCTAAATAACCTGTGCAGATGGATTAATCCTTATTTGAAGTACAGCGTTTTCCGTTGGATAGGGGAAAATGCGATGAATATCTATTTAACACATTGGATAGTTTTGGTTTTGCTACGACTAATAATTTTGGACATAGTGCAGATGCGAGACACGACAATAATTTTCATTATCTATCTGCTAACAATGGTAATCACATTACCCATATTGAACAAGTTAATAAACACGATAGAATCTTCATTTATCCATGAATAAATTATTATCCATCGTTATTCCGGTGTACAAGGTTGAGAAATACATCGACAAGTGTATCTCGTCACTTATCGTGCCTGACGAGAAGCAGTTGCACCAGTTGGACATCGTTGTCATCAATGATGGCACGCCGGATAACTCGGCAGTTTTGGCGCGTCAATGGGAGAAGAAGTATCCCGATATCATTCGTGTTATCGATCAAGAAAACAGAGGACATGGTGGCGCATGGAATCATGGAACAGAATTGGCTGTGGGAAAATATCTTTTTTATCTCGATTCCGATGATTGGTTTGATACCGAACAATTCTCAAAACTAATCACGTTTTTAGGCCATTGCGACACGGATATGGTGCTGCTCGATAGAAAAAAATACTATGCACAAGAAGACCGTTATGAGGATGTCATTTTGGTGAACATGGAACCTGACAAAGTGTATGATGCCAATACTTACGATTGGCTAGGAAGTGGTAACGGATCCAATATTACATACGCACATAACTCGGTTTATCGTACTGCGATGATGCAAAAGTATTTGCCGCTCTTTTGTGAGCATGTAATGTATGACGACGTGTCGCTCCAAGTGGTGCCCATAGCTATTGCAGAAAGCTTTGTTTACACGAAGTTAAATGTGTATCGTTATTATATCGGCAGGGTCGGGCAAAGCTTTGACCCTCAGGTTCGGGCAAAGCATGGCGATCACGTTACCACGGTCTTGAAGTTCGTTCTTGCATGGATGAATCAGCATAGGGCCGATGTCCCCGTAAATACAACTCGTCGTGATTGGTTCAACGATCTTTGGTGGGCATTTGGTTCATGCCATTATGAAGAATTGTCATTGTTCCCCTATAAAATGGCTCAACCAAGGCTTAAAGAATGGGATGAGTATATGCTCAAAGAGTTTCCAGATGTAAAAGTATCTGGAATAGTTAAAGATTACCGGCGATTGCCTTTCCCATTGTATTGGATAAAATTTAAGGTTGGTAGGCAGTTCAACAGAGTTAAGAAATATATCAAAAGGAAAGTGAAATGAAACCATATGACTACCTCATAGTAGGCTCTGGCCTCTACGGTGCCACCTTTGCCTACTTCGCCAAACAAACGGGCAAGAAATGTCTTGTTATTGACAAGCGTCCGCATTTGGGTGGAAATGTCTATTGCGAAACTATTGAAGGCATCGATGTGCATAAGTATGGTGCGCATATTTTCCACACATCCAATAAGGAAGTCTGGGACTTTGTGAATGGTATTGTGCCTTTCAATCGTTATACCAATAGCCCCGTGGCAAACTACAAGGGAAAACTGTACAATTTGCCTTTCAACATGAATACCTTCTATCAGATGTGGGGGGTGACTACGCCGGATGAGGCCAAGGCTAAAATAGAGGAGCAGCGTAAAGAAGCGGTCGCTTTATTGCAATGCCGAGAGCCGGCAAACCTTGAGGAACAAGCTTTGAGCCTGGTGGGGCGCGACATCTATGAGGCACTTATCAAAGGCTATACCGAAAAGCAATGGGGTAGGAGTTGTACTGAACTACCAGCGTTCATCATCCGTAGATTGCCGTTACGTTTTGTGTTTGACAACAATTACTTCAACGATGCCTATCAAGGCATCCCTATAGGAGGCTACAACAAATTGATAGATGGTTTGCTTGAAGGCGTTGAAACCCGTGTCAACAGCGATTTTTTTGAACATAGATCTGAATTGACGGAGTTGGCTGAAAAGATAGTCTACACGGGGCAGATTGACGAGTTTTACGATTTCTGTTATGGCCATTTGGATTTTCGGACGGTCTCGTTTGAGCAAGAAATAAAGGATACCCCAAACTGGCAAGGCAACGCCGTGGTGAATTATACGGAACATGAATTGCCATACACGCGAATTATCGAGCATAAGCATTTTGAGATGTTCGGCCAGCAGGTTTATGATTGCCCGAAGACAGTCATCTCGCGAGAATACAGCACTGAATGGAAACCGGGCATGGAGCCTTATTATCCGGTGAATAACGCTAAGAACGACCAACTTTATCAGCAATATAAGGCTTTGGCCGACAAGGAAGAGAATGTCATCTTTGGTGGCCGTTTGGCCGAATACAAGTATTATGATATGGCACCAGTGATTGAACAGGTGATGAAAATGAAAGATAGAATCTAAGATAATATGCCTACAGCAATAGAATTCAACAACATTAGCAAGCAGTACCGTTTGGGTTTGGTCTCGACCAGGACACTCAGCCACGACCTCAACCGCTGGTGGCAGACCTCTGTGTTGCATAAGGAAGACCCTTATTTGAAAATCGGATCGGTAAACGACCGCTCTACAGCCGCTGACAGTGAATATGTTTGGGCTTTGAAAGACATCGACTTCAAAGTGGAGCAAGGCGACGTTGTGGGTATCATTGGAAAGAACGGTGCAGGAAAGAGCACTTTACTGAAACTGCTCTCTCGAGTCACAGGACCAACAACTGGTACCATTAAAGCCAAGGGCCGTATTGGATCCTTGCTTGAGGTGGGCACAGGCTTCCATTCTGAAATGACGGGCCGTGAGAATATCTACATGAACGGTGCTATCCTTGGCATGACCAAGCAAGAAATCACTCGTAAACTGGATGAAATTATAGACTTCTCTGGATGTGAACGCTACATTGACACGCCAGTGAAACGCTATTCCAGTGGTATGATGGTGCGTCTTGGCTTTGCTGTGGCAGCCCACCTTGACCCTGAAATCCTTGTGGTGGACGAAGTGCTCGCTGTGGGCGATGCCGAATTTCAGAAGAAAGCTATCGGGAAGATGCAGGATGTGAGTCGGGGAGAAGGGAGGACTGTGTTGTTTGTAAGTCATAATATGGCTTCAATTAGGAATTTATGTCGATCTGGTGTTGTGTTAGAATATGGTCGGGTTAAGTATAGAGATAATAATATTAATAAAGTAGTGGATTTTTATCTTAATGGTAATGCAGATGAAATTGATGATATAGCTAAATTGTCTGGTGATGAACTTAAATCATATCGGCCATATAAGGATACATCGTCAAAGCAACTGATAATAACTGAGGTAGAACGGCTGACACCATATAAAGTCGATTCCACGGAAGAACAAAAGTATCGAGTCCGGATTCGTCGAGAGGATCTATCTATAAAAAAAATCTGTTTAAATACTTTGGTGGATGATGTGTTGACTGATAACCGTGTAGGAATTACCTGTAGTGAAGTGTTTGAAATTCCAGATGGTAAGGTTGAATTTGAAATAGTGGTTTCAATGAATCATTTAAATCTTAAATTGGGTGTGTATAAGATGAATTTCTGGATTAGCGGTGAGCCGATGATTAACTCTTGGAATCTTTTTGATGCTATTTATAATTCGCTGACTTTTGAAGTTGTCTCATACAAAAACAAGCCTATTACGGTTTGGCCGAATGATTGGGGGTTCAACTATTTTGATGGGTGTCAAGCCAAAATAATGGTAGAATGATATTGCATCTCCTTACAGACGACAAGTTTTCTGATTATGTTATCAGCCAGTTTTCTGGACCGGAAATGTGTTCAGAGTTTGTGTTGATGTCTGGATCGGAAGTCACTTGTTATTTTCAGGATGTTGACAAGGTTATGAGGGTGAATCCTTATGAAAAAGGAGAGATGGCTTCTCTCATTGTTTCATTAAAGAATTATTCTGCCATCATTCTGCATGGTTTGTTTTACCCTTGGTGTGAGATGATTTTAAGAAGTGTGCCTGACAACGTAAAAGTTGCATGGGAATTTTGGGGTGGAGAGATATATGGAAGAGAGGATTTAACGGATGTTTTTAAAGCTCCACTGACTCGTTTTGTTGATAAAATACATGCGATGAAAAATAGGCAATCTTATTCTTCATGGCAGTTGCCGATGTACTTGTTTCAAAGAATTGATTATTGTTTGACTGCTCAACAGGAAGAGTATGAGTTCGCAAAAGCATATTTTGGGTCGTCCAAATTAAAGCATTTGTGGTATACCTATTATTCTATAGAAGAAACCGTTGGTGATTTAATCGACACGAGGTCTGAGGGAGAGAACATGTGGTTTTGTCATAATGCATTTGTCGAAAGCAATGCGTTTGACGCCTTAATAAAGCTTTCCTTGTTCTATAAGAAACATCTTAAAGGTAGGTCTGTGATTATGCCATTAAGCTATGGGAACCCATGGGTAAAAAAAACTATGAATAGATTGGGACCTCATTTGTTTGATGATTTCGCGCCGTTAACTGCTTTTTTGCCTAGGCCTGACTATAACCGTCTTATGCTGAGCTGTTCCACTATGGTTTTGCCATGCTATAGGCCTGCAGGACAAGGCAATGTATTAACAGCCTTATGGTTAGGAATGCGTGTTTATTTGAGTGAACATAGTATTTCATTTAACTACTTTAAACGCATCGGATTGATTATTTTTTCATTTGAGTCGGATTTTCGAGTATTGGGATGCCAAAAGCTGTCTGAAAAAGAGGTAATTCATAATAGAAATGTTTTGAGTACTCACTTCAGTCATGATAGTATAAAAAAGGCATGTATAACTTTGGTAGGCATATTGAATGGATAAGAAGATACTTATACTTGGGGCAGGAGAGGGGCAAGTGCCTTTGATAAAGCGAGCCAAAGAGGCTGGCTGGAAGACTATTGTTGTGTCGCCTAAAGGTGATTATCCAGGCTTCTCATTGGCGGATAGTATTAGAAATTTGGATATTACAAATAAAGAAAGGGTTTTGGAGTTGGCCATAGAAGAGAAAGTTGATGCTGTTGCCTCAGACCAAACTGATGTGTCGATGCCGACGGTATTATTTGTGGCGGAATCGTTGGGCCTGCCTCACATTCAATGTGAAGATATTTCTCGTTTTCACTTAAAGTCTACTATGCGCCAAGTATGTCATGAAAATGGTATTCCAACCATTCCATTTTGTATTGCGGATAGTGTTGAGGAAGCAAAATCGTTTTACTTGTCTTTACCCAATGGTAAAGCCATAATTAAACCGATTGATTCGCAGGGAAGTAGAGGCATAAAAAAAGTAGTGTCCTTAGATGAGATGCCTATGGCCTTTTCTCAGGCACTCGGTTTTTCCAAAGCGGGTAGGGTTGTTATTGAATCATTCATTGATGGTGAAGAGATAGAGGTCGATTCTGTCGTGAAAGACGGAACTGTTATCGCAACCTTAATAGGCGATGTGTACAATTTTAATGATAGTTATTCCGCATACGAAAGGGTTTATCCGACACAATTGCCAAGGAAGCTTCAACAGCAGATAAAGGAGGATAATGCACAGGTGTTAAAAGTTTTAGGATTGAATACTGGCTGGACGCACGGAGAATATATTGTATCCAATGGCCAAGTTTTCTTATTGGAGGTTGGAGCTCGTGGAGGCGGAAATTTTATCGGTTCCCATATAGTGAAAACTATGTTAGGGGTTGGCACTGATGAGATGGCCTTTGACACAGCTTGTGGGGATGACTCGTTTTATAAAAAGGTAAGTTTGCGTGATGTTTATTGTGCATATAAATGTTTCTACTTGCCTAAAGGTGTAGTGCAATCAGTTTGTATAGATTATGAATTGTTGCACCAACCTTATGTTAGGACACATAATTTGGATGGGATACATCCAGGCGTTTCCAGCCATGGGCTTATAGACAAGACCACACGTTATACCGTAGTTGTGGAAGCAAACACCCGAGAGCAATTGAGAAATAGGATGCTAAAGATTGAAAATAGCATTAAAATAAATGTGCTGACTGAGGTCGGTATCCTAGGAGTTGTATGGAGGTGATATGATGAGGTTGGTTACTGCAAATCGAGCTAACCATGTTTTGTCAAGTTTCATTAAAAGTAACGATGTTACTGGCAATGTCATTGTTCCAGCCAATATTTGCCAATCAGTGATTGACACGCTTAATATGGTTGGAATGAATGTCCTGTATGTCGATATAGATCCAAATACGTATTGTGCAGACAAAGGACAAAGTGAAGATGCCGCTCAAGCAGCATCATTGTTTCTTTATGTTCATACTTATGGTAACGAAGGTGAATGCCCAGCATGGGTTTGTGGACTAAAAAAAATAAACCCAAACATTATCATTGTTGACGATAGATGTCTTTGTTTACCAAGAACAGAGTGGTGCGCTGATGAGGATGTGGATTTGGTGCTGTTTAGTATGGGACCTAAAAAACAAGTGTCTTTAGGCGGAGGTGGAATGGGTTTTGTGAAAGACGGGCTGAAATACTACAACATGCAGAGTATAGCGAGTGCATCCCCTGATGCTATCTGCAAAAAGTTCTTTGACTTGGATGAATTAGTATTGAAAACCCAACATACTATTGAACATAAAAAGTTGATTAATAGGATATATTCATCTTGTTTGCCTATTGAGATACAATATCCAGCCGCCTACCAATCATGGCGATTTAATATCAATGTTCCCAACAAAGATGAAATGCTGCATCATATTTTTGCAGCGGGGTTGTTTGCAAGTGGACATTACAAACCTCTCTCTGAAGATTGCCCAATTGCTACAGAGGTGTACAATCGAACCATTAATCTTTTCAACGATTTCTATTATTCCGAAGAGCAGGCCCGAAAGACTTGTGAAATAATCAATTTGTGGTTAAGGAAAATGCCAGAAAAGGATTTAAAAAAAAAGTGATTATGATTGATTTCAACCGTCCTCATTTTACTGGAAATGAGCTGCGTTATATCCAAGATGCGGTGGAGGACAAAAAGCATATTTCAGGTAACGGAACCTACACGAAACGTTGCCAGCGTTTTTTTGAAGAACGGTATGGTTTCAGGAAATGCCTGCTGACTACCAGTTGCACCGATGCCTTAGAGATGGCTGCCATGTTGTGCGACATTCAACCAGGCGATGAAGTGATTGTCCCAAGCTATACCTTTGTTTCCTCGGCTTTGGCTTTCGTCCGTGCCGGTGCAAAAATTGTGTTTGCTGACTCCATGCGGCGCAACCCGAATATTGATGCAGAGACCATAGAGTCATTGATTACTCCTAAGACGAAGGTGATTGTTCCTGTCCATTATGCTGGAGTGGCTTGTGATATGGACAAAATTGTTGGAATCGCTCGTTGTCACAACCTTATTGTGGTGGAAGATGCTGCACAATCTATTGATTCCTGTTACAAAGACCGTTCGTTAGGGACGATAGGTCATCTTTCGGCCTTTTCATTCCACGAGACAAAGAACATCATTTCGGGTGAAGGCGGCATGTTGGGCATCAACGATGAAAGGTTCATCCGTCGTGCCGAAATCATTTGGGAGAAAGGCACCAATAGGGCAGAGTTCTTTAGGGGCGAGGTGAATAAATACGGATGGTGTGATGTTGGATCATCTTTCCTTCCAAGCGAGGTGGTGGCTGCTTTCCTTTGGGCACAGCTTGAAGAGTTGGAAAACATACAAAACAAACGCAAGCAATTATGGGACAGGTATTATGAATTATTGGAGCCTATAGCGGAGAAAGGGCATTTCACCCTTCCTGACATCCCCGATTATGCCACCAACAACGCCCACATGTTCTATTTGGTTTGCAACTCGCTGGAGGGAAGGACTACTCTGATAAAGTATTTGAGAGAGAATGAGGTGCAAGCCGTTTTCCATTATTTGAGCCTGCATAGTAGCCCATATTATCAGGACAAACATGACGGCCGTCCCTTGCCCAATTGTGACCGCTTTGCGGATTGCTTGGTTAGGCTGCCGATGTATTATGATCTTGAAGAAAAGGATGTTGAAAGGATTTGTGGGTTGATTAAAGAACTATGCCATTACGTATGTTAGCGCCGATTATCGTATTTGCTTATAACCGTCCTGAACATTTGCGCAAAACGCTGACTTGGCTAAGCCAGAATGAGCTGGCAGACCAGTCTGTTTTGTATATTTATTGTGATGGCCCGAAACCGAATGCTTCTCTTGAGCAACTTGACAAAATTCAAAAGGCAAGACAGGTCGCGCATCAGTTGGCAATTGTACCTGTCTTCAGTGAAGTTCATTTCGTGGAAAGAGAGGAAAATCTGGGTCTTGGCACTTCTATTATTACTGGTGTTACAGAGATAATTCGTCAATACGGAAAGGTGATTGTTCTTGAGGATGATTTGCAAACATCGCCATTGTTCCTTGATTACATGAACAAATGTCTTGATCATTATGAGAACAGAAAAAGTGTGTTTTCAATTTCCTCGCTTTCGCGTCCTCATCCAGAAAGGTTCTATCCCAAGGATTATCTATACGATGTGTATGTTTCTTTAGTGCATCATCCAACAGGATGGGCAACGTGGGCTGATAGGTGGATGCAGGTGGATTGGGGTGTGAATTTGTTTGACGAAGTTCGAAAACAGCCGGCCATGATTGAGGCATTTAGGCGAATTGAGTATGGAGAATATGACGCTTTGATTCATCAGCAAGCAATCGGACAAAATGTTTGGTCAGTGCGTTTTAGTTTCGCTCATTTTGTAAATCACGCTGTTTCTATATGCCCAATAGTTTCATACATCAACCATATCGGTTGGGATTCGGAGGCCACAAATGCAAAAGGGTCTTCGCAATGGAACTTTGAGCGGCTTGCTGATAAAAAAGAGATACGTCTTTTGGATGTTTTATATGAGGATAAGCGTATTATCAATGCATGGTATTCTTTTTCGATTCCTCAAAGGCGGTCGAAATGGGAAAAACTGAAGAATTGGTTCGGTAGAAAATTCCTTAAGCGTGATGAATTTGCTTTGAAGGGAAAAGTCTATGTTTAGGAAAGTCAAGCGTATTGGAAAGCAGGTGTGGGCTGAGGCATACAATTTTTGTTTCAATCGGCCTTATGGTATGGTATTGATGCTGCATCGCGTCGGACCCTCAGAGTCTAACCGTTTGCCTTGCCTTTCAGAGTTGAATGTTTCTGTTGACCGCTTGCAACGTTTTGTTGATGGGAAAAGAAGCAAGTATGATTTTGTTTCTCTTGATGAAGTCAAAGCTAGAATGTGCGATAAATCCCTTCGGAAACGACCGTTCTTGTGTGTCACTTTTGATGATGGATTCCGTGACAATTTAACCTACGGACTTCCCTTTTTTGAGAAAAACGAGATCCCTTTTTCTGTTTTCCTTACCGTCAGCTTCATCAATCGCCATCCAGCATTTAATTACCCGTTCGTTATGGAACGTATTATTGCTGATAACGAGACATTGGAGATTGAAGGACGGCATTACGATTGCCGGACTGTTGCCCAAAAGAATGCTGCCTTTTCCGACTTGAAAGGCATTGTTCTACATTGGAAGTATGATGGTTTTGAGGAGAGGTTTAACAAAGTATTTGAAAGTTATAAGAAAGACGATTATTTTGAGGATTTGACAATGAATTGGGATGAGGTCGCAAAGTTGGCTCGGTCTCCGTTATGTACCATAGGCTCACACACGATGACGCATTGCCGACTGAGTAATCTTTCCAGAACTGAATTGGAGTTTGAGTTGGGAGAAAGCAAGAGACAAATAGAGGAGAATATTGGCAAGGAAGTCAAATATGTGTCATATCCTTTTGGTTGGACCACAGATGTGAACGAAATGGTTTTGGATGTGGCGAAGGAAGTCGGGTATGAAATGGGTTTTGTCTCGCATGGAGGATATGTGCGAGAAAAAGATACAGATTTATACCAGATAATGCGAATAATGATTAAAGAATGAAAGGTTTATGAATAAAGAAAGCGATATACTACTTTCTGTTTGCATGGTGGTGTATAACCAAGAGCAATATGTGCGAGATGCACTTGATAGCGTTCTGATGCAGAAAGTGAATTTTCCAATTGAGATTATCATTAGTGACGATTGCTCTAAGGATGCTACTCCCGAAATTTTACATGAGTATTCCGTAACTTTTCCTGGTATTGTGAAACCTGTCTTTGGATCGAAAAATTTAGGTTATCCTAATAACCAAAGACGTTCGTTAGAGGCAGCAATAGGTAAATATATTGCGCTTTGTGATGGCGATGATTATTGGACCGATCCGTATAAACTGCAAAAACAGGTGGACTATTTGGAGTCGCACCCTGAATGTGCTATCTGTTTTCATAATGTGATGAACATCTATGATGGGACAATTGAGCATCGTTCCTTACTTGTTCCATTGGATTTTCCTTCGGAATTAACAATAGAAGATGTGATCAAGCGCAAATGGTTCTTGGCAACAAATAGTGAAGTTTTTAGACGTGAATATCTTACTTTCCCAGACTGGTATGACTCGGTACTGCATATAGATTATGTTCTCAACTTGATTCTCTCTCAGCGAGGCACTCTTCATTATATGCCAGATGTGATGTCTGTGTATCGACATACTGCAATCAGTGTCAATGCACAACATCGTGATGGAGAGTGGGGGTATATGCTTTTTCATTCGCAGACAATGAAGACGATTCTAGAACACATGTATGGCACTTTAGATAAGCAGTTTCATCCCCTTTTGGATAAACGCATAGCATACTATAATGACGAAATTGCTCGATACGAAAAAGAACAATATTACGAGAAATACTTATTAGCAAGAATGTTTCGCATTAAAACATACAAACGAGTTTTGAAGAACTGGCTTCTCAAATTGCTGCATGAATAATAATTGGCAATACTTTTCTTTTTGACCTGGTGTTGTATACGGGTATTGATAATCAATAAGTTAAGATATTTTAGGGCTAATTACGTATATTGCCTAAAAATTTGCATGTAAATAATCATTTGAGTAGGTGAGAAAAGAAATAGTTAATAGTCACTATAAACAGGAGTAACGCTGCAAGTTTTTGGGCTATAATGAGAGTGAGGTAATATGCTTTTTAATTCCATAGAATTCGCGGTTTTCTTGCCGATAGTGTTCCTGCTCTATTGGTTTGTCTTCGACAGGCTGATTGCCGAGTCGAAGCACCAGCTGCGGTTGCAGAATGCCTTTGTGGTGGTGGCGAGTTATGT
>JAEEGL017057200.1_pt1 | contig 17808 bp, 15 predicted proteins | sample 9134231 | NCBI WGS metagenome assembly JAEEGL01 (sample SAMN16246548, study PRJNA631951) | gut metagenome | biome: gut microbiome; feature: rumen; material: fiber-attached | host: Bos | place: Iran: Karaj | collected 2018-10 | reverse complement strand
CCTGCTCCTTGATGGTGTCACCCTGCTCCTTGATGGTGTCACCCTGCTCCTTGATGGTGTCACCCTGCTCCTTGATGGTGTCACCCTGCTCCTTGATGGTGTCACCCTGCTCCTTGATGGTAGTGTTCTGTTCGGCGATGGTCTTGTCGCGCATGAGAATCTCAGTATCGCGCTTCTCTATAGCACCATAGTACTCATCTTCCACATTCATCTTGTGACGCATGTCTGCATCAGCAGCTGCCATTGTCAGACGGTGCAGGATACGGCCCATGTCAGCATCATTGTCATACATCCTGGCATCAAGTTTCAGCATCCTGCTGTCGTTCTCATCACGGCGTGTCTGGTCAAAGACACTCAGTACCATGTCCAGACGGTTATTGATCTGGCCGTGCAGACGTGGTATCTGTACAATGATGCTGTTGTGCGTCAGACTGTCCACAAAAGGATTGGGGAGGCCTTTCGTCACCACATGGTTGTCGTAGTCGAATGACTGATGGTTGACGTAAAGCACGGGCTGCTCAATGTCACCAACCTTATGCCCCAACAGATATACGGCCACCATAGGAATCGCATGGCTCGAGTCATGCATGTTCTTGGGATTAGAATAGTGTACGCCCAGATACTGGCGGAAACGGAGTGTTTCCGTCTCAAGCCACGTCTTCTGCAGTTCTATCAGAATAAGTTTTTCCTTCCCTTCGCCATCACGTACCGTTGCCCCGAAGTCAATCCGGAATACCGACAGAGAGTCACGGCTTTCATCACTGTACTCATGGGGTCTCACCTCCACGGCAGTGACCTCAACCTTCAGAAGTGCAGACAGAATGGTTCTTGCAATGCGTTCATCCTCCATCAGGTATTTGAACACGATATCGTATATCGGATTGGCTACTATCATAACGGCTTAATAACTCTTTTGCGTGCAAAAATAGTATTTTTCTGCTAAACCACCAAATATTTACCCGTTTTTCTTGAATTTCTGTACTTTCTTATTTCTTATTTAACCAGACTTAAGTTATTATATGGTTAGATTATACGGGAATTATATGTTTGACTCAACGTTAATTGCCATTAATTGGAACATTAATTTATCGTTAATTCAAGTTTCTCAAGTTCTTTTCTACCACAGATTGCACGGATTAAACAGATTTTTGGCTGCGCGTTGTCAGGGACATTTAGCAGATTATTATTGGGATTTCACCGATAATAGTTGCGGGTCAGAATCTGTGTAATCAGAATAAATCCCAATTCCAAGGTTATAATCTGTGTCATCTGTGCAATCTGTGGTCATTTTTGTTAAAGCGAAAAATGTATCTTTATTTTAGCTTGGCGATGTCCTTGACGCGGAGTTTGAACTTGATGCAGCCGATGCCGTCGAGGATGACGGTGGCGTACTTGCGACCGTCGGTCTGGGTGATTTGACCCTTGACGTCCCTGAACAGCTTGCCCTTGGACAGCTGGCCGCCAATGATCTGGATGTTGTCGTTGGCCTGCGGAACGATCTCGTCGTAAAGCACGGGGCCGTCGGCCATCTTCAGCAACTCGCGGAGTCGCAGTATCTGCTTGTCGGGGACTCGGGCAAAGGCTGTGAACTGGTTGGCAGTCAGCTCCAGCGAGGGGTCCTTTACGTAACGGGTCAGCAGCAGGCACTTCTGCAGGACGTCGATGCGGTGCTCCTCGGCGACACGGATGAAGATCTTGCCGTGAATGACGACCTTCTCCTTATAGACGATACAGCTTTCTGCCGTTTCCGGCCTTCTGCCAAGGACGGACTGGGTAGCCACGTAGGACTCTACCTGATAGTCGAAGTTCTGGGGGGTGTTCAGCATATTGCGGCACTTGAGTTCGGAGTGCCTTTTGACTTCTGCGATATACCAGGCTGTCGGGTCGAACGTCCTGAGGGACTTCTCTGTGGGGACAACCACCCTGACGCGGGCGTCTTTCACGCTCCTCAACCGGCGAGATACCCCTTCGCTTCGCTCCAAGCCTCCGGCGCAAGGCCTGCCGTTTGCTATGCAGGTCTCGACCTCGTTTTCATTCTTCCTTGAGCATTCTTTCATACTCATATACTGGCAGTTACGCCAGAAGCACCGGAATCAGCGAAACTCTAAATGGAAACCAGGTCGGAGGTGACCTTAGGATACAAAAAGAGCGTGAACTCTCACTCTGCCCGTCCGTCTCTTAGGTCCTGAGAAACCTTACCAATAAACAGACAGAATTTATGCTCACGCCGGTATATATCAGCACCCGTAAAGTGTGCCTTGAGGCTGCACGAGCCTCGGCACACTACGGGTCAGCAATATACCACCCGAAGCATCCCCTCTGCAATGTTCTTGATTGGTAGTTTGAATTTCTCAGGTTCAAGAAACCAAAAACAAAGCGTTGTAAGACGCTAATTCTCAATATGTCTCCCACACCTTCACTGCCCTTTCAGGCAAGTACGGCGTGAGTGCTGTTTTCACAGCGAAATCAGAATCGATGTCGGCAAGGAGCATGGTCCTCGCAGCCATTTGATGCTGAAATCGGGTGCAAAGATACGAAAAAAATTTCATACACCTAATAATTTCCGCAAAAAAATGCTGATTTGATGCTTTTTTTTTGTATTGAAAGAAATATGAATCATTTGAATAATTTTGTTCAGGAACCTGTGGATTTGGGGTTATTTAACAGGAATTTAGGATTATTATCACACGCGGTATGGTTGTTTCAACATTAATTGCCATTAATTGGAACATTAATTGATCGTTAATTCGTCTTTCGCATGTTATTTATTGAACACCAAGATACCAAGATACCAAGTACTATCTTAATCCCCCATACCACGATAGTGACACGTGAAACTTATGGAAGTCCACAAAGCAGCGTGTGATGCAGCGGGCTATCGTTCTTTGTGGTCTTCCATGAGCGAGTAGGCTGCAGGGGAATAAACATTGTGTCATTGTGTCTTTGTGTTCAGTTTCTTAACAGCGAAAGTTTTATTACATTATTCAAGTTTCTGAAGTGCTAATGTGCTTCTGTGAGAAGGCCTCTCAGCTCCGTGAGTGGCCTTCTCACGCTCGTGAGTGGGCTTCTCAACTCCCAATTCCCGAGAGAATTTATCCGCATGTGGCCTCGTTACATTTCTCATTTCTCATTCCTCATTTCTCATTTCTCATTCCTCATTTCTCATTTCTCATTCCTCATTTCTCATTTCGCGCGCTCGCGCGCGTATAGTTGTCTTATGTCTTTTTTACGTGTCCTACCCGTCCTACCCGTCCGCGAGAACTTTGTCTGATGTAACATCGCCGTGGACGGATAGGACACGTAGGACACATATTTTTCTGTTTTTACTACTATACGCGCGCGCGTATTAAACCTGTTACGCATACAAAAAAGAAACTTGAGAAACTTGAATTACATTATTGAACTTTCCCGCCTTTGAATTTCTTATAAAACAACGAATTAAGACGAATTACACGAATTGCACAATTGAAACATAATGTTTTATGAATTACACGAATTGGCTACGCACGTACAATCTCCGCTTGCGGCGAAATACGTAATAGAGTGGCCATTCGTGTAATTCGTTTTAATTCGTTGTTGAGAAAAGGGGGTGGGAAACTTTAGTTACATTAGTATTTAAAGCTGGAGCCTCCGACGAACTCGCGCATGATGCTGGTGGGCGGTATCTCCTTGTCGCTGACGGGCAGGAAGTAGTGGATGAACTTCAGCAGGCGGTGGGCCTCGGCATACTCAGGACAGTTGCGCGGCACACTGGCGAGGATGATCTCGGCATGGGTACGCAGCACGGCGAACTCGATGTTGAGGGCTGAGTTGAACATGACGTCGGCCGTCTCCTGGAAGGGGAATATCCACTGGTCCTCGGCCTCGCAGACGTTCTTCCACTGGGCGATGGTCTCCTGTGCCGTATAGGCCCCCTTGTTGTAGTCGCGAATGATGCGGCGCAGCAGGCGGTTGTCGCGGACGGGAATCCAGTTGTGGTCGTCGAGCGAGATGCTGGTGAGTGCCGAGATGTACACCTTGAACTTTGCCGAGTCGGGTATCTTGCTGGTCAGCAGTGGGTTCAGGGCATGGATGCCCTCGATGATGAGCACCGAGTCGCTGGACAGCTTGAGTCGCTTGCCGTTCCACTCGCGCTTGCCGGTCACGAAGTTGTATTCGGGTATCTCCACACGCTCACCCTGCATGAGGCGCAGCAGATGGTCTTCGAGCAGGCCGTACTCTACGGTCTCGCTGTTGTCGAAGTCGTAGTCGCCATTGGGCAGCTTCGGCGTGTCGACGCGGTTCACGAAATAGTCGTCGGTGGAGAACGACAGCGGGCGCAGTCCGCAGGCCAGCAGCTGGACGCTGAGTCGCTTGCAGAAGGTAGTCTTGCCCGACGACGACGGCCCCGTGATGAGTATCAGCCTGACGGGGTTCTCCTCGCGGTGGAAGCGGCGGTCTATCTCCTCGGCTATCTGCACGATCTTCTTTTCCTGCAGGGCTTCGCTGACCTGTATCAGCTCAGAGGCGTGGCCTTTCAGAATGGCCTTATTGACATCGCCGGCGTTCGACAGCCGCATGATGATGTCCCAGCGCGTCTTCTCGGCAAACATGTCGTAAGTCTTGGGCATGTCTACCTTCTCGGCCAGCACCGTGGGGTTGTTCCAGTCAGGCACGCGCAGCAGCATGCCGTCGTGGTAGGTCTCCAGCCCCCACACGGTCAGGTAGCCTGCCGACGGTACCAGCGGTCCGTAGTAGTAGTCGGCGGTGTCGCCCAGCATGTAGTAGTCGCTGTATATCTGTCCGCTGGTCTCGAGCAGCTTCACCTTATCGGTAAAACCACGCTCCGCAAACACGCGGACGGCCTCTTCGGTGGTGGCTTCGTTGCGACGGAACGGCATGTCGAGGTTGATGATTTCCTGCATCCTGTTCCTGATGCGTTCGACGTCTCTCTCGGTCAGCGGCTCGTTGCCCTTCTTCTTGAAGTTGCAGTAGTAGCCGCGCGAGATGGTGTGCTCGATGAACAGCTTAGAGCCGGGGAACTCGTCCTGCGTGGCCTTGTAGAGCACAAAGCACAGCGAGCGCACATAGACGCGATGGCCGCTGCCCTCGCGGGCATCGAGAAACTCGACGTCACGGTTCTGGTAGAGCCGGAACTTCAGGCCCTGCGAGGCGTTATTCACTTTGGCCGACACAACGGGATAAGGCAGTCGGATGTCGTCGGCAAACTCCTGGTAGACGTCTAACAGCGAGCTTCCCTCGGGAAAGCTCTTAGTCATGTTGTTGTTCTTGCAGCGGATTTGTAGCATAGCTTATCGGTTTGTTTTTGAACAGGCAGTAGTGTACACTTAAAACTCGCGGTAGAAGTCGAGTGCGTCCTTGATCTCGTCCTCCGTGGCCGTCTGGTTGATGCGGATGTCGCCCACGTCGCCCAGCAGGGTGAAGTTGATGGTGTCGCCCACGTTCTTCTTGTCGTGGTGCATCAGCTCGAGCAGCCGTGGATAGTCGTCGCAGGTAACGGCCATGCGACCGTAGTATTCCTTGATGAATGTGACGGTCTGCCGCATCGTGTCCTGCGGGAAGCCCATCTTCACGCAGCTGAGGTACAGTTCTACGACAAGGCCGTAGGCCACGGCATAGCCGTGCAGCACGGGGTGACGCTCCAAAGCCAGCGACTCGAAGGCGTGGCCAGCAGTATGTCCGAGGTTCAGGGCCTTGCGGATGCCCTGCTCCGTGGGGTCTTCGGTCACGATGCGCTGCTTGACAGCCACAGAGTCGGCTACCATACGCCCCAGTTCCATAAGGTCAGGATGCTCGATGTCGAAAGCCAGCAGCCTGCCGAGCATCGGTATTTCTTCTGCCACGGCGGGACGCGGAGAGACATGGAGTTTTTTTTCTGCCATGGAGGAACACGGAAGGACACGGTGATTATTATTCCGTGTACTTCCGTGTTCAGCCGTGGCTATAACATTATCTGCGGCAACATTATTATTCCGTGTACTTCCGTGTCCCGCCGTGGCCAAAATACTATCCGTGGCCGTGATGAGTCCGTGTTTCAGCATTTCTGCGTAGCCCGACAGGATGTTCTCGCGGTCGAGGGTGCGGAGGAACGTAGTGTCGAGGATGACGGCTGTGGCATTATTAAACACACCGACCTCGTTTTTCAGCCCTCCGAAGTTGATGCCCGTCTTGCCACCCACCGAGGCGTCGACCAGCGACAGCAGCGTCGTCGGTATATTTATATAAGGTATGCCGCGCTTGAAGGTCGATGCCGCAAAACCGCCGAGGTCGGTCACCATGCCGCCGCCGAGGTTCACCATCAGCGAGTGGCGCGTGGCACCCAGCCGCTGCAGCTCGCTCCACACGTGGGCGAGCGACTCGAGGCTCTTGTGCGTGTCAGTAGCCCTGATGGTGATACATTTTGCCGGCCACATACACCTGTATTTAGCAATGATGGGTAAACACTTATCACGAGTGATGTCGTCGCACAGCACAAAGAGGCCGTCGTGTGGAATTTCGGCTATGGCATCAGTGAGCGACTGCTCCAGTTGCCGGGATATGATAACTTTCTGTGGTTCCATTCTGCGTGCAAAATTAATTAAAATATGTGTAATACGTATAGAAAAAAGCAGATAATTGCAGATAAAGAATCAAAAAAATGACGAATGTGTTAAACTTTTGTGAAAATCATCCGTCATAGATACGGTCAAAGACAAATAATACAACCAGACATATATGAAACGTATCTTATTATTCAGCTTCATTGCACTATGTGCCACAAAGATGATGGCACAGTTGAACGTTACAGGAACTGTTATCGAGAGTGACTCCAACGACCCGGTGGCACAGACCACCGTCCGTCTACTGAAGACGGACAGTACGTTGGTAAAGGGTGTGCTGACTGACCTCAACGGTGAATTCCGCGTGAAAGCACCGTCGGCAGGCGACTACATTGTACAAATAACATACGTAGGCTTCAAGCCCTACACCAAGCGCATCAGCGTCAGTGCCGGCAAGGACGTGGCGATGGGTACCATCACCATGCATCCCGACGCCATCATGCTGAAGGGTGCAACGGTGACCGGACAGGCTGCCAAGGTGACGCTGAAGGCCGACACATTCGTCTACAACGCTGCTGCCTTCCGCACCCCCGAAGGCTCTGTCGTCGAAGAACTGGTGAAGCGCCTGCCTGGTGCTGAAGTCGGTGACGACGGTAGCATCAAGATCAACGGTAAGGAGGTGAAGAAGATCCTCGTGGACGGCAAGGAGTTCATGACCGGCGACACGAAGACAGCCATGAAGAACCTGCCAACGAACATCATTGACAGGATCAAGGCCTACGACCAGCAGAGCGACCTCGCCCGCATCAGCGGCATTGACGACGGTGAGGAGCAGACGGTGCTCGACTTCGGTATCAAGCCTGGTATGAACAGAGGCTTCATGACCAACAACGACGTGGGTATCGGTACACGCCACAGATATTCTGCACGTACGTTCAACGGACTGATGAAGCAGGACATGACCGTGATGATGATGGCCAGTGCCAACAATGTCAATGACATGGGCTTCGGCGGAGGTGGTGGCCGTTTCGGCATGGGTCGCCAGGGACTGACTGCCACGAAGATGGTCGGCGTAAACTTGAACTATGAGAAGAAAAACGTCTTGACCCTCGACGGTAGCGTCCGCTGGAACCACAACGATGGCGACGCTTTGTCGAAGAGCAGTTCCGAGACTTTCTTCAGCCCTACCGTCTCGCAGTTTGGCAACGGCAGAAACCAGAACTACACGCGGTCGAACGGCTGGGATGCACAGATGCGACTGGAGTGGACTCCCGACACTATGACGAATATCATGTTCCGCCCCAATTTCCGCTATAACAGCAACGACGGCAGCGGAATGGGACTAAATGCCACCTTCGATGAAGACCCATACCAGATGGAGGTTCCTTCTGTAGGATTTATCACCGACCCTCTGTTGCAGATTGACCTGATAGACAAGAACCTCATCAAGAACTATCAGATATCGAACAGCATCAGCTACAGCGACTCAAAGAATGTTGGCGGTATGCTGCAATTCAACAGGAAACTGAACACCTCCGGCCGTAACATCACCGTACAGTTGAACGGTAACTACAGCAAGGGCGACAGCAAGTCGCTCTCGAACAATATCGTCAGGCTGATGGCTGCCGACTCCTCCTACCAGACCAACCGCTGGAACATCACACCGTCGACAAACTACAGCTACAGCGCACGTCTGAGCTATAGTGAGCCGATTTTCCGTCGCACCTACCTGCAGTTCAGCTACACCTACGGCTACAGCTACCAGAAGAGCGACCGTGAGACCTTTAACATGCTGAATGCCAGCTTCGACGACCTGATACCCTCATACCGTGGGTGGAACGACTATCTTGGCCGTTCCACACTGGAGAAGGACGAAACACAGAGCCGTTTCTCGGAGTACAAGAACTACACCCACACGGCAGAGGTGATGTTGCGACTCATCCGTAACTCCTACTCGTTCAACATCGGCTTCCAGGTCGTTCCCCAGAAGTCACACTACGTACAGGACTACACACAAAGAGTCAATGGCGAGACCATGCGTTTGAGGGCTGACACCACCCGAACGGTGACGAACTTCTCGCCGACACTTGATTTCCGCTGGAAAAAGTCACAGACCAGCCAGCTGCGCTTCAACTACCGAGCCAACACGCGGCAGCCATCTATCAGCGACCTGCTTGACATCTATGACGACAGCAACCCACTGGCCATCCGCAGAGGTAATCCCGGCCTGAAGCCTTCGTTCACCCAGAACTTCCGTCTGAACTACAACGACTATTTCCCGAAGCACCAGCAGTCCATCGGTGCCTACTTGAACTTCTCGACTACCAACAACTCGGTCAGCCAGAAGACTACCTTGATCAACGAGAAGACTGGTCAGACGGAGACCAAGCCTGAGAACATCAACGGCAACTGGAACAGCTTTCTCTTCCTGATGTTCAGCACAGCCCTCGACTCAGCTGCATACTTCAATCTGAACACATCGACGAACATCAGCTACAGCAATAATGTAGGTTATGTCAGCGTCGGCGACAGCAAGGAATCACAGAAGAGTGTCACCAGAGCGCTTGGCATCGGTGAGCGTCTGGCACTCAGCTACCGCAATGAATGGCTGGAAATTGAACTGAACGGCTCAGTGAACTATCAGAGGAACCGCAGCAAACTGCAGCCGAACAACAACCTCGACACCTGGCAGTTCTCGTACGGCAGCATGCTTGGTATCAATGCTCCTTGGGGAACGTCAATATCGACAAACATCGGTATGCAAAGCCGTCGCGGCTATAACGACAATTCGATGAACACCAACGAACTCATCTGGAATGCACAGCTGTCACAGTCGTTCCTCAAAGGCAATGCCTTGACCGTTTCACTTCAGTTCTACGACATCCTGCACCAGCAGTCCACTATCAGCCGTACGCTCACAGCCATGCAGCGCAACGATACGGAGTATAACGCCATCACCAACTACGCCATGCTGCACGTCATCTACCGGACGAATATGTTCGGAGGCCGTGGCGCACGTAACGGCTTCGGAGGTCCTGGCGGACGAGGCGGACGAGGCGGACGCGGTGGCTTTGGAGGTCCCGGCGGAGGTGGCTTCGGCGGAGGACGCCCCGGTGGCGGTGGCTTCGGCGGCGGACGCAGATTCTAATGACAATATCATGGATGACACCAGTCACATAGTGCTGCTCGAAAAGCACGGCATCAAACCGACGGCCAACCGTATACTCATCGCACGGACGATGGATACGGCGGGCCGTCCGCTTTCGCTCTCAGAAATAGAGACGAAGCTGCTGACCGTCGATAAGTCGGTCATCTCACGTACGCTATCGCTGTTTCGTGAACAACACATGGTACACGTCATCGAGGACGGAGGCGACGGCGTGCGCTACGAACTGTGCCGCAGCCACGACCAAGACCACGACGACGACATGCACGTACATTTCTATTGTGAGCAGTGTCAACGCACGTATTGCCTGGACGGCATAAAAATACCGCCGGTACAGTTGTCCGGCGGCTTTGTCATGAATTCAGTCAATTACATGATTAAGGGCATCTGCCCCAACTGCAGGGATTAGTCCTCCTTGCGGTCGTCAACATTATCGCCCTCGGTGGGTGCCATATCCGTCTCGAAGTCGGTTATGCCAGCCTTTACGAGGATGTTGTACCACTGGATGAGCTTCTTGATGTGACTGTTCTGCACACGTTCCTGATCCCATTCAGGCAGCACCTTCGAGAAGTAGTCGTGCAACTCCGTGGGCGAAGCCTTGCGGAAGTCAATAGCGGTTTCCTTGCCTTGCTCCAGGTCGCGCATGGAGGCCAGCACCGTCATCAGGGGTACATCTTCCGTCTCAGTGAACATAGCGATGTCGGCCAACGACGTGATACGGTCGGTGCCGAAGGCTGGCATTCGCTTGTGAGTGTCGTCCAGTGCCTCAACGATGAGGCTGTTCTTTGCACGTGATACTAACTTGTAAAGTCCCGGTTTTCCCGAGATAGCTAAAATGGTCTGTTTCATATTGTTTGCTGTTTTATTTGTAGTTTTCGTTATTACGATATTCCGATATTTCGACATTTCAACATCACGACATCTCGCTACATCGTGATAACGATGCTAATAATCTCTCTATTTGCCCGTCAATGTCAGCGACGCCGTCGTTGACAATCTCGTAGTCAGCGCGCTGACGTACCTCGTCCTGCGGCCATTGACGCCCCATCCACTGTAACACCTTCTCACGAGTGATGCCGTCGCGCAACATGACACGCCGGATACGTACCTCGTCAGGAGCGGTGACCACCACTACCCTATCCACCAGCCGGCTGATGCCTGACTCATACAGAATGGCACTCTCCATCCACTCGAAGCCGCTCTCCTCGAAGTCGCGGAACACGGCAGGATGTATGATGGCGTTGACGGCCTGCTGGTTGGCCTCACTGTCCAACAGGAAGCGGCTGATGGCTGCCTTGTCGAGCGAACCGACAAGCGCCCGCATCTGTTCCTGCAGCTGGCTGCTGGTACGCATGAGCCGCTTGGCGGCCTGGTCACAGTCGTAAACCGTGATGCCCCTTGCCTTCAGCCGTTCGCAAACATAGCTCTTGCCTGAGCCGATACCGCCAGTAATACCAATCTTCATAATACTTGCCTATTTATTCTTCCTCAATGAGGTAGTCCACCTGGCTGACATCAAGCTTGGCACGGCTGATACCGTTGGGTGTCGAACGCAGGTAGATGGTACACTTCTCAGAATTGGTGAGCATGATTTCACGATAGTCGGCCACGACGACAAAGTCTTCGGGGTGTAGGCTACGCAGCTGTCTGACACCTGTCACGAAATGTACTTTGGCCTTGGCAGGGAAGGTGCGCAGCACTTTGCCTGGCGGCAGGTTGAGACACTGGATGGGTACGCCCTCGATGACCTCCTCGGTCAGCACGTCAGTATGGAAATGGATGGTGACACGCTCTGGCACAACCTTGATGTCGTGTGGATGCGACAGGCGGCACTCTACGGTCAGCGTGTCACGGAAGCCGACGTAGTTGAGCGGCTCGGTGTAGATGACGCGAATGCTGTCCAACTTCTCGCGCGAGGCGTAGACATCGATGCTGTCAGGAACGTACTCCACCTCGGAGATAAAGTACAGCTGATCAGGAATGACACGGCCAGCCCAGCGGACGGGTACCCGCTTGGACTCACCGTTGTTATAGAAGAACTCCATCTTGTCGGGCTTGACCGTCACCACACGCGACGACAGCTCCATCTGCTGTTCCACCATGCGCCTCAGCTCTGCCGACGAGATGATGCCAGCCCCGTTGCCACGATCGTAGTTCTTGAAACTGACACCCATCGTTTTCAGGCGTTTGGTATAGAGGTACGAGAAAATCACCCAGCCCTTGTCGCGGACAGTCACCCTCACCGTGTCCGTCGTTTCAGACGTGAGCACGACATTCTTGGGAACACCTGTGATATGCAGTGGTATCTTCACCTCCTGCTCGTACGTCTCGTTGAGAGTCATCATGAGCCAGAAGACACCTGCCAACAGCACAAAGAACAGGAATATCACAAACTGCTTGTTCACATTGCTGAACAAGAAACTCCTGACGTTCTGGTATATACTTTTGGCACTCACCTCTCACTTCTTACCTCTTACCTCTCACCTCTTACCTCTTACCTCTGAGGCGGTGTGCTGGCATTGTCCTTGAACACACAGTTCTTGTCAACCTTGACGACGACTCCATCGGCTATTTTCAGCTCGACGATGTTGTTGGCCAGGTCGATCTTCTTCACGGTGCCATAGATACCACCGCTGGTGAACACCTGTGTCCCCTCACTCAGTGAGTTCTGGAAACTCTGGATTTCCTTCTGCCGCTTCTGTTGCGGACGAATCATGAAGAAATACATGATGGCGAAGATAGCCACCATCATAATCATAAAACTTGTCATGCCGCCACCGCCTTGTCCGGCCTGTGCGGCGAGAATAATCTGTGTCATTACCTATTTAATATTTAATGTTTATGTTTAGTTTCTTTCCTCCATGTGTTTCAACAGCCTTCCTGTCTTGATAAGATGACGGGCTATGGCGTCGAGCATGCCGTTGATGTAGCCCCCGCTGCGTGGCGTGGAGTACAGTTTGGCCATCTCGACATACTCGTTGATGGTAACACTGACGGGGATGGTTGGGAAGGTCAGCATCTCAGCAATGGCTATCTGCATGATGACGATGTCCATATATGCCAGCCGCGAGAAGTCCCAGTTACGCGAAGCCTCGCTCATGTAGTGCTGGTACTCGTCGGCATTCAGGATGGTGGCACGGAACAGCTTGCGTGCATAGTCCTTATCTTCCTCCGAGTCGTACTCCGGCAGCAGTTCCTGCGTCGAACGGTTCTTCTCCTCGAAGCGCTTGATGGTCTTCAGCACGAAGGTGTCGACCACCTCCTTGTCGTCGTTCCAGTACAGGCTCTGCTCCTCCAGCAGCGCGTCGAGGTCACTGTTGTTTTCAATCAGCGTACGGTATATCTTGCGCCACACTTCACGGTCTGACTGATAGTCGTCCTCCGACGAAGCCATATAGTCCTTGTATATCTGGCTCTCAGCAATCTGGGTGTATATCTTCTTCAGGAACTCCGACTCATCGTCCCAGCTACGCTTCTGCGTCTCCATGAAGTCATTTAGCATTTTGTTGCCCTCCAGCTGGATGGCAAAGCGGTTATACACAAACTTCGTGGAAGGCATGGGCGTACCCTCGCGCTTGGCCCGCGCCTCGGCCACCTCCAAGTGGCGGCGAGCCTCACGGGTTATGCCAACGATGAGTGCCAACAGGTAATTGTATAGGTCGTAAGCCTTTGACAGGCTGAACAACAGTTCCTTCTCAGCCGTGTCAATGTTCTTGTTTCCATTCTGATAGTACGCATAGGTCAATTGGACAATCTTGATCCTGATGATTTCTCTGTTTATCATATTTTCTTAATTCAATAGCTGTTTGATACTCTTATCTGTGTGCAAAGGTACGAAAAATTATTGAAACGAACAAGAAAAACCGTAAAAAGGTTTGCAGATAGGAAATAATTATGTAACTTTGCAGCAGACATTGCACTTGCATGTTTGAATGAACAAAACAAAAAATCACATATTATGGCAAAGAAAGAAACAGAACAGCTGGATCCACAGCAGGAGAAAATGAAAGCACTGATGGCTGCCATGGCGAAGATTGAGAAAGACTTCGGCAAAGGAAGTATCATGAAGATGGGTGACGAGAAAATAGAAAACGTGGAGGTGATTCCCACCGGATCGATAGGCCTCAATGCCGCACTCGGTGTAGGCGGCTACCCCAGGGGACGCATTATCGAGATCTATGGCCCGGAGTCGAGCGGTAAGACCACACTGGCCATCCATGCCATTGCCGAGGCACAGAAGGCTGGTGGCGTGGCAGCTTTCATCGACGCCGAGCACGCCTTCGACCGCTTCTATGCCGAGAAGCTGGGCGTGGACGTCAACAACCTGTACATCTCACAGCCTGACAACGGTGAGCAGGCACTGGAAATAGCCGACCAGCTGATACGAAGCAGCGCCATCGACATCCTCATCGTCGACTCCGTGGCAGCACTGACACCAAAGAAGGAGATAGAGGGCGACATGGGCGACTCTGCCGTCGGACTGCATGCACGACTGATGTCACAGGCTCTGCGTAAACTGACGGGCACCATCGCCAAGACCAAGACGACGTGTATTTTCATCAACCAGCTGCGCGAGAAGATTGGTGTCATGTTTGGCAACCCAGAGACGACGACGGGTGGCAACGCACTGAAGTTCTACGCTTCGGTACGCCTGGACATCCGCAAGGTGACTGCCATCAAGGACGGCGACGAGGTGACAGGCAACCAGGTACGTGTGAAGGTGGTTAAGAACAAAGTGGCCCCCCCCTTCCGCAAGGCAGAGTTTGAGATCACCTTCGGAGAAGGTATCTCGAAGATTGGCGAGATTGTTGACCTTGGCGTGGAATACGAAATCATCAAGAAGAGCGGCTCATGGTTCAGCTACGAGGATTCGAAGCTGGCACAGGGTCGTGACGCAGTGAAGGCACTGTTGAAGGACAATCCGGAACTGTGTGAGGAACTGGAGGAAAAGATCATGCAAGCCATTGCCAGTAAAAAGTAAAAAGGTATAAAAATAAAAAGGTAATACTACAATGGCCAATTATCAATTGCCAATTGCCAATTGCCAATTATCAATTGTAAAGACAATCCTTCTGGCTGTTGCCTGTATGCTGGTGTGCGTCCAACCCGTATCATCACAGTCGCAACGGGCAAATGACCCCACAGTGGCAGCGGCAGTGCAGACGGCTGACTCAGCAACGGCACAGACGGCTGACTCGGCAACAATACAGACGGCAGACTCGGCAATGGCACTCATCGATGCCGACCTGTCGTCGCCAGACGAAGAGCTGGCCGAGGGTGGCGGGCTTCACAAGCAGTTGAAGCGTAAGTTCATCGAAGGCTCGGCGGGCTTCATGTCGCTGGTGGCACTGGCATTGGTGCTGGGACTGGCTTTCTGCATCGAGCGAATCATCTTCCTGACGCTGTCGGAGGTAAACGTCCGGAGACTGATGAAAGACATTGACGCACGGCTGCAGGCTGACGACGTGGAGGGTGCCAAGGACTTGTGCCGGAACACGCGCGGCCCCGTGGCCAGCATCTGCTATCAGGGGCTGCTACATATCAAGGAGCCACTGGAGCAGATAGACCGCCACTTGACCAACTACGGTGAGGTGCAGGTGTCGATGATGGAGAAGGGATGTACATGGATACGGCTGTTCATCGCCGTGGCACCGTCGCTGGGATTCCTTGGCACGGTAATCGGCATGGTGATGGCCTTCGACCAGATACAGACGGCTGGCGACATCAGCCCTGCCATTGTGGCCAAGGGCATGAAGGTGGCACTCATCACCACCATCTTCGGTATCATCGTCGCCATCGTACTGCAGTTCTTCTACAACTACATCCTGACGAAAATAGAACGGCTCACCTCTCAGATGGAGGAGAGTGCCATCTCCTTCCTCGATGCCGTCACGGAGTACAAGCAACGTAATTCGGACAATAAAATGCAAATGACATGATGGCTGAAGCAGGTAGTTTTCTCATGGCCGAAGTAATGCTGTGGCTGATGTATATTGTAGTGACCGTGGCCGTTGTGGCTACCATTGTCTCTGCAGCGCGCTCCTATTGGCTCAACAACCACGCATAATTAAGCATTAAGCATTAAGAATTAAGCATTAAGCATTAATAAGATGTTTCGTCGCAAACGCAGGGAGGTTCCCGAACTCAACACCACGTCGACAGCCGACATATCGTTCATGTTGCTGGTGTTCTTCCTGGTCACTTCGTCGATGGATGCCGACAAGGGACTTGGACGCAAGTTGCCGCCCATCGACGAGCAGCAGCAGGAGCAGCGTGACATCAGTCGCAGCAATGTGCTGCAACTGCGGATCGACGATGCCGACATGCTGTACTGCGACGACAAGCCCGTGACTGTCGGTGAGCTACAACGGCAAGTAGAGTCTTTTGTGGCATCACGGCAGACCGACAAGCACATGATAGCCGTTGAGACGTCACGTAAAGCCAGCTATAACGCCTATTTCGAGATGCAGAATGCCATAGTGGGAGCTTACCGTCAACTGCGTGAGCAGATGGCACGCCGTGAGTATGGCCACCCGTTCAGCCAATGCAACGAGTCGGAACGTGACGCCATCATCCGACGCTATCCACAACGCATCAGTGAGGGAATGGCCGTTCAGTCAACAGGACAACTGTCTGCCACACAGAAAGGAGGTCGCCCATGAGCCGATTCCGTCATCAGCGCAAGCGTGACGTGCCAGGCCTGAACCTGGCTGCCATGCCCGACCTCATTTTCACCGTGCTGTTCTTCTTTATGATAGTCACCCACATGCGACAGGTCACTCCACGGGTCCGCTACGAAGTGCCACAAGGCACAGAGCTGGCTAAAAGTGCGCGTAAGGCTGGACTGGTGTATATATTCATTGGCAAGCCGGTCGACGAGCAAGGCCGCCTGTTGTCTGAGGAGACGCGCATCCAGCTGAACGACCGTTACGTGACCATCGGTCAGATAGCCAGCGAGATTCGCAAGGAGCGGTCGCTCATGGACGAGGACGACCGCCAGCACATGACCGTCTCCATCCGTGCCGACCGTGAGACAGACATGGGCATCATCAACGATGTGAAGACGGCGCTTCGCCAGGCAGGGGCGCTAAACATCAACTACTCGGCAACAACGCAGAAGAGACAACAATAACATAGCATATCAAAACCCTATAATTAACAAAAAACAATGAACAACATCAAACTTGACATCACAAAGGCTGCCTGCTTCCTGGAAGCTGGTGCCGTGAAGGCTTTTGAGCCAAAGGTAAAAGAGGCACAGAAAGCCCTGGAAGAGGGTACATGCCCCGGTAATGATTTCTTAGGATGGCTGCATCTGCCCAGCAGCATCACGCCTGCCTTCCTCGATGAGGTACAGGCCACAGCCAACACACTACGCGAGAAGTGCGAGGTGGTAGTGGTTGCCGGCATCGGCGGCAGCTACCTTGGCGCACGTGCTGTCATCGAGGCTCTTGGCAACTCGTTCGCATGGCTTGTCCAGGACAAGAAGAACCCCATCATCCTGTTTGCCGGCAACAACATCGGCGAGGACTATCTGAGCGAGATGACCGAATACCTGAAGGACAAGAAGTTCGGCGTCATCAACATCTCGAAGTCGGGAACGACGACGGAGACTGCCCTGACCTTCCGTCTGCTGAAGAAACAGTGCGAGGCACAGATGGGCAAGGCTGCCGCCAAGGAGGTCATTGTGGCCGTGACCGATGCCAAGCGCGGTGCAGCCCGTACCTGTGCCGACAAGGAGGGGTACAAGAGCTTCATCATTCCCGACAACGTGGGTGGCCGTTTCTCAGTGCTTACCCCGGTAGGCCTGCTGCCCATCGCCTGTGCCGGTTTCGACATCAAGGCGCTTGTCCAGGGTGCTGCCGACATGGAGAAGGCTTGCGGTAAGGACGTCCCGTTTGAGGAGAACCTCGCAGCCCAGTATGCCGCCGTGCGCAACGGTCTGTATCAGGCAGGCAAGAAGATAGAGATCATGGTGAACTACCAGCCGATGCTGCACTTCGTCAGCGAGTTGTGGAAGCAGCCCTACGGAGAGTCTGAGGGCAATGACAATAAGGGTATCTTCCCCGCCAGCGTAGACTTCACCACCGACCTGCACTCCAT
>JAEEGL012214404.1_pt1 | contig 17808 bp, 15 predicted proteins | sample 9134231 | NCBI WGS metagenome assembly JAEEGL01 (sample SAMN16246548, study PRJNA631951) | gut metagenome | biome: gut microbiome; feature: rumen; material: fiber-attached | host: Bos | place: Iran: Karaj | collected 2018-10 | reverse complement strand
TTAGCAAGCGTATGAATAGTTGTAGTTGCCAGTTATGGCTCGAAGACTGGGATTAACGGGCCAGCCTCCTACGCCCGACGTGCTTACCATCCGAAATCAGTGCTGTCAAAACCAGAACATCCCCGAATGTGTATCGAAGTCTTCCATCAGTCCGGTTCGGTGCAGTCGAGCGTCCGGATCGTCCCGCGATAGACGAAACGGACAGGTTTCGTGGCCGCGGTCACCTCGGCGCGGACCTCATAGTGTCCGTCTCCGGAGACCTTGACCGAGACCTTCCCCCGGTCTATCGGGAGGATCTGCGTCCCGGATCCGTTGTTGACACGGAGCCCGACGAAGGATCCTGCGACCGACTTGTCATCCTGCAGCGTCCCATAGTTGAAGGTATAGGCATCCTCCCGATGGGCCGACCCCTGGTAGAGTCCGTCCGGGAGGTCGATCCCTCCGGCCGCAGGCGCACTGATCAGCAGCCGCACGACGGCACCGGAAGAGATCAGGTCCAGGTCCTCGCCGGTCCGGCCCTGCGCGAGGTCCAGCTGATAGCAGTCAACGCCGCTCCGGACATCGGTGCCGTAATAATAGGCTTCCGCCCATTCGGCATCGAATTCGTACCGGGCCCGCCCGTCGTTCTCCTTCGAGCACGACATGGCGGAGAGCAGGATCGCCACCGGCAGGAACCATCTGAGGATCTTTTCCATACCCCCAAGATGCAAAACCCGTTGCAAAGATTGCATAATTATTTTAAAAAAATCGAATAATTTGGCGGGATTTTCAAAAATCCCTATCTTTGCAATCCTTTTGGACCAGCGCTCCGGGAGATTAGCTCAGTTGGTTCAGAGCACTTGCCTTACAAGCAAGGGGTCACTGGTTCGAACCCAGTATCTCCCACAAGAAGTCGGCTCTCTGCCGACTTTTTTGTATCTTTGCAGAAGATGACACGAAAACGGATAACCTTTCTGGCGGCCTCCCTGGCCGGCACGCTGCTGCTGGCTGCCAGCGCCGCGGCGCAGCCCTCGATCTCCCAAATGTATTTCGACACCCGCGCGTCCTTCCACCAGGAAGTGGCCGACGGCCGATACAACAGCCAGTTCACCGGCGACCATTTCAACCTCAATGTCCGGGGCAGCCTGACGGACAACCTCACCTTCCGCATCCGCCAGCGGCTCAACAAGAAGGTCTTCGACGAGCGTAACATGTTCAACGCCACGGACTTCCTGTACCTTCGCTGGCAAGCCACGCCCCGCTGGGCCTTCACGGTCGGCAAGAACGCCGTCCTGATCGGCGGCTACGAGTTCGACGCCGTGCCGATCGACGTCTATTACTACAGCAACTTCTGCAACAACCTCTACCAGGGATTCTCCTTCGGCGCCAACCTCGAGTACGCCTTCGCGCCGGGACAGAACCTTGTCTTCCAGGTCTGCAACTCTCCCCTCTCGCTGGGTTTCCAGTCCATCTACGCCTACAATTTCGCCTGGATGGGCGGATTCGCGCCCTGGTGGAACACCATCTGGAGCGTCAATTTCGTACAGGACGAATTCCACCGCACCATCAACTACATCTCCCTGGGCAACCACATGGTCTTCGGCGGGCTGGCCGTGGACGTAGACTGGATGAACCGCGCCGGCATGGGCCAGCGGCGGTTCTTCTCCGACTACACCGTCATCTCGAAGATCATCTGGAGCGTCGGCAAATGGAATCTCTGCACCAAGGCCGGCTATGAGAGCAACGCCTCCTACAACGTCGACGCGCAGGGCCACGCCTACGACCTCGCCGTGGCGCCGGGCACGAAGAACTTCTATGCCGGATGCGGCGTGGAGTTCTTCCCGCTCCCCGACCGAGACCGGCTGCGCCTGCATGCCGTCTGGTTCCGGAGCAGCACGATCGGCATCGACAATTTCGATATCGGAATCACCTGGCGGCTGGATGTCATCAAAAAATAGATTCGCCGGTCAAGCCGGCGAATGAAGGATCAATAACCCAACACGTACCAGAGGTCGCGGATGCGCTGCTCCGGGTCCCACTTGTAGTCGAAGGTCCAGGCGGCCGTCAGCGTATAATACTGCGGATTGCCGGGGGCCTGGTCGGCGTTGTTGCGCAGCCACCCGCTGTGGCCGCCCTCGCGGGTGCAGGAGATATAATAGGTCCGCAGACCCCACTCGCAGGGATCCAGCACCTGGTCGGAATAGGCATAATGGATGTTGCTGTCGATCACGTTGCGGGACATCGTGCTGTTGGCGATATAGAACTGCGCATCGTGATGGTAGCGGCCCAGCAAGGTCGGCGAGGCGGCGTCAAAGGAGGAATTGGTGATGACCAGTTTCTTGTTGCGGTCCCCGCGGCCGTCGTGCCAGATCATCGCCTTGCCGTCGCCGTAGAACGAGCAGCGCGTGGCATAGCACCAGCCGCGCGGACAGAGGAAGTCCACCCCGCGGCAGCGCAGGTCCAGGTCGGCATGGTAGTACATCCCGTCGCCGCCCGGCGCCCAGAGCGAGAGGGCGTCGTTGCCGTCGGCCCAGACGTGGCAGTTGATCACGATGGTGCGCGTGGCACGGCCGAAGATGGCCATCTGGTGCGCCGTCGTCTCCTCGACCGTCGTGCCGTAGTTGTTGTAGACGGTCAGCCCGCTGATGATGCAGTCGTCGGCACCCTCCTGCAGCACGATGACGCCGTTGCCGACATCCTTGCCGTGATAGGAACGGATGGTCCGCTTCGAGGACAGTTCCGCGAAAGTCAGGACGGTCTCGTCGCGGTCCTCGCCGACCAGCACGATGTTGGGCCGGTCGATGATGACTTTCTCATTATATTTCCCCTTGAGGATCAGGATCTTGTAGGGCTCTTCGGGATGAGCGGGAGCCTGCTCGACGGCGGCCTGGATGCTCTGGCCGGGCATCACGACGGCATCGAAGTCCCGGCGGTCGATGACCGGGCGGCGGAACATCTCGATGGTGCCGTTCCGGTTGGCGCCGGGCGTCGTGAGGCTGATGCGGACCTTGCCCTTGGGGTCGTTCTTGTCCGCCCAGGCGTCGTACAGCGGGTACAGCTGCGCAGGGTTGGAATTGTACCAGCCGTAGCCGTTGCGGCGCTCGGGGCCGATCTCCTCGAGCCGGCGGCGGGCGATGCCGTCGCGGTCGCAGACATAGGGCTCGCACCACTTCAGGTCATAGAAACGGCCCCACATCGGCTGCGCCGAAGGATCCTCGACCAGCCGCGTGTTGCGCACGCCGCCAACCGCTGTGCGCTCCAGGCGCAGGCCGGTCAGCTTGTAGGTATCGAACCACTGCATGGCGCCGTGGACGGCCCGCTTCACGCGCGCATCCGGGTCCGGCAGGCTCATGAGCAGCCGGACGATACCCGCGCTCTCGGCCGTGCAGTAGGACGGGAGCTCGAAGGCGCGGCCGGGCGCCGGGAGCAGCGTCTCCCGGTCGTGCTGCTGGCACCAGACCGAGGGCTTGCCGTCCTTGACGATCTGGGTGGCCAGGATGCACTCGATCCCCTTGTCGAAGGCTTTCTCCAGCCGCTCGCGCAGGGCGGCGTCCGTCAGGCCGCCGCCGTAGGGAGCGTTCTCCGAGTAGATCTCGCGGAAAAGCGCGAGCGTATTGACGATGGCGTTGTCGTTGTAGGTGATGTGACGCTGGTAGCCGGACATCTCGGGCCAGAACTGCGGCCAGCCGCCGTTGTCGTACTGGCCGGAGAGGAGGTATTCCACCGCGGCCGTGAAGCCGTCGCGGAAGCGGGCCTCATGGGTGCCCTGCCACAAGCGGGCCAGGTAGGCCATCTGGGAGGTCGTGGCATTGTTGTCGATGGTCGAATCGTCCGTGCGGGACTTCTCGGCGCGGATCTGCGCCAGCTCGGCATCCGTCAGGCGGCGCGCCATGTCCACGTTCTTGGGCCAGCCGCCCGTCACGCGCTGGTAGGCCAGCACCTGGTCTCCGACCCGGATGGCATCTTCGGTCTTGAAGAAGGCAGGGTCCGTCTCCTGCAAGGCGTTGCGACGGGGCATCTGCATCATGGCTGCCGGCTGGGCGGCAGGCGCGATCTTCTTCAGCCACTCGCGCTGCTCAAGCTCGAGCACGCCGGAGAGCTGGGCGGAAGCGGAAAGGGAAACGGTCAGCAGGAGCGCGGCGGCAGCCGCGAATCGGGAACGGGAACGTATCATGGTCGGCCAGGGTTTTGGTTTTCCCAAAGATACGCTTTTTCCACCGTATAAACAATGCGCGGCGGGCTAAACGGCGGAAGATTCGTAGCGGTCGAGCGCCTCGCCCATCAGTTCCCGCCCACGCGCAATGATCTCAGGGGCATGGGAGTAGCCGTACACGCCATGGTACGAGTCGAAGGGCAGGTTCACCAGGATGTCCGGCGGACACAGGTCGATGCCCATCCGGGCGATAGTGTGGTTCATGATCCCGAAGCTGCGCTGGAGGATGCTGGCGTAGTTGTCGTCGGCGCCGAAGGGGACGTTGTCCGCCCGCCCGGCCGCCAGCAGGCGCTTCTCCAGCCGGTCGGTCTCCAGTCGGTCGTGCAGCAGGCGGCTCCCCTCTTCGCCGGCTTTGCGCACCTTGCTGAGCAGGTCCGTGTCGGAAGCGATCGTGTCGCGCAGGACCGCCTGCGCTTCCTCGCGCAGGGCCGCGCCGCTCTCTGCGAGCGCCCGGCGGCCGGCCAGATAGGCATTGATCTGCTCCGCCTCGATCCGGTTGACGTTGAATCCCACCAGGATATCCCCGTCGCGGCGCTCCACCCGGTTCAGCGGGAAGGTGTTGACCAGACCGCCGTCCACGAGGGTACGGCCCTGCCATTTCACGGGCCGGAACATCGACGGGATGGAGATGGAGGCGCGGATGGCGTCGAAGAGCGGCCCTTCGCGGAAGATGACTTCCTCGCCCGTGAAGAGGTCCGTCGCCACCGCCGTGAACGGGATCGGCAGGTCCTCGATCCGCACGTCGGGCACCCGGCTCTTGATGGCGCGGATGACCTTGTCGCCCTTGACCAGGTAGTTGCGGCTCGGCGTGAAATCCATCAGCTTCACCACCTGGACGGGATCCAGGGCGCAGAGCCACTGCTTGAAGGCGTCCATCCCGCCGGCGGCGAAGATACCGCCAACCAGCGCACCGGCGGAGGTGCCGGAGACGGAGGTGATGGTATATCCGCGCTCCTGCAGGACTTCGATCGCACCGATATAGGCGAACCCGCGCGGGCCGCCGCTGGACAAGGCAAGGGCTACATTCTTTTCCATAGTCACAAAAATAAGGAATTATCCGGAATAACCGTATCGCTTCCGCAGGCACAGCAGCAGGCATCCGCCCAGGACCAGCGCGAAGATCTCCGCCACGAAGGCCGAGAACCAGATCGCCTCCGCGCCGAACAGGACCGGCAGCAGCAGGACGCAACCCAGCTCGAAGAGGAAGGTCCGGGAGAACGAGACCAGCGCCGACACCGGCCCGTTGCCCAGGCCCGTGAACCACGCCGAGATGAACAGCGGGATGCCCGCGAGCAGGAAATCGGGCGCATACAGGCGCGTGGCCCGGACCGTCAGGGCCGTCAGGTCCGGGTCATAGCCGACGAAGAGCCGCGCCACGGGGCCAGCCAGCAGCTCCGCCAGGCCAGCCAGAAGCACCCCCAGGGCCAGCAGCAGGCGCAGGCTCCGCCCGAGCAGGCTGCGAAGCTCCGCCCGGTTGTCCGCGCCGTAATTGAATCCGGCCAGCGGCGATACCGTCATGTTGTAGCCGGTATAGACGGCGATGAAGATGAAGCCCAGGTACAGGATCACGGAATACGCCGCCACGCCGTTCTCCCCGTAGAAACGCATCAGCTGGAGGTTGTAGCACATCGACACCACGTTGAAGGAGATGTTGCCCACGAACTCCGACAGCCCGTTGGAGCACGCCTGGGCGATGGGGGCCGCCTCCAGGGGCGTCGGGCGGAATCGGAGGCCCCCTTCGGCCTGCCGGCGGGAAAGGACCGCCAGAGGCAGGAAGCCGCCCACGCAGCAGGCCAGCATCGACCCGGCCGCGGCACCGGCCAGTCCCCAGCGGAAGACGATGATGAACAGGGCGTCCAGACCGATGTTCACCAGCCCGCTGAGCAGCGACACCTGCGTGCCGAGCTCGGGCCGTTCCGCCACCATGAAGAAAGGCTGGATGCCCATCTGGAGCATGAACGCCGGCATGCTCACGGCACAGATCCGGCCATAGATGACGCACTGGGCGACCAAGTCGCCCTCGGCGCCCAGGGCCACCGCCAGCGGCTCCATCCAGATATACAGCGGGACCGCCGTGAGCACGGAGAGCAGCAGCGTGAACTCCACCGACATGCTGAAATAGCGGCAGGCCAGGTCCCGGCTGCCCTCCCCCAGGGTCTTGGCGACGAGGGCCGCCCCGCCGGAGCCGACCATCAGCCCCAGGGCACCCACCAGGCCCAGCGCGGGCCAGATGAGGTTCAGCGCAGCGAAGGCCGTCGTCCCGACGAGGTTGGACACGAACAGGCCGTCCACGATGCTGTAGAGGCTGATCAGCACCATCATCGCGATGAGCGGCACGGCCGAGACAATCAGCCGTCCGTATCCGTAATGTCCTTCCAGTTTGACCTTCATCATGCTACCCTGTCGCTGAATGCGGGCCGCAAAGTTCGGGCAAAAAGCGTAGAAAACAAAGTCTCCCGTTTTTTCCTATCTTTGCATGACCTAAAAAAGACATCCCGATGAAAGTATCCTTCGGCCGCCTTGCGGCCTTGCTGATGGTCTGCGGCGCCGCCGCAGCCTGCCGACCGGACATCCAACCTGTGCAGGGCACCCTCGAGCCTGGCACCCCCGCCGCAGAAGCACCTGCGGCCGTCCGGGAAACCCTGGAAACCGCCCCGCTGGACGACCGCTTCGAATATCTGCTCAATGACGGGGAGAACGGCCTGGCCGTGCTCAGCCTGCTGCGCTGCAGCGAAGGGCAGTCTGCCGGGGGCTATGGCGTGCTGGTGGTCTGCGGAGACACCCGGACCGAACTGCCCGGCATCCGCCACGGCAACATGCCCCAGGCCCGCTTCGACGTCGCCAAGGGCGAACTCTGGCTCACGGGAGCCGACGCCGAAGGCACGGGGCTCCGGGTGGAGCGGCCGTACCTGCTGCGCTTCGACCCGGCCGGGCGCGCATCCGTCGCTGCCACGATCGACCCTTACGCCATGCAGGAGGAGCTCCGCAAGCATTTGTCATTCAGCGTAAAAAACAAGAATATCACCTTCTATGCCGACGGTGCCCCGCTCGTCACGTCGACCGTCACCGAAGACGGGATGGGGCCGCTCTTCGACCAGCCCGTCTGGATCGGTGAGCAGATCCGCTACGAACTGGACGGGGGCCTGACGGTGCTCGTCACCCCGGGCTTGAGCTTCCAGACCGGCAAGGTCCTCCTCTACGACGACACCCCCACCCTGGCCGCCACGGTCGCCCTGACCCCGGAGGGTTTCACCCTTTCCGGATTCAGGATCTATCCCGAACTGTAAGATGATCCGCACCAGCGAAATATTCACGACCCCGCCCGCGGATTTCAAGACCCCGCTCGAGCGGGAGGTCTATGCCGCCCTGCAGCGCCTGGGCATCCCTTTCGAGCGGATCGACAACGACCCCGCCATCACGATGGAGGACTGCGCCGCCATCGACGCGGCGCTGAGCGTCCGGACGGTCAAGACCCTGCTGCTCTGCAACCGGCAGCAGACGGCTTTCTACCTGTACGTCACGCCGGGCGACAAGCCTTTCGTGACCCGCGACTTCGGTGCGGCGCTGGGCATCTCCCGCGTATCCTTCGCCCCGGAATCCGCCTTACAGGAGCGCCTGGGCACTGTCCTCGGCGCCACGACCGTCTTCAGCTGCCTCACCGCCGCGCCGGACGCCTTCCGGCTGGTCATGGACCGCAGCGTCGCGGAGAGTGAATGGTATGGCTGCACGGACGGCACCACGACCTGCTACATGAAGGTCCGTACCGCGGACCTGATGGAAAAACTCCTCCCCCAGACCCCCTTCGAACCGACGTTAATATAACAGAAAAGCCCCTGTCCTATGATTAGAACAGGGGTTGATCTTGCGGAGAGACAGGGATTCGAACCCTGGAACCGCTTTGGACGGTCACACGCTTTCCAGACGTGCCTCTTCAGCCACTCGAGCATCTCTCCAAACGGGACTGCAAATATAGGAAACTTTTTTGAAAAAGTACTACCTTTGCGGCCGATTTTGTGAGAAAGCCATGCGTTTTAACAGAAGAAAACTGATCGGTTTCGCGGCAGGCATCGTCGCGGGCGTATCCTACGGCATGAATCCCCTCTTCGCCAAACCCCTGCTGGAAGGCGGCGTGCCGGTCCTGACGATGCTATTCTTCCGCTATTTCCTGTCCGTGGTGATGATGGGAATCTGGATGTTCCTGCGCAGGGAATCCTTCGGAGTGAGCGCGAAGGAATTCAGCCTGCTGGCGGTACTGGGCCTGCTGTTCAGCTGCAGCAGCCTGTTCCTGTTCGAATCCTACCGCTTCATCCCTTCGGGGCTGGCCACGACCATCGTCTACCTCTACCCCGTATTCGTCGCCTTGATGATGGCAGCGCTGGGCAACACGCCCGACTGGCATGTCTGGGTCTCCATCGCCGCGACCTTCGCCGGCGTGATCCTGCTTTGCAAGCCTTCCGGCGGCGTGACGCTGCACTGGGCGGGCCTGACGCTGGCCGCGCTCTCCGCCCTCAGCTATGCCGCCTACCTGGTGATCGTCAACCGATCCCGGCGGATCCGGCACATCTCCGAGCACGCCCTGACCTTCTATGCCCTGCTCATCGGCTCCGTGCTGTTCTTCGCCTTGCAGCTCGCGCGCGGCGGCCTCCCGCTGGCCGCGGTCCACACGCCTGCCGTGGCGGCCAACCTGCTGGGACTCGCCATCTTCCCGACCATGATCTCCCTGCTGGCGCTGGCTGTCTCCACACGCCACATCGGCCCCACGCGCACCTCCGTGCTGGGGGTCTTCGAGCCGGTCACGGCCATCCTGATCGGCACGGTCCTCTTCGCCGAGCCGATGACGCCAGGCATGACCGCCGGCATCGTCCTGTGCCTGGCGGCCATCCTCTTCATGGTCGTCACCGAGAACCGTCCCGGCCGGGACTAGGCCCGGCTATTTCCCCTGCCAGGCCCAGCCGATCTGGTTCTCCTGCAGGCGCGTGCCGGCCTTGGCGCGCAGGAATGGCATTTCCGGAAGATTCCCTTCCGGGTCGCGCGGCAGATACAGGTCCATGGGGTCCGTGGAGACGAACATCGCGGCGCCCTCCTCGACGGAGATGGTGCCGAACTCATTGTCCCGCAGGGTACACTTCGTCTCGTCGCATAGGGCAAGGTCCTCTCCGCCCGTGTGCCAGGACAGGTTGGCCGTCAAGATGTGGTCATAGCCCGGGACCCGCTGGTTCTCCCCCGCTCCGGGGCCCTTGCGGTTGACCATGTTGAAGTCCCGCGGGTTCATCGCGGCGGAATTGTTCTCCCAGCGGTTGCCGGCCAGGTGGTAGTTGGAATCGAAGCCGTTGACCTTGTTGCGGTAGGCCACGCAGTGGTGGATGTAGTGGCTGGGACAGATCGGCGGGCAGCGGGTCGGGCCGGCGCCCAGCGCCCAGCCGCCGCTCTTGAAGCCGTTGCCGTCGCCGGCACGCTCGAAGGTCTCGTTGTCCCGCGGATCCGCGGTCGGCTGGAAGCCGTTGTAGAACGCCCAGCAGTGGTCGATCTCCACCGGCGCCGCACAATGGATGAGGTCGTAGCCATCGTCCGAGTTGCGCCACGCGCGGCAGCCGCGGATCACGTTGCCGACCTCCCAGGGATTCGCCATATGGAAGCCGAAGCCGTCGACGTTGCCGCCGTAGGCGCCTTCGGAGTAATTGTCATAATTGTTGTACGCGTCGCAGTTGAGCACCAGGTTGTAGGAGCCGGCGGTCTGGTAGAAGCCGATCGCCATGTTGTCGTGCATCGAGAGATTCTCCACGACGCAGTGCGAGCCCTTGCGCGCGGAGACGCACTCCGACTGCGTGTGGCCCTTGATGCGCACCGGCAGCCCGACGATTTCGAAATTGCGCAGGTGTAGGTAGTCCGCACCCAGGTAGAAGCCCGCGAAGCGGTGCTTGCCGTCCAGCTGCAGGGCCGAGAAATCGAAGACCGGCCGCTCGCCCGGGTAGCCCATGAAGCAGGTGCGGTGCGCGGCCGTGCCGCCCTTCTCCAGGGCGAAGACATAGGCGTAGAGGCCCTCCGTCTTCATCACCTGGTCATCCGTGACCTTATAGGTACCGGCGCGGAAGTAGAGCGTGTCGCCGGGCGACATCCGGGCATAGGCCGCCGGGAGGGTGGCGAAGGGGGCGCGGAGGGTGCCTGCGGCATTGTCGCGCCCGTTGGGCGCCATGTAGAACGTGCGCGCGCAGAGCGGCAGCGCGCAGAGGCCGAGCAGGATCGGCAGCAGGATTCTTTTCATAACGGTATCGACAGTTGGTTTGTCCCGTAAAGATAGGAAAAATTGCAACCCGGTTGCACGGACGCCGTAGTAGTTTTGTGCAGTTTTTCAAGCAATACCATGTCGAAAAAGGAAACCATCATCGCCACCATCCTGCTGATCATTTTCGGGACAAGCATGCATTTCGTGCACCACGTACCGTTCTTCAACCATTTCCTCGGCTACATCTTCCCGGTGGTCGAGAGTGTGATGGCCCACATGAAGATGGTTTTCTACCCCATGCTCCTGCTGGGCATCTACCTCGCCGTGAGCCGGCGCGACATCCGCGAGACCGGGGCGCCGGTCCTGGCCAGCCTGGCCGTCATGCCGCTCATCATCCTCGTCTTCTTCTCCTACTGGATCTTCGTCCGGCACGAGCTGATGGCGCTCGACATAGTCATCTACATCTCCGCGATGGTCCTTGCGATCCAGTTGGCGAAACGCTGGCGCGTGAAGCCCTTCGTCCGCAACAACTGGGGTCTCTGGATCGTCGTAGCCATCCTGACCATCCTCGCTACGGGCTTCCTCACCTACAACGCACCCGACTGGATCATTTTCGAGGACATGGGATAAGCGGCGGATTCGTCATCTCTTTTCCGGAAAACTTGCTATATTTGTAGGATATGGAAAAGAAACTCGTCATCATCCCGACCTACAACGAGATCGAGAACATCGCCAAGATCATCGCCGCGGTCTTCGCCATCCCGGGCGGCTACCACATTCTCGTGATCGACGACGGATCCCCCGACGGGACGGCCGCCGCCGTGAAGGACCTGCAGAAGGTCCACGCCGACCGCCTGTTCCTGGTGGAGCGCAGCGGCAAACTCGGCCTGGGCACGGCCTACGTGACCGGCTTCCGCTGGGCGCTGGCGCACGACTACGACTACGTGTTCGAGATGGATGCCGATTTCTCCCATGCTCCCGAAGACCTCCCCCGCCTGCTCGCCGCGTGCACCGAGGGCGGCGCCGACATGTCCGTCGGCTCCCGCTACTGCGAAGGCGTCAACGTCGTCAACTGGCCGATGGGCCGCATCCTGATGTCCTACTGCGCCTCCATCTATGTCCGCACGGTGCTCGGGTTCCGGATCTACGACAGCACGGCCGGGTTCGTGTGCTACTCGCGCAAGGTCCTGGAAGCCATCGACCTGGATGCCGTCAGGATGAAAGGATACGGCTTCCAGATCGAGCTCAAGTATACCGCCCACAAACTGGGATTCCGCATCGCAGAGGTCCCAGTGATCTTCGTCAACCGCAAGGAAGGCACCTCCAAGATGTCCGGAAGCATCTTCGGCGAGGCGTTCTGGGGCGTGCTCGCCCTGCGCTTCCGCAAACTTCACCCCGCATCCGCGAAATGAAAGAAATCTATATCCAGCACATCGCCGGTCTCCTCGGATTGAAGGACTGGCAGGTAGAGAATTGCGCCGGCCTGTTCGAGGACGGCGACACGATCCCCTTCATCAGCCGCTACCGCAAGGAGAAGACCGGCGGCATGGACGACGTCGAGGTGGCGGAGGTCCGCCACTGGGTGGACGTCTTCACGGAGATGGAGAAGCGCAAGGAGACGATCCTGAAGACCATCGGCGAGGCCGGGGCCCTGACGGACGAGCTGCGCGACAGGATCGCGAAATGCGTCTCGGCCACGGAGCTCGAGGACCTCTACCTCCCGTGGCGGCCCAAACGGCGCACGCGCGCCACGGCCGCCAAGGAGCTGGGCCTGGAGCCGCTGGCGGACCTGATGTGGAACAACAAGACCCGTAACCCGGAGCAGGATGCGCGCAAGTTCGTCCAGGGCAAGGTCGCAGACACGGAAGCGGCGCTGGCCGGCGCGCGCGACATCGTCGCCGAGCGCCTCAGCGAGACGGCCGTGATCCGCGAGAACCTCCGCGGGATCTTCCGCCGGCGCCGCGTGACGGCCGGCGTGACCAAGGCCGGCCGGGACAGCGCCGAGGCGGCCAAGTACCGGAGCTATTTCGACTTCAAGATGCCCCTGGACCGCATCCCGTCCCACAACCTGCTGGCCATCCTGCGGGCGCAGAACGAAGGATTCCTCAACGTCGGCATCGACGCCGATCCGGAGAAGTGCGGCGCCAAGATCTACTACGATTTCTGCCAGGAGCACGGCTACCCCGCCGGCCCCCTCGCCGACCAGATCAAGACGGCCGTCGCCGACAGCTTCAAGCGCCTGCTCGAGCCGTCCATCAGCGGAGAGGTCCTGCGCGAAGCCAAGGAGAAGGCCGACCGCGAGAGCATCCGGGTGTTCGGCGAGAACCTCCGCCAGCTGCTGCTGTCCGCCCCCGTGGGCGCCAAGCGCACCATGGCCATCGACCCGGGCTTCCGCAACGGCTGCAAGATCGCCTGCCTGGATGAGCAGGGCAACCTCCTATACCACACCATCATCTACCCGCACCCGCCGCAGAACGAGAAGGTCAAGTCCATCGTGGCCGTCCAGCAGATGCTGGACCGCTACGGGATCCAGGCCGTCGCGATCGGCGACGGCACCGCCTCCCGCGAAACGGAGGACTTCATGCGCCGCGTCCAGCTGCCGCAGGGCTGCAAGGTCTGGACGGTCAGCGAGGACGGCGCGTCCATCTACAGCGCCTCCGAGATCGCGCGCCGGGAGTTCCCCGACGAGGACGTGACCGTGCGCGGCGCCGTGTCCATCGGCCGCCGCCTGATGGACCCGCTCGCCGAGCTCGTCAAGATCGACCCCAAGAACCTCGGCATCGGCCAGTACCAGCACGACGTGGACCAGACGCTCCTCAAGGAGAAGCTCGACAATACGGTGGAGAGCTGCGTCAACGCCGTGGGCGTGGGCCTCAACACCGCCTCCCCCTACCTGCTCTCCTACGTCGCGGGCATCGGTCCCGCCCTGGCGGAGAACATCGTCAGCTACCGCACCGAGCACGGCGCCTTCCGCAGCCGCGCCGAGCTCAGGAACGTCCCCCGGCTCGGGCCCAAGGCCTTCGAGCAGTGCGCGGGCTTCCTGCGCGTGCGCGGCGCCGACAATCCGCTGGACAATTCCGCCGTGCACCCCGAGTCCTACGGCATCGTGGACCGGATGGCGGCGTCCCTGGGGGTCACCACGAAGGAACTCGTGGGCAATGCGGAGCTCTGCGCGAAGATCCAGGCCCGGGATTTCGTGACGGACACGGCCGGCCTGCCCACCGTCAACGACATCCTCAAGGAGCTCGCCAAGCCGGGCCTCGACCCGCGCGAGCAGGCGGCGGAGTTCTCCTTCGCCGAGGACATCCATACGATCGAGGACCTGAAGGTCGGGATGGAACTGCCGGGGATCGTGACGAACATCACCAATTTCGGCGCCTTCGTGGACATCGGCATCCACGACGACGGCCTTGTGCACGTCTCGCAGATGGGCCCGCGCGGCACCGACCCCACCAAGGTCGTGAAGCTGCACCAGCACGTCCGCGTGAGCGTCACCGCCGTCGACCTCGACCGCGGGCGCATCTCCCTGCGGCTACTGAAATAGCTGCTGGCAGAAATCCAGGTAGAAATCAGACCAGTTGTACCATTCGTGACCGCCTTCGGCCACGACGAAGCGGTGTGCATAGCCCTTGCGGGTCAGCCGCCGGTCGAAGAGGATCATGTGCGGATAGAAGAAATCCGTCTTGCCGATATAGATGTCGAACTGCGCCGGCGGGTCGGCGAATTTGCGGCGCAGCTTGCGCCACAGCCCGTCATAGACGTCCGGATGGTTCATCGCGGCGATGCCCGGATAGGCATACGGGGAGAACAGGCCGGCGTAGTCGAACGTGTCCGGGTTGCTCACGAAGAGATAGAGCGACTGCAGGGCGCCGCTGGACATGCCGGCGATGGCGCGACCGGACTTGTCCGGCACGGTCCGGTACAGGCTGTCCACCCGCCCCACTACATCGTGCACGAAGTGCCGCTCCACCTCGCCGTCCACCGCCCAGAAGGCGCGGACCGCGTTGACGGCGTGGCCGTTCTTGTAGTCCCGCTCGCCGAAATAGTTGTTGACGTTGGGCAGCACCAGGATGAAATCCCGCGCCTTGCCGGCCTGCCGCAGCGAGTCCAGCCCGTGCAGCACGTCGGCGCTGTCGATCCAGGTCACTTCGTTGCCCCGGGCGCCGTGCAGCAGGTACAGCACCGGGTAGCGGCGCAGGCTGTCGCGGTAGTAGTCCTTCGGCAGGTAGACGACCGCCCGGCGATGGCTGAGGTCCGGCTCGCTGCTCGGGCAGGTGACGGTCTCGAGGATGCCCTCCCCGGCGTAGCGTTCCCGGATCTCGTGCGTCTCGAGGCCCCGCGCATAGCGAGCCGCGGAGCAGGACGCGGCCAGCAGGGCAACCGCGACCAGCAGGGCCAGGCTGAGGATACGTTGGATCCGGTCTTTCATCGTGCGGGAGCGTCAAGCGCCTGCCGGAACATCGCGACCAGGGCTTCGATGGACTTGTCGATATCATAGTCCCGGGCGGCGTCGGCGTAGCGCTGCGCCATCCGGTTGCGCTCTTCGGGATGCTCGATCCACCAGTCGATGCGCTCCGCAAGGGCCCGGCTGTCATAGACGGGATACAGGCTCTCGGGACACAGGGCGAAGGTGGAGGTGCCGATCAGCTCGCCTTCGGCGATCACGGGCACCAGCCCCTCGCGGGTGGCTTCCAGGCAGGAGAGTCCCTCGACCTCCACCCATGCGCAGTGGATATAGAGGTAGGACTTGCGTGCCAGCTCCTTCAGCTCTTCGTGCGTGTAGAAGCCGAACGAGGCGGGAATCTCCAGCACGCCCTCTTCGTGCAGGCGGGCGGCCATCTTTGCGTATTTGCGGGCCTTGGGGCCGTTGCCGGCGAAGGTGAGGTGGATCCGGCCGGCGTGGCGGCTGTAGCGCATCGCCTGCAGCAGGGTCTCCTGGGATTTCTCGGCGGCCAGGCGGCCGACGCAGAGGATCTCCACGACCGGGTCCGGGGACACAGGCGCGGCGACCACCGGCTTTTCCGGCAGGCGCATGCCGTTGGAAATCACGTGCAGGCGTGCCTTGAAGCCACTCTGCTTCAGGTAGTCGCGGACGACTTCCGTCGGGCACTGGATGTCCGAGCAATGGTCGAAGACGATGCTCCGCCAGTTGCGGATCAGGATGCCGTTGAGCAGGTTCTTCTTGGGAAGGCCCAGGTTGGCGGCGATGTTGTGCGGATAGAGATGGAAGGTCCCCGTGCAGGTCTTGCCCATCCGGACGGCGATCCGACGGACGGCGTCTTCCAGGAACAGCGCCTCCTCGAAATGCACGATGTCAGCCCACTGCACGGCCTCGCGGATCACCTTGCGCTCGATCCTGGCGAAGCAGAAACCGTTGGCATAGATGAGGGGTTCGAAGATGGGGATCTTGAAGTGGCCCAGCGGGAAGTCAGGCTGCGGGCCGTCGGGGTCGGGGTTGCGGACCGCCATCAGGCGGGCGTCCACCCCGTGCGCCCGCAGTTCGCGGATCGTGTTCTGCACGGAGGTGCTCAGGCCGTTCCCCCGGTTATAGGCATTATTGCAAACGAATAGTACTTTCATCAAATCTCAAATCGGCCGCAAAGATACACATTTATCTCGAATCCCAAACCTTCAATTCTGGGAGCCGATAGCGGAAGCAGGGTGCGGCCGGATGGACATTTTGTTGTCCGGACGGTCGCAGCCCTGCTTCCGCCGGCGAACCGCACTATCATATAATATCAATGAAATCGTACCTGCCTCCAAGTCCGATGAGCCTCGGGAGGAACGCTTTTTTTCGCGTTCCGTCCGAGGCGGAAAGCTTATTATCCTATAAAAATTAAGAAATCTCCTAAAAAGATTAGGAGTTTCGGAAATTATCCCTATATTTGCCATGAAAACAAACCGGTTATGAAAGCAAGACTCACCGCCAAGGAAGAAGAAATCATGCAGATCGTCTGGTCGCAGGGCGAGCTGTTCATACGCGACATCGTGGCCCGGATCCCCGATCCAAAGCCCAGCTACAACACCGTCGCCACCCAGGTCAAGTTCCTGGAAGAGAAAGGTTTCCTGAAGCGCAAGCCCATGGCCAACAGCTTCTGCTACTCCCCCGCCATCAGCGAAAAGGAATACCGCGGCTCGACGGTCGGCGACCTGGTCGCCCGCTACTACGACAACTCCTACTCCCTGCTCGTGTCCCAGTTCGTCGAAGACGACAAGATGGACCTCGAAGAGCTCAAGCAGCTGATCGCCTCCATCGAAAACAAGCGCAAGGCATGACTCCGTTCCTCCTTTATCTCGGGCGCGCCAGCCTGTACCTGGCCCTCTTCTACGCCTTCTACCTGCTGGTGATGCGGCGGACGTCACTCTTCCGCTTCAACCGCGCGGCGCTGCTGCTCGGCACGGCGCTCTGCCACCTGCTGCCGACGCTGCGCCTGCGCACGGTCGTGCTGCCCGCCGTGGCGCCGATGACGGCGGAAGCCGCCGCGCAGGGAGCCGCCTCCCCCGCCTCCGCGGCAGCCGCTCCTTTCCCCTGGCTGACCGTCCTCTATCTCACAGGCACCGCCACGGTCTTGCTGCTCTGCCTGCTGTCCGCCCTGCGGACGCTGCGCATCATCCGCGGCGGCACGTCCGTCCCCTGCGAAGGCTGCCGCCTGACGCTCGTGGACCGGGACATTCCCTCCTTCAGCTGGGGTCGCCGGGTCGTGATGAGCCGCAGCGACTATGAGCGATATCCCGCCATCCTGGCGCACGAGCGGCAGCACATCCGCTGCCGCCACTCGCTGGACGTCCTGCTGATGACGGGCGTCTGCGCCCTGCACTGGTTCAATCCGCTGGCGTGGATCGCCCGCGCGGAGCTCAAGCTCCTGCATGAATACGAGGCCGACGAAGGCCTCCTCCGACAAGGCATCGATGCTACACAATATCAACTTCTCCTGGTACGGAAAGCCGTGGGAGAGCAGCGCTTCTCCCTCGCGAACGGCTTCAACCACGCCAAACTCAAACAACGGATCAACATGATGCAACGAAATCCCTCCTCCCCCTGGATGCGCCTCTCCTATCTGGCGCTCCTCCCCCTGCTTGCCGGGACCATGTTCCTGTGCAACCCCGTCCGTGCACAAGTTGCACAGAACGACTCCAGCCAGGCCGTTCCTTTCGCACAGGTCGAGCAGAAACCGACCTTCCAGGGCAGCGATGCCGCCACGTTCGCCAAATGGGTCGCCGATCGGCTCACCTACCCGAAAGAAGCCAAAGACCAGAAGGTCCAGGGCCGCGTGATGGTCGCCTTCGATGTCTGCGAGGACGGTGTGGTCCGGAACGTCAAGGTCCTGCGCGGCGTGAACGCGACGCTGGACGCCGAGGCGCTCCGCGTCATCAATTCCTCTCCGAAATGGGA
>JAEEGL011173512.1_pt1 | contig 17808 bp, 16 predicted proteins | sample 9134231 | NCBI WGS metagenome assembly JAEEGL01 (sample SAMN16246548, study PRJNA631951) | gut metagenome | biome: gut microbiome; feature: rumen; material: fiber-attached | host: Bos | place: Iran: Karaj | collected 2018-10 | reverse complement strand
TGCGGGTTTGCCATTTGCGCATTCCCGTCAGTGTGCCGCCGGCCTGGAATGTGAGGCGCTCGAAATTGCGCTGCGTGTCCCTGATGTTCTCGTAGTGCAATGTGCCGACCATGAGCGGCCCGTACAGCTCGTTCAGTTGCACGGTCTTTTCGTGTGCCTCCGGGTCGGCATATCTTGGTTCGTCGCTTCCGCAAGAGGCGAATGCAAGGACTACGATCAAGAGAAAGAGAAATTTTGCTTGTTTCATATTGCCTATTTTGATATTTTCAAACCGAGTTTGGCAGATGGTGTCCTGCCTTTATAAAAATACTGTGCCTCTTCATTCTGATATGCGGGTTCGTCCTGTTCCTGCATCCAATCCATGCCTCGGAATGTCTTTTTGTTCCAGGTTCTGTTTTCCTTCTCATCCATGGTCATGTTAAGAGAGGGCACAAGATTACATGATTCTGAGACTTGTGCTGTGGTTATCCATTCCACTACAACAAATACGCCAGTCTGGGGAAATGGTATAGGACGGGGAAGGCTTATGCCATCTTTACCGAGTTTCTGACTGGAAGGGAGTATAATGCCACCATCAATGAGAGATTCGTCTTTTGGGGCACCAGTCTTGGCATTTGGCAGACGGAGGTCAAAGCGGTGAGTGGCATAGATGGGTGTCTTGATTTCCGTGAATACCAGCCAATGGGTGGAATAATCGAGACTTGCCAAAATAGAGTGGATGTATGGCGTATCAGCCCAAGTGCTATCGTATGGAATGAACAAAGCCATCTCAAATCCATTGGCTCCTTTGTGCTTGGTCTGCGTCTTCGCTTTCATCGATCCAACTTCTGTGGTCTTTGTTCGTTTGAGAGCCTTTGCGCTAATGGCGACTTCATCAAGATTGATACTTTTCGGAACAAGAAAGATAGTTTGCAAGTCGGCTGTTATCTTAGAGATGCTCTTTGTCTCGTAGCAGATATGAGACAACCGTATCTGTGCTGCTTCGTTTGGAATGGCAATTGCCCCATTTTCGTCTGTGTAGCCACCAGTGTCATTCCCGAAATTGACACTTACAAACGGTACTGCTTCATGTGTAATGCTGTCCTTGACAATTATCGTCTGAGCTATTCCAAATGTCGCTGGCGACAGCATTGTCAACAGAATTAGAAATAACATGTAGCTTTTAATCTTATTCATAGCTCTTCTCCTCGAACTAACTGTTCCCTTATTCTTTCTGGTATAGGAAACATTCCAGAATACTTCTTATAATCTTCCTGCAACAGTTCTGACGAGGATAGTTCTTTTGTGTCTGTGTATTCATATTCGACAACGTAGAACATGTCTTCAACATCAATGTCCCTTACAAGATTTTCTTTTTTATGAGTCAATGTCAGATGCCGATAACTATTGGAGGATTTCAAATTGAAAACGGAAGGAGCATCAAAATCATTATATCGATATAGTTCCGTCTTGTTGTATTTCGATAATACTTGCGTGTACCCGAATAGATTTGTCACAAGCATGTTCTTGGGCCACAAGGCATCTATAGAGAAAAGCATCTCGCTGTTGTCAGAACGAATCTCGTAACTGCCTATTGATATAGAATCCGCATAGACAATACCCGATTCTATATTTCTCTTTTTATCACGCATGGTTTCCTCATATAAAGTATTCTTGTCAAGAAACGGGAGAGCCATGTACCTGTCGCCAATCATCATACTCCGTTTCTTCTGTGCAATGTCCTGTCTTTTCGACATGAAGTAATTCGTTTCGACATTTCCGCAATGCACCTTTTTGCTTTTGGTGTCGATAAAGAACTCTCGTATTCCGTCCATATAATACTTCAGGCATGAATCTACATGTTCTATACTCCTAAAGTACACTTTACAATGATAATACTTCTTTTTCTTTGCCGTAACATTGACTTCTGAGATTGTATAAGACGACGGAGATAGGAAAATGATGCTGTCCTCATTATAAACGAGAGTCATGGGCTCATAGCTTATATGAGAAATGTGATATTCGAAGCCTTTCTGAAGATTAATATTCCCGGCCATGTCTGAACGTCCTACTACAGTTCCATTAGCATCATAAACAGTAGCATAGCTAACAGGATTCTTGGTTATGCTGTCTGCCAACATCACTTGCTGGGCAAATCCCACTAATCTGTTAAGGAAAAGAATTTGAATTAAGATAAGATATTTCATGCTTACTTTCCTTTTATAATTCCGCCGACCTCGTCGCTGTTCTCAATCGTTGTCTCGGTCTTCTTCACGCTGGCTTTGAGCTTGCCGAAGCGATAGGTGACTCCGATGCGGAAGTATTGACCGTTCTGACTTAAGATTTCGTCGCCCCAACCGATGATGTCGCCCTGAGTGGTACGGGTCTTGTAGTGCATATTCTTGTTGAACGGAGCGTTGGCCATGAGACGCACGGTGAGACGGTCGTCGCTGAGGAATGAACGTTGCAGGGTGAAGGCGTATCTTATCCATGAGCGGCTGTAGGCGTAAATGTTCATAGGGCTTTGGCCTACTTGTCCGTAGGTATAGGCGGTGGCGGTAAGCTTCCATGGCAGTTTCTGACTGAGATTCAGGTAATAGAACATGGATGTGCAATGCTGTTTGAGGTTCGAGGCGGTATTTTCGGCATGGTTGTCCGTGAAGTTGAGGTTAGCTACGAACGTTGTGCCGTTGAATGGTTTCCACTGCACATAACCTTCCATCTGGAAGCGGTGCTGCTTCAGGACATTTCCCCATGTTCTATAGCGAGTATCGCCATCGGCATAGATAATCGCACCGAGCGCATTGTTATAGAAACGGTATTGCGGAACGAGTTGGAGTGTGAGTCTTTGGCCAACGTACATGTAGGTGAACAAGACGCTCCGTTCATGGGCGCTCACGAGGTGAGCATTTCCAAATTGCACAGCAGCAGGAAAACTGTAGATGGCAGGATTGAGGTAGGTGATGCCGGGGCGTGTGATGCTGGTCGTATAAGCTAGTTTCAACGATTGGCGGTCATCAATCTGATACCTCACGCTGGCTTGTGGCACCCAGTCGTTGAGGTGCTTGCTGAAGTCCTGTGCTTTGCCGTCGGGGTATTTCACGTTCATGTAGCTGTGTTCATATCGTAGCCCAGCGCGTGCTGACCACTTATCTTTGTTATACATATAGTCGGCGTAGGCTGCGGCTACCTGCGTGTTGTGGTCGAAAAGTGTGCTCGTGGTAGTCATAGTCGCATCGTAGAAACGCTGGGAGTTATCGCTGTTGTTCTGGCGATAGATGTACTTGGTGCCAACCTCCAACTTATGCCCTTCCCAAAGTGGACGGACATAGTCAGCCTGAAACGTATGCTCCGTGAATCTTTCTCTGGCATTCTCAAGGAATCCGTTATAGCTGTATGGAAAGTTCTGCATGTCTGTATAGTTTGTTTCCTCTTCCGTGTGCTGTCGCGTCAGGGCAAGCATGTAAGAGAGCGTGAACATCTCGCCCTTCCGACGCGTCTTATGTTGATAATCTAATCGGCCATCCCATGAATGGTGACGATATCCTGGCATGTGGTAGTTTTCTGTATAATGATAGAGTTGGTTGCCGCCGTTGTTCATCATCGCGACATCGCTAATGCCCTGAACGTTCACTTTGTAGAAGTAGCCTCCCAATGAAGCCGATAACAGGTTGAGTGTGTCAATATCATAGCTGGCATTGACATCAACATAGTGTACGTAGCCCGGGTTACTGCCCTCGGTGTTGACGATTTGCGTATTGCCTGTGTTGACGTATGAGCGTTCTATATATCCGTCGTTCTTCGTTGCCTGTTTCGACATATAGTTGTAACCGTAATCAATCGACACTATTGCCTTGCCGAATTGTGTTGCCAAGTATGTGCCGAGGCTGGGCAAATTAAGCGAACTATAAGTGCCCGTTACGGAACCCGTCACGCCCTCCATCTTCTTAGTGTCCATCATCACGATGTTCAGGATGGCGTTCACTCCCTCGGCATCCTCTCGTGCCCCGGGGTCAGTGATAACTTCGATGCGCTTTACAGAGGAAGCGGGCATGGCTTTCAGAATCTCCTTGGCATTTTTCGACAAGCTGGGGTCTAGGTGTCCGTTCTTGTAGATTTTGAAGTTTTCGTTGCCCTTCACTTTGATATTATCTTCTCCGTCTACCATCACCATCGGCACTTTGCGCAGCATATCGAGCACGCTTACCGTCTTCGAGTCCTCGTCGGCCTGAACGTCGTAGCCGATGCGGTCGATGTTCTGTTTGATGAGTTGGCGCATCGCCGTGATGGTTACGCCGTCTAAGTTTTTGTCCCATACGATGGAATCGTTGTTAACCGAAGTGCTGTCGGTCTGTGCCTGTGCGGTTATGGTTATCAGGCAAACCATTGATAAAAGAAATTCTCTTTTCATTGTATTATTATCTCATATTCCTTATTTTGATATTCTCAAACCGAGTTTGGCAGATGGTGTCCTGCCTTTATAAAAGACCTGTGCCTCTTCATTCTGATACGCGGGCTCATTCTGTTCCCGCATCCAGTCCATACCTCGAAATGTTTTCTTGTTCCACGTCCTGTTTTCTTTCTCAGTCAAAGTCATGTTGAGCGAGGGAACAAGATTGCATGATTCCGAGACTTGCGCTGTAGTTATCCATTCCACTACAACGAATACGCCAGTCTGGGGAAAAGGTATAGGACGGGTAAGGCTGATGCCATCTTTGCCGAGTTTCTGACCGGAAGGGAGTATAATGCCGCCATCAATGAGGGACTCGTCTTTTGGGGCGCCAGTCTTGGCATCTGGCAGACGAAGATCAAAGCGGAGAGTGGCATGAATAGGGTTCTTGATTTCCGTGAATACCAGATAATGGGTGGAGTAATCGAGACTTGCCAATATAGAATGGATGTATGGTGCTTCTGTCCAAGTGCTGTCGTAGGGAATAAATAAAGCTATCTCAAATCCATTGGCTCCCTTGTGCTTGGTCTGCGTCTTCGCTTTCATCAATCCCACTTCTGTGGTCTTTATTTGTTTGGGAGCCTTTGCGCTGATAGCAACTTCATCAAGACTGATACTCTTCGGAACAAGAAAGATTGTTTGTGCGTCTGCTGTTACTTCAGAGACGTTCTTGGTTTCATAGCAAATATGTGACAACTGTATCTGTGTTACTTCTTTTGGAATTGCTATCGTCCCTTGCTCGTCAGTATATCCACCAGATTCATTCCCGAAATAAACACTCACAAACGGTACTGCTTCATGCGTGATGCTGTTTTTAACGATTACTATCTGAGCCATTCCAAATGTCGCTGCCGACAGCATGGCCAGCAGGAGCAGGAATCGTCTGTAATATCTCTGGAATCTCATTTTCTATGATTTTGTCATTCAAGCCGCAAAGTTACTACATTTCCTACGAAAAAACCTCGGCGAAGCCCAAAAAGTAGGTGCCGAGGGTGTATTTATTGTGATTTAACGACTTCAAATAGCAGATATGTGTTCTTTGTTGCTTCAAAAGACGAGACAACACTGGCTTTATACCCTTCCACAGTATTAACGAATGCCAGAATTTCGTTGAAGTAGCCTTGTGAATATATTTGGTTGTTGGGGAGTGTAGGGTTAAAATGATTGCGAGCATAGAGGTATTCGATAGTCTTATTGTGGGGACGGACTTTCTCAATAGGAATGCCAAAAAGAGTGGATGTTCTTGGTTCGAAGGTCAATTTTTCCATCTGAGAGAGGCGGTAGATGCCGTTTGATGTACAGACTTTGAGGGATTCCTCAGCAGTAGCCCATGTGTAGGTTGTAGAGAGTTCGAGGGTGCCGACGATGTGGGGATGCCGAAGCATGAGGATATAGGACGCTGGAGCGACTTGTTGGCAGGCGATGATTTCGGGTTTGCCAAATAAGAAACAAACGAGGTCGAGGGGATGGATATAAAGGTCGAGCAGAGCGTCACCCTCAGGGTATGCTCCTGTGAGGTAATGGAGATCGTAATTGACAAGATGCTCTTTCCGCAGTCGCTTCCGTAGGATTTGCACGGCAGGGGCATAGCGTTTCTGTAAGCCAACCATAGCGACAGGTGATCCATAAAGTCGCTGCTTGTCTATGAGGGCATCAAGTTCCTGTAATGACTGGCAGGGCGGCTTCTCAATGAACAATGACTTACCGCTTTGGAGGACGCGCAAGGCGATGGAAAAATGAGCAGAAGGTGAAGCAGAAACAAATACGCCTTTCACTTCATCGTCATTCAATATCGTGTCAAGCGAGGTCGTGGCTTTCACTTGTGGGAATTTCCGTTCTATGAGCCGTGCTTTCCTTTCCGACGTGACGCAGATGTATTTCAGCGGTACGCCGAGGTAGTGGAACACGGGGTAAAGGTTGGTGAGCGAGTGCTGCCCCATGCCGACGAAGGCATAAAAACACTGGTACGTTTGGGCAAGGAAACGCTCAGTACGGAGGCGTTTGTAACGGTCTATCAATTGCTGTATCATAAGTCTCTAAAGTATTGATGATATGTCGTGTACGGGTTTTCCATCCACTGGTATGGGCCGTAGAACTTCTCAATGAGCCGCTTGGGCAGCAATCGCTCCATGTTTCGCAGGAGGATGATGTCGTACTTGCGGTGGAAGTTAATCCAGCAGCCGTTGCAGCTCTTCGAGTAGTGGCATTGCGTCTGGCAGGATGTCGCGCCATTGAAAATCTCGTCGAGCGACTGATGATGGATATTACCCAATACGACATCAAGGTTCTGACAGAGGGGCACGTCACCGTTGCTATGGATGACAAGGCTGCTCATAATGCTCTGGCAACGCAACTGCAAATGACCATTGCGCCACTGGTCGTAGAGCGCCACAAAGTCAAAGTTCTCTTGCGTGTCGTGGATACTTTGGGGAATCTGACTGATGAAGTCCGAGGCCGTCAGCAGTTCGCTCGTCGTGTCGAAGAAAGCCATCGTCCCATAGATGCCGATACGCACGTCCACGCCGTATTGCTTGGCAATGTCAATCACAAAAGCCATATCATCGAAGTTATTCCAGGGCGACAGGCAGAACATCAGCGACAGCGGCACCTCGTCCTTCAATGCCTCCACCACTTGAATCACACGGTCATAGCCGTCACGCCCACGCATCCGCTGGTAAGTCTCGCGGCCACCGTCGAGAGAGACGTACAGATGCCGGGGCTGATAGAGACGGACGACATCAATAACACGACGGGGCGCGAGACAATTAGATAGCAGCGTGTAGTTCGGGTGATGCTTATGGAACCACGCCATGATTTCCGCAGCCTGTGGGTGCAGGATAAACTCGCCACCCTCCAGTCCGACGGTAGTATGTCTGGATACACACCGGGTCGCCATAATGCTTTTAATATCATCAAGTGATAAATGTTCCACCCGCTTCTGCCAGATGTTGCAGTGCTTGCATTGCGACTGACAGGCCGTCGTGGCGTAGATCATCAGTTGCGACAGCCGCTTGTGGCGTGGCCGCATAATGTTGTTCAGATAGAGGTAGCCATTGTAGGCATAATCATAAATCGTGTACATAAAAATTCGTTGCAGTTTCTACTTATATAGTCTGAAACTGCAACGAATGACTGCACGGAAATGGAAGATTATTTCTTCAATTTGCCCTTGCTTTCCAGATATTTCGTGAACATCTCCCACTGCGGGGCTCGTTTGGCGCGGTTGGCCTGCACACGCTCGTCATTGATGAACTGCGGGGGATAGCAGTCGTAAAGGTAATAGTGGCCGTTGTCAACGATTCCGCCGTCAATCTTGCCACGGCAGAGTACGAGGTCGTCGAAAAACTGGCTGCAGATGAGACCGACAAAGGTGCTGCCGGAAAAGAGTGTCTGGTCGCCCAGACGGAATTCTACACCAGAAAGCAGGCGCAACTTCTCATAAAGAGGCTTCTCCATGTCGTGGAAGCGCAGTTCACGGGTATTCACATCGAACCATTCGATGTCATCCTCAGTGAATACTTCGTAAACATCACCTTCTGGCAATCCTGTAGGCAACGTGCAATAGCCACGGGCAAAAAGCCGGGTCTCTTCTTGTGAACTGCCTTCGGTTTTCATTTCGTTTACTTCATTGTCGTCACTACTGCAAGCCACAAGCGGCATTGCAAGGCTGGCAATGGCTATCGCCATCGTCCAGATACTGTCCTTGATGTTTTTCTTCATAACTCAAAAGTTTTATAACCTTTCTACTTATATAGTCCGTTTAACTGTGAAAAGACTGCACGGCTACCACGTAAATCTGATGCCGAAGGGCAAAGAAAGGTCGAATGGGTGTTCCGTGCGATAATTTTCCGTGTCACCAGAAGTCGGTATGTAGTAGTGGAGGCTCGGACCGATGTAAGCATTGATGTGTGGTAGGATCTGGTACTGCACACCTGCCCCCACGCCTACCGACCACTGCCACGGGACACGGATGCTATTGTGCGAGGTCGGGATAATCAGGGAGTCGGGATATTCATTCTTGGCAGAGCCGTTATAAAGATACTGCGTGGTGAGTCGACCGCTCACAGGAATATCGAGTTGGATGCCGCCTGAGGCGTAAAGCGTCCATCGTTTGCCACCTGCTATACGGTAGGTCAAATGGAGCGGCAGGCCGATGTAGTGCAACTTCTGTACGCGTCGGATAAGCGTCATGTCATTGCCCGCCTCAAAAGTAGATTTCATATAGGTATAGCCAAGTCCGGTTGTCAGTGACCAGTGGCTGCTGAGTTGTTTGCTCAGTGAGAACTGGTAGGTTTTCGGACGCTCGTGGTGCTTTGTCTCATAGATGGGCTCCCACGGGTTGTTGGCATTAATTATAGCGATACGATTCATATTAGAGGCATCTACGGAGTCCATCTTGTCGGCATTCTGTGTGGCATAGTCCATATAGTCACCCCAGTTGTAGAGCCGGGCAGATCGGGTGGAGGTATCAGAGAACGATGGCATCATCATATAGTTGTCGATGCGATTCATATCCGATGAGGGCGTTCCTGCATAGGCCAGAGCGAGATGCCAACGGTTCTGTTTCTTCGATTTCTCCGGCTGTAAGTTTGTTATGTCATTCTGCGGTAACTTTATACGGTTGGTACTCACCTCTGGACAAATGGTGATCATCTCTGGACGAATGGTGCTCACCGTCATCTTTTGTTTGACCTGAGCCGTATCGGGTTGCTCATTGCTCTTTATTGTTTCAGAGATGTTTTGCCTTTGGGCTATCATGTTTGACAAAGTGTCAAGCGTGACAGTATCAATGACCTTAACGGTTGCAGGCTTTTTCTCCTTTGTGACGGGTTTCTCCTCTCTGGATAGATACATAGCAATAGGTATAAGCAGTAAGAGGAGCGCCACCCAATACCGCTGCATCATCCCTCTCAACATCCGCTTGGCCCGTGCCAGTTGCGACGATGACGAATGGGGTTCGATGCCTAGCATGGCAGCAATCTCCTTATGTGACAAACCTTCGAATACTGACAGTCGGAATACCTGTCCATACCTCTCCGGCAAACGCTCAATCAGTCGTTGCACATCCTCTAACGGCACCCCTCGCACATCGGCAACCGCTTCTGGCTCTGGCAAGGATTCTGCTTCTTCCAACGGCACAAATGGTCTTGCCATCAGATGGTCTTTGTATTTCGATGCCACATTCCTCGTTATCGACATCATCCACGCCTCAGCCTTCCTGTCGTCGCGCAGTTTGTCGAATGAGGTGAAGATAATCACGAAGGCATCGTGCAGCACGTCGTTGATGACTTGTTCATCACTGATATACCGACGGCATACGCCCCTCATCTTTTTGGCGTATGCCTTGTACAGTTCTCCGAGGGCATCCGTGTCCCCTTGTCTACACCGTTCTATCAGCCGTGTTATCTCCATCGAAAACATAACGTCTCTATCTATTAAGTCCTACGACGGAGAAAAAGACTGCACGAAAGCACAAACTTTTTGCAAGTTTTTACACTCTTTGTTCTTTCAGTATGTTCTTTAACAGATACGTTGCATTCTGATTGCGGGCCACGCCCTCGGTGATGCGATAGGTGTAGGTAATCTCGTCAGAAAGCTGGATCTCGAAGCAGTAATTGTGGAAACGGTCTGGATATTCCTGCTGCATCTTGGAGAGTTCCAAATCGTGGGTGGCGACGATGCCGGTAACGGGAAGGCTGGAAATGCTTTGCAGGAACAGACGCGAGCCGTTGAGTTTGTCGAGCGAGTTGGTGCCTTTGAGTATTTCGTCGAGGATGATGAGCGTGTGGCGGTTCTGTTTGCAATATCCGATAAGTTGCTGCAATCGAAGCAACTCGGCGTTGAAGTAACTGATGCCGTGAGCAAGGTCATCGGTGGTGCGCATACTGCTGAACAACGAAAAACGTGATACCTTCAGATGCTCGGCAAAGACCGGCAGGCCACAAATGGCAAGGATGTAGTTGATGCCAACAGAACGGAGGAAGGTGCTTTTACCTGCCATATTGGCGCCTGTGATGATGTAATAGTGGCCGTCACAAATCTGGAAGTCATTACGCACAGCCTGCTTGCCGAGGAACGGATGGTAAAGACCTTGGGCAGAATAGACCACGGCATCGGCCTCGATAATCTCCGCATCCGTGCCCGCTGGTTCGTTGTAACGGAACGTGGCCATCGACACGAGTGCGTCGAAATGGCTCACTGCCTGTATCCAGTCTTCAATGCAGGGCATATACTGCTGCTGCCATTTAAGGAAGCGGCGCACAATGAAGTAATCGGCCAGATAGAGCGCATTCGATATGGGCACCCACACTTCGGTGCGCTGGTCGAGGTCGTTCAGGATGTTCTTCAACTGTCGGAAAGACTTGGTAGCACTTTGACGATTGCCTGAAAGCCGACCAATGATTTCCCGTGCCTCTTGGCTTTTCAGATCAGACTCCACGATGAGCATGATCATGCTGACGTATGTGCCCAATCGTGGCAGAATGACATTGATAGAGTTATTGACCTTTTTCAGCGTCCGGCCGAAGAACAGGTAGGCCGCAGATACTTGGACGAGCAACCACAGCATAGGCCAAGAGCCTGGCAACGGACCAAACACAGCCCCTATCAGCAGACCATAGAACACAGCGATACTCAGAATGGACATGACAAGCGAGGTGCGGCTGAGTGCAAGATGGGAAATGTCAGCCTCCCGCACTTCGTGCAGTGCCTCCAAGATGGCATCGGTGTTGATATGCTGTCCTCTGCCTTTTGCCAGGAAGATAGAGCGCAGACTCTCCCGTTCTGCCAGTTCTGCTATGGCTTCACGACGGCGGATAATGCTTTCCGTCGATGGTGCTTCTGTCTGTGAAAGGACGGTAGCTAAGTAATCGCTGCCGCCTGTGGTGACAGTCCTGTTCATGCGGTTGAAGAGCGACTCGGGGCCGAAGATGTCCATGTCGAACGTAAACGGGTGACGCGGGTCAATGTATTTCTCTCCAGCATCAAAACAGGAGAAGTCGCCATTCAGGTAGGACAGTTCGTTTTCATACACTTTCAGCAACCGCTCACATTCATCAGCCTTATGATTCTTGCCCGCATCCACTTGACGGATGAAATAATAAACGGCGAAGAAGAACACGGCGAGTATGATAAACAGGACACCGATGCTTGTCAAGGTATAAGCCACGAGACATGCAACCATAGCCACGAAAGCCGCAAGCTCCGCCAGCACGAATGTCGTGTTATGCCGTTTCAACTCGGCAATCTCGGCTGTCAGCGCCGCCACCTTGTCGGTGTAGAATTGATATCGTATGGTGAAATCTTGGTTCATGTCATTACTTATTGATGTGCGGCATTTATTGCCTCGGGTTGTTATTCTATTTCATACCCTATCACCTGAATGGCTGGTCCGATGGGCAATTTCCGTTTCTTACCTTTGGTGATATTACGGGCATAACTGGTTTTGAGTTGTGACTGCATATCAAGGATGCCGTAGCGGTCACTATCTATTACGGCAACGCTGATGTAGTATTTCTTCTTCCCTTTCAGCACAATGGTTTCCTCTGGTTGGATATCGAGTCTCTGTTTGTCGTTGCTTTTCTCTAACCGATGGTAAATGGGCTTGTTGAGGATGTTCACGAACTTGCTGCCTTGTATCTCATAGATGTTGAAACTGAGTACACACCATTGGTATGAGCAGCCTTTAACGGTCAGCAGAATGTCACTGATGACATAATCCTTCTTGCTCTTGAATACAGGTCCCCATTCTAAAGCGTCCGCCTTGCCCTTACCACGAAACGAAGCCATTGGGCCGCTGATAGCCTTACCTGCGATTTTCTGTGGTTTGTTTTTCTTGCCTACGACGACCTCGGCCAGTTCGACCACCTTGTCCTTCATTGTGACTGTCAGTTGCTGTCCATTAGAATAGGTCTCGTAAGGAACAATAGCATCCTGAAATGAAACATGTGTAAACACCAGATCATTCTTGCGGTTAGCGGGTATCACTAACTCAAAGTTTCCTTTAGCATCCGATATCGTACCAACGCTATCCTCTTCGAATCCGATGCTAACGTATTCAATCGTTTCGCCTCGTTCATTGATTATAGAACCCTTGAGGGTAATTTGCGCCTGCCCCGCCATTGCAACGAGGGCGAGCAAGATGGTGATGATGGTTTGCTTATTCATTTCGTTTTTATTTTATCTTCTAAAATCGTGCAAATTATTCAATGCATCTTCTGCAAAGGTAGTATTCAAACAATGTCTCAGTCATCCATTGGCGCAGTTTTAACGTTACCCCGTACCTCAGAAGCTCGGCTCTGCATCACCTCGTTTGAAATTCATCCACATATCATCTTCCTTGGCATAATAACCTTGAAAGCGCAGCGTGGTTTCGTCGGCATAGTCAAAGGTCGCAACGTATGAATAGGCCATGTAGTTACGCTCTTCGTCGTATTTTGCTTCCAGTTGCAGGCAGTTGCGCTTCTCGCCGCTGTTACCCTCAGGACTCCAGTATCTCAGTTGCCACGTCCCCGTGAATTTGCCGCTCAGTTCAAAGTCCTCCCAGTCGGTGTATTGCTCCTTACCGTCGATGGTGACGAGTTTGCGCGTCTGCCATTTACGCATTCCCGTCAGTGTGCCGTCAGCCTGAAACGTCAGCCGCTCGAAGTAGCGCTGTCGCTCTCCGATTTTCTCGTAGTACCACGTTCCCACAATAATCGGCCCGTACTGCTCATTCAGTTGCACGGTCTTCTCGTGCGCCTCAGGATCGGCATATCTTGGTTCGTCGCTACCGCAAGAGGCGAGGGAGAGCATGGCAGCGGTCATCACGAGGATATTCCTCCAGAGTTTCATTGTTTTCATTTCGATATTTGTTGTTAATGTTTCTGTCTATATAAACGCCGTGAAGCGGAAATCCTGCATCGTCGGACGTTAAATTTTGCAATTTTGCCCGCAAAGTTACGGAAAAAGGATGAAAAGACCCTCGGTGAGACCCAAAATGTGGGTGCCGAGGGTGCATTTCTGAAACTAGTTTCATAAATAGGGGTCAGTCCTAAAGCCCTGTTGAAAACCATAATGTGGTCATGTCATTCTCTAATTGGGGTCATATCGGTCTCATATCGAAGTCATATTCCTTCATCAGCTCATACAGATACGCGGGGCTTTGCACGTAGAGTTCCCCTTCCTCGTCCTGCAGGGCTGTCATCAGTGGTGAGTTATACACGCGCTCCATCGCCTCCTCGATGCTGCAGCCCGTGTCCTCCATCACGTATTTCACCAACTCGCTCAGGACGTAGTCGGTGAGATAGGTCGCTATCTGATGATGATTGGGCTGGTTCATACGGTTTCGACGTTGGTTTTGCGGAGGAAGCGTACGGCGCGCTCGGTTCCGAAGTAATACTGCTGGTCGAGGTAACGATCCTGAAGCAGACGTGCGGCCTCCTCGGGCGAGTAGATGCCCTCGCGATAGTTGGTCAGCTGGAGTACCACGCCGTCGTTGGCTATCGGCCCAATGACGATGTCGTAGTCGTGGACGGGCTCAGCGTTCTTCCTGTCGCGGTTGGCATCCACGAAGAGCAGCCACTCCACGCATGCCTTTTCGGGAAAGATCTTCACTTTCAGGTCCGACGTCAGCGCCGCTTCGTCCAGTTCGTAGGTAATCAGTGTCGGTACGCCGCCGAAGAGCCGCGCCCTCTTCTGTGCCATGCGAATGGCGGTCGGGCGATCGGGCGTTGCGTAAAAGCCGTGACCGAAATCCTTGTATCGCAGGCCTATCTTGAGGCTGATGCGCTCGAAGTCAGCGTTGGTGCCGTGATAGAGTGTCATGCCAGTGTCCCCCCGTTCTTTTGACAGATGATGAGCACGTCGTCAATCGTCTCGTCCATCGACTGCAGGTGTTCCACGTCGTAAAACTCGATGAGGAATGCCAGCCCCTTATGCTCATGCAGGTAGCGGAAGGCCGCCTGCCGCGTCATATCGAAGCGCCGCCCGAAAGCCTGGATGCAGGCCGTAAGGAATGGTATCTCGTACTTGCTCATATCTTTTCCCGTATTACGAATTGCGTTGGCAAAGATACGCATTTATTTCCACATACGTGCTAATTTGCCAGCAGTTTTACAAATAATTAGCGAAAAACGAGCGAAAGACAATACTATCCTACGACTTGCCGAGGCGCTCGACCTCTGGATTCCCGCTGACGCGCCTACCCATAGCCTTTCGCTTGCTACCTTTCAGAACTCCAGCTCTTTATCCCCACGTTTGAAGTTCATCCAGCCGTCTGCGTCTTTGACGTAATAGCCTTGGATGCGGAGGGTTGTTGCGTCGGCATATGCGAAGGTGGCAACGTATGAATAGGCCATGTAGTTACGCTCTTCGTCGTATTTTGCTTCCAGTTGCAGGCAGTTGCGCTTCTCGCCGCTGTTACCCTCAGGACTCCAGTATCTCAGTTGCCACGTCCCCGTGAATTTGCCGCTCAGTTCCACATTCTCCCAGTCGGTGTATTGCTCATTCCCGTCAATGGTGACGAGTTTACGCGTCTGCCACTTGCGCATTCCCGTCAGTGTGCCATCGGCCTGAAACGTCAGCCGCTCGAAGTAACGCTGCGTGTCGCTGATGTTCTCGTAGTACCACGTTCCGACAATAATCGGCCCGTATTGCTCATTCAGTTGCACGGTCTTCTCGTGCGCCTCAGGGTCGGCATATCTTGGTTCGTCGCTGCCGCAAGAGGCGAGGGAGAGCATGGCAGCGGTCATCACGAGGATATTCCTCCAGAGTTTCATTGTCTTCATTTCAATATTTGTTGTTAAATTAGTGTGTCGCCTGATACCACTTTGTGTCCTTCAATCCAACGGAGCGGGTGTTGTGGCTGGGGGCTGAGGTGGTAATGCCTGAATAGGCGCGGATGTCGTTGAAGCCATTCATAGCAGAATAATATTGGAGGTGTGCGCCTTGTAGGGAACAGTCGCTTCCAGTTGGCGGTTGAAGGCATCGAGCAGGCTCTGGTCGGTGCAGAGATGGGCGATGTAGTCGCCGAGATCGTAGAACAGCGGGGGATCGTAGCCGTCCATCCGTTGCACGTCGGCCAACAGGGAGTAGTCAAATTCCTGCGTCTGGTTAATGTTCCTCACAATCGCGGCCAGCGCGTCGAGTTCGCGGCAGTCGGTCACGGCGATGGTACCGCAGGGCGTAGCATAATGACTGTAGAAGTCGAGGAAGGTCTGGCAGAGGGCGGCGTAATCGACGGTGCCGACGAGGTGGCGGGTGCAGTGATGGTAGGGGAAACCGTAAATCATGATTTCCGTCGGACAGCTGATGAGATAGTCGGTCACGTCCTTGAGGTCGTAGGCGGCTTCGACGGACGACATGAAGCAGTCGTCGAACATGATATACTCCATCCGCATCCCCGCGTCGCCAATGGCATCGGCCAACGTCGTGGTCTCAATCTGATATTCACTTGTCCAGCCGCCGAACCACCGCGTCTGCGGTACATCGTCACGCTGGAAGTGGTATTGGCTCCGTGTGCGGCTCATGCTGACGGGGAGCCAGCCCATGCCATGACAGCCTACGATGAGCGAGTAGCGGCGGGCGGAGGTGATGGTCCGCACATCGTTGAGCATCGTCGTGATGTTCTCGCGCTGCGTGAAGTCGGGCTGGTTGTAGATCATCAGCGTGTCGCGGACGCATTGGTTCTGTTCTTTTCGTAGTTCTATTACATTAGCCCTTTCCGTAGTTGATGAAATGCAGACGATGACGCGCTCGTTTTTCAGCAGTCCGCCTTTGATGGCGGTCTCGAAGTCCGCAATATTCTGCTCAAAGTACGGCGTCATATTCGTTGACCACGGCATGAAGAAGATGACCGTCTGCTCCGTCGGTTCATCAATCGACTCATCTTCGTCATCGTGGCAAGCCGTCAGCAGGAATGTTGCCGACAGCATGGCCAGCAGGAGCAGAAACCGTCTGTAGTGTTTCATTCCGCCTCGGCCTCCTTGATTTTCGCTAACAGTTCGGCACGCTTCGTCTCGTTAGTGCCATGGACGGCGTGGCGGACAATACCCTTTTTATCGACGACGATGGTGAGCGGGAAGCCCTCATAGCCAATCCATGCCATCATGTCCTTTGCCTCGACAAGGTGCGTCCATGTGAAGTGATGCTTGTCGGTGATCTTGCGGGCCGTCTCGACATCGTGGTAGGTGGCCGAGAAGAACATTACGCCGGGCAGTTGCTCCTTCCACTCCGAGAGGATAGGCATTTCTGCACGGCAGGGACCGCAGCCGGAGTACCAGAGGTTAATCACCATGACGCGCCCTCGGACACTGTCGTTCGTCCACGTGCGCCCATCCATATCCTTTTCCGAGAACTGCGGGAACGGCTCACCCTCCTTTGGCGAATACCATGTACCGTCGGCCTTCACGCCAGCCTGTGTCAGCGAGGTCATCGTGGCCATCATATTGAGGCCGTTCAGGAACTGGTCGGCGTTGTGAACCTGTTCGCGGGGAATGGCCTTGCGGATGAGCGACTTGGGCAGTGTGGCGTTGACGTTGATGACGGTGACGCTGTTACCCTCCTTGTCCTTCAGCCGCGACATGGTCTTCTCGCCATCAGGCAACTGAGGCATCTCGCGGAAGAAATAGCCGTTGGAGAGAAATTTCGGAATGACCGTGTCGATGCGTTCTTCCTGTGCCTGCCCCGCCATTGTGACAAGGAAGGACAAAATGGTGATGATAGTTTTCTTGCTCATATTCGTTTTTGAAGATTTAAACTGCAAAGTTACAAAGAATCGGGCGTACAAGCATTCAGCAAAGTATAAAAAAGCATAAAATCGACTGCCGAGGGTGCATTTCTGAAACTAGTTTCAGAGTTTTGCAATAACCAGCCTTATTTGAGTGGAGGTCACCTTTGTGTCGTTCAGATAGTCTCAACGAGTTGTTCAGATAATTTGAACGAGTCATTCAGATAATCCCTTTACCCCCTAAGAGATTATCTGAACGAGTCAAAGAGACTATTCGAATGAAGTGTCGAGACTATCTAAACAGATGAATCTATACACAGATAACAGATAACACAGATAATTTTATAAACTTCTCGCGTACCGTGTGAACATTATTATACGTGCGAGCGCGCGCAGTACGCGTAAAATCATAGAAATTATCTGTGTTATCTGTCATCTGTGTACAAACAACATCCATAGTCAAAGAACACAAGTGCAAAGATACAACATTTTTTGCCGAAATCCAAATTATTTTCCAACTTTTCGTATCCCGCCCATTTTTTCTCCTCAATTATTTGGCAGTATCAGAAATAATCCTTACCTTTGCCACCGGATTATTAATATCTTAACTTTTTATCGATATGGAAACAACAAAAAAGAAAAGAACCCGCGAAGAGGTGAGAGCTGCATTCCG
>JAEEGL016785168.1_pt1 | contig 17809 bp, 18 predicted proteins | sample 9134231 | NCBI WGS metagenome assembly JAEEGL01 (sample SAMN16246548, study PRJNA631951) | gut metagenome | biome: gut microbiome; feature: rumen; material: fiber-attached | host: Bos | place: Iran: Karaj | collected 2018-10 | reverse complement strand
GAGAGAGAGGACGCTGGAGTGGATGTGATCGCCAGTATTTGAGTTCGTACCGGTGTTTGGCACAACCGGGATTTCTTCTTCGAGGTCCGTAAAATGGATGAAGAATTTGACGTTGTTCGCCTGGGCACGCTGGTTGACATCTGTGATGGAGGTGGAGTATTTGGCCGTAACGACAAAAACTAGGTTTTCGCCAGGATTGATTTGTTCACCAATGTGCTGATCGTATTCATAGGAAATGTATGGACTCTCGTTGTCGTCCGTGATGGATTCGATGATATGTTCATTACTGTCTGTATTTTTTAGGGTGATTGTATATTTTGCGAAGTCTCCGAGTTTGTGGAAGGTGACGTTACTGACGATGTTTGTTTCGTCAAAACTAGAAATTGTGCCTTCGGCAGTAGCGGAAAGCTCAGTTAGCTCAGCGTTTTGGATCTTAAATAGATTTGCAGCCCCAAAGGCGGCGATAGTGGAGATAATTGAAGCGACAAAAGCTACGGCGAAAACCGTAGTAATAATCCTCGGCAGGCCTCCACGCCTGCGTCGTCGAGTATTCTCCACTTAAAACTCCTAATTACTTATGTATATTTTATCATGATTGTGGTTATATAAAATACTTGATTTTTGCAAAATTTAGTATAGTTTTTTATTTTTTACTGAAACTAGCATTTAAAATGATTCCTATTTTTTTATCTTATCCATCTTCTTTAGGCTGCATTCTTTGCATCTATATTGTGGGTTTTTGTCTTCGGAACGGTCGTATTTACCCCATGAGACAATACGGTAACCTCTTGCTGTCTTTTTACAGTCTGCACATTTTGTTTTGTCTTTTATTTCCCACAAAGGTACGTCACTCTTTTTTCTAAAAATAATCTTATCAACCCAAAAGAAGATAAGGCCGCCTATTAAATTTGCAATAATTGTTGCCCAGATAGTAGGGATGTTTGATAGCCAGGCTAGTACGATTGCGAGAATCGGAGTACTGAGTTGCCAACGGATAAGGTAAAGTATATATTTTTTCGTAAGATTCATAGGTATGCCTCCACAGATTATATATTTCCTATCGATTATAACACTTTTGTTTTAATTTGATTATGTTTATGCTATCATAGAAATATGATAGCATTAGCGTTTATCATCGTGGGGGTGATTGCAGTTAACGCCTATGTTGTTATTCGTTTTTGCCAAAATTGTTGAAATTGTGATATAATATACACATTGCCGCTATAGCTCAGTTGGTAGAGCGCATCCATGGTAAGGATGAGGTCGCCGGTTCAAACCCGGCTGGCGGCTCCATTTGAGCCTCCCGGCTCCATTTTTTTTGGCTTGTGTTATAATGAAAATATGAATAAGTTAGTCGTAAGTGGATTCAATATCTGGAAAATCTTTATCAAAAACAAACTTGCGTCTTCTATTATGATGCTGATGGGCGGCGTGATGATGCTTATTGGCGCTATTAATGGGCATGGTAATGACACTAAGTCTCTTCCAATGCTAATTACTTCTGTCGGTATTATTCTTAGCTTTTGGTCGTTTTATAAAATTGGTTACATTAAATCTCGTTTTGACCATGTACGTGACCGCCAAGAAAAAATCAATGAGCGCCACACTATGATTTACCAAATTCTTGAATCTTTAATATATATTACTGTTGGTTGTATTGGGTTTTTCTTACTATTAAATGAAGGGTTCACTAATAAAGCCCTTAATCTCATGTCTGGATTCTTTACCTGTCTTAACGGTGTGTTTGGTGTAATCTATATTATCAAGAACCGCGAAAATCAATCTCTTTGGTGGAAGTTTAGAATTATTTTAACCGTGATTGAATTTGCTGTAGGTATATATTTCTTCATTATGTCTGACGATATTGAGCTCGGTTGGTATATTGTAATGGGCACTCTTACTACTGTGGCCGGTGTGATTGAGGTTGTATCTTCTTTTACGGCTGAAAACTTACGTAATACCCTAAATGACGGTAAAGATATTGTGAGTATTGTAAAAAAGACTAAGAATGATGATTTGTTGCTTGATGATGGCCAAGATGATGAATAATGTATATTGCGATTGATCTAAAATCTTTTTATGCATCGGTGGAGTGTGTTGATAGAGGGCTTGATCCTCTAACTGCTAAGCTTGTTGTAGCAGATGAATCTCGGACGGAAAAAACTATTTGTCTTGCTGTTTCTCCCGCACTAAAGGAATATGGGATCCCTGGACGTGCTAGACTTTATGAAGTTTATCAAAAAGCGAAAGGTGTTGATTTTATTATTGCTCCACCAAGGATGAAAAAATACATGGACGTTAGTAACAAGATCTTTGGTATTTATGCTTCTTTTATAGCGCCGCGAGATATTCATGTTTACTCCGTTGACGAAGTATTTATGGACGTTTCTTCTTATTTAAAGTCCTACAATATGTCTGCACACGAGTTGGCCCGTACAATCATTGCAAAAGTACTAGAAGAAACCGGTATTACCGCTACGGCTGGAATTGGTACCAATATGTACCTTGCTAAAATCGCAATGGATATTAAAGCAAAGCATATGCCGGCAGATAAAGACGGCGTTAGAATAGCAGAGCTTAATGAAGAGAGTTTTCAAAAAGAGATGTGGGATCATGAGCCACTGACGGATTTTTGGCGGATAGGGCCCGGGATAGCACGTAGGCTTAATAAGCTTGGTATATATAATATGGGGCAACTTGCCAAATATGCTCCGACTGGATATGAAAATCTATATCGAGAGTTTGGTAAGCTAGCGGAACTTGTGATAGACCATGCCTATGGTTATGAACCGGTAACGATGGAAGATATTAAGGCATTTCATTCTCGGAATCGTAGCATGACGGAAGGGCAGGTGCTTTCTGAACCGTACACGGCTGTTAAAGCTAGGCTTGTGATTATGGAGATGGCTGATAAATTATCTCTCGATTTAACTAGAATGAGGCTTACGACTGATCAGATTGTGCTTGATATTGGATATGACATATCAAATAAGACAGACGATTTTTCTCTGGATCGATATGGGCGTAAAGTGCCAAAGCATTCGCATGGGACGATTAATCTCGATGAGCCAACCTGCGCCACCGAAATAATTATGGAGAAGACCGGTGAATTATATGACCGTATTGTGAAATCTGAGCTTTTAATTCGTAGGATGAGCATTGTGGCTGGCCATATCAAAATAGACAACGGGCGTAAGATCTCTCGCCAGCTAGATTTATTTACGGATTATATTGAGGAGCAAATAAAAACTGAGAAATCTAAACGTAGGCAAAAAGCTATCATCGACATTAAGTCTAGGTATGGTAAGAATGCAATCCTACGCGGTATGAGTTATGAAGAAGGGGCAACGATGAGGGAGCGCAACTTGCGTATTGGAGGGCACAAGGCATGATGAAACCTTTTCACGCACCAGGGAAACCTTATATGACGAATTATGAGCGTGCTGGGCAGTTTATGCCGTTTATGTCGCTTAAAGGGTTTGACGATATGATTGGTGACAGTACCGACGAGATCGTAAATAGAGAATGGGTGCACATCGATTTTAATGATGATGCACTGTATGATCTGGATCGCTTTCAAGATGATGATGGTGGTGATGAGAAATCTTTGGAAAGATAAATTCTAGACCTACCTTAAAGATGATTAGAGAGATGGCGATTGATACATATGCTTCGATATCTACTTTGAAAATAAGATAGATAATTGCTGAAATTAGAACGGCCACAGAAATTAAGGTGTCGTTCATGGTTTCGGCGCCACTTGCCATTAATACTTTTGAATTAACCTTTTTTCCGGTTCTTTTGAGATAGAACGCTAGCACGTATTTTGCAATAATACTTGCAATAAGAACTATCATGGTTGGCAAGCTATAGTCTACTTCTTCTGGCTCACAGATTTTTTCTACTGCTTCAATCACGATATGTACGCCGGCGGCAATAATGATGAGCGCAATGAGAATTGTAGTAACACGCTCAATCTGCTCTCGTTTTTCGGAATATTTTTTGTGATTGGCTAGTTTTTCGCTAATTACTACGAGCAGGCCTGAAACGGCGTCGATGAAACTATGTGCAGCATCTGAAATGATGGCGATTGAATTTGAAAGTAGTCCTACTGCGATATTAAATGCGCCTAACAAAAAATTAGTCAGGATAAAGTAATATCCGGACGCGACGACAGTTTTACTTCGCGATTTTTCCATGTATTTATTTTAACATAATTTGATATAATAGTGAGAACGAAAGGAGATAATACTAAATGTTTAGTTTAAAAGGTAGAGTGGCTGCTGTCTCTGGCGCATCTTCTGGGCTTGGCCAGCAAATGGCTCTCGCAATAGCACGTCAAGGTGCATCGCTAGTAATCATGGCTCGTAGAATGGAACGTCTTGAGGAATTTAAACCAAAACTTCTTGAAGCGGGTGCAGAAAAAGTTTTGTGTATTAAAGTTGATGTAACTAATACCGACGACATTAATGCTGCTGCAGAAGCTGCTGAGAAAGAGTTCGGTAAAGTAGACATTCTATTAAACTGTGCTGGTTCTTCAAAGGATAAAGGCGTACTTGAAATGGCTGATGATGAATGGGACTTCACCATCGCTACCGATGAAACATCTGTATTTAAGATGACCCGTGCGTTTGGCAATATCATGAAGAAAAATAAATATGGCCGTATTATTAATATCGCTTCTATGTATGGTTTAGTAGGCAACACGGAAATCCCAACAATTGCTTATCATACTTCTAAAGGTGCTGTAGTAAACTTTACTCGTGCTGTTGCTGCTGAGCTTGCTATTTTTGGTATTACTTGTAACGCAATTTGCCCAGGCTATTTCTATACCGAGCTTACTACTGCGGTGCTTGACACTGATCGCTTCCAAGAATTTGCCAAAACCATGGTGCCGATGAAACGCTATGGTAAACCAGGTGAACTTGATGCCGCTATTGTATTCTTGGCTTCAGATGAGGCATCTTATGTAACGGGCCTTATCATGCCAGTAGATGGTGGCTATACTTGTATTTAATAATAGGAGGTTCTATGTATAAAGGAACTAAAACTGAAGAGAATTTGAAGGCTGCTTTCGCTGGAGAATCAGAGGCTCGCAATAAATATGATTACTTTGCTTCAAAAGCTAAGAAAGACGGCTATGAGCAGATTGCTGCTATTTTTGCCGAGACTGCTCTAAACGAAAAAGAACATGCAAAGATGTGGTACAATGAACTAAATGGTGGGGTTGCTGACACTCCAGCCAACCTAGCTGCTGCAGCAGATGGTGAGAATTATGAATGGACAGACATGTATGTGGGTTTTGCGAAGACTGCTCGTGAGGAAGGTTTTGAGGAATTAGCGAAGAAATTTGAAGCTGTAGCCGAAATTGAAAAGCATCATGAAGAAAGATATCGCAAATTGCTTTCCAATATTGAAGACAAAAAGGTATTCTCTCGCGATGGTGATGTGATCTGGATTTGTAGAAACTGTGGTCATATTGTGATTGGAAAAGAAGCTCCTGAGGTTTGCCCAGTCTGTGCGCATCCACAGAGTTACTTTGAGATTAAAGCTGAAAATTATTAAAAAGCTAAGGTATGTGGTATAATATATCACATACCAATTGCCGACTTAGCTCAGTTGGTAGAGCAACGGTTTTGTAAACCGTAGGTCGTCGGTTCAAGCCCGACAGTCGGCTCCATTTTTTTGCAAAAAAAATGGAGACAACTGTTAGCGAGCACGAAGTGCGAGCGTCCAGTCGACTCCACTTCATCTGCCCCATTAGGAGCTTTTTTGTGCTATAATAAGTTTATGGATATATTTTTAGGTGTTTTGGGGGTAATAATCGTAATTCTGCTTCTAGTTCTTATTTTTAAGAAGCCAGCCCATGAGAAGTCTGCCGACTTTAAAGCTATGGAAGAACGTCTCATTCGCATGGAGGGACAGGTTAAAGAGATTAATCCCGCGATTGATCGTAACTTCCGCGAGAATCGCAAGGAAATTGCCGAGAATCTTGAACGTTTGCAAACTGGAAATGAGAAGAAACTCGAAGAAATGCGCGAGACTGTGGATGAAAAACTTAAGGCTTCCGTAGAAAAACGTTTCAATGAAAGTTTTAAATCCATTTCTACTCAACTAACTCAGGTTTACCAAGGCCTTGGCGAAATGAAGAGTATGGCAAATGAAGTTGGCGACTTAAAAAAAGTGATGGAGGGCGTAAAAACCCGTGGTATTTATGGCGAAGTCCAACTTGGTGTAATTATTGAAGATATGCTCAATAAATCGCAATACGAAGAAAATATCATCACAAAGCCTGGTTCTAATGACCGCGTTGAGTTTGCGATTAAGATGCCAGGAAAAGAAGAAAACGTCTATCTCCCGATTGACTCTAAATTCCCGGTGGAGAATTATTCAAGATTGATTGCGGCCTACGATGAAGGCAACAAGGCTGACATTTTAACTTATCAAAAAGCCCTTTCTAACGACGTAAAAGAGCAAGCTAAAAAGATTTCTACTAAATATCTTGAGCCACCAATGACCACTGATTTTGGTATTATGTTTGTGCCTACAGAGTCTCTCTATGCCGAGATTATTCGTATTCCTGGGCTCTCTGATGAGATTCGCAAAAAGTTTTCGGTTGCCATTGCCTCACCTTCCACTTTGCCCGTGATGCTAAATGGCCTCGTGATGGGTTTTAGAACCCTAGCGATCGAAAAACGTTCTGCTGACGTTTGGCAAACACTTGGTGCAGTAAAGACACAATTTGGTAAATTCGGAGATCTTCTTGAAGGTGTACAAAAGAAACTTCAAGAATCTGCAAACAAAATTGAATCTGCTCGTACTACATCTCGTCAAATCGAAAGAAAACTGAAAGATGTGGAAGAATTACCGGAAGCGGAATCCGTAAAACTTATTGGTGATATTTCTGAATAATGCTATAATAAGGTTATGATAAAGAGAGGTCTAATTATTGGTGGTATTATATCTCTTTTGTGGTCTTTTTCGGCTTTTGCTGAGGGTGCTGATTTTTCTGTGGATGTCTCTTCTGCTGTGCTCGAACTAACTGTACCGCAAAATATAGATTTAGAGCTTGAACCCACTTCTTCGGCGGCTGCATTTGGTAGTAAAGACCTAATTTTTAATGTTGCAACGAATAACCCAACTGGATATAAAGTTTTGATGACTGTCCCTCAGACCGAATTGTTGCACAGTTCTATTGCTACGGCAAATATACCTACTTTATCGTCAGTCACGACAGAATCTAATTTCCCAGCTAATAAATGGGGATATAAAACTACTGATGATTATCTTCCGGTAAAATTATCTAATGAAGATGCTGCTTGGAATAACGATAACCCAACTAATGGCACCGATCATTCTTTGACTCTTGCTGCCAAAGTTGACGGTTCGCAAGTTGCAGGCTTGTATATAAACACGCTTACATTTACTGCTGTTGTGAATCCGAATGCTAAAAAAGATACGATCGTCTTTGATGCGAATAATCCTAATGCAACTGGCTCTATGTCTAGCCAAGTTGTATATCGTGGTGAGCCAACGAGGATTAATAAAAATGAGTTTGCCTTAGACGGCTATTATTTCAATGGCTGGAGTACAAAGGCAAACAATACTGGCACCGGTTATGGTGATGAAGATATGTATACTAGCAGTCTTGCTTTTGGTGCTGATTCTACGACTATTACTCTATATGCACAATGGATTGCAGATACTGGACAAGGAACTGGTTATCGTGGCAAGACACTGCAAGATGCCTACGAGCAAGCCTATGTAAATAATTCTGGACAGTTCCCGAAAGATGAAGGCGGTTATAAACATGGCTTATATGTCCCTCATAAAAATGCGCAGGGACAATATGATGGTACATATTTTGAAGCTACTCAACAATCTGATTATGAAGGTATCCCTGCAAGTGATCTGAGGTTTGCCATCCAGGATATTAGCCTTCTCGTTGATGGCGAAAATGTATGCGAACGTACAGAGGTAATTGGCTCTGAGGCTTATGTGCTTGATCTACGTGATTTTAAATCTTATTGGGTTGCAAAGCTTAAAGATGGTAGTTGTTGGATGACGCAAAACTTGGACTATGATATTAAAACTAGCGAGCCAATAACATCTGAATATAGTGATATCAACACCTATGGTTCTGGGGCTTATTCTTCTGGATATTCTGTGGATGCAAGAGGTTTTATCAGTTGGTCGCCTGAAAGATCTACATCGCAAGATAAGTCTACCTTTAGCTGTAGTAGTTATACTGGTTATTATCATCCTTATTCTATCGATCTCGGTAATATTTATGAAAAATATAATTCAAATGCTCCTTGTGATTATTCTAACAGCAATAATTCTTGTACTAATTATCCTAGTACTCCTAATCCAATAAACGGGCAGCATGGACATATTGGTAATAATTATAACCAGAATGCTGTTGTTGCCACAAATGATTCTTCTCCCGTTTCTTCTGATAGAGTAATGGAAAATTCTATCTGCCCAAAGGGCTGGCGTCTACCACTTCGGTATTCTTCTGATAGCCTCGGAAAAGATGATTTCGTATCACTTGCTGAAGCCTATGATTTTTATGGAAATCTTTCTTCTGGCTCTGCTGTTGCTGAGCCAATTTTCTTTGTTCATACGGGCTATCTTTCTTGGGCTACGCTGAGCTGGACAATTAGCGGGACTAGTAGTGTTTCTGGTGATTATTGGACGAGCGTAATGCGCTCAGGATATGCACAAGGTGGCTACGCTGTTATTCAGAATAAATATCTTAATACTGGTGCTAGTGCAAGCTGGAGAGCGAACGGAAGATCTATCCGTTGCGTAGCCAGATAGTTAGAATAATCTCATCTTATCAAATGGGAACAAGCGGAAAATTACTGGGCCGATAATTCGGCAGTAAGGAATAGTACCAAGGCCATTTCTTGAATCCCAAGAATTGGACCCTTCACGGTTGTCGCCAGAAACAAATAATTCGCCCTCTGGGACCGTGGTGTCTACTTCGCCAGAAGTATATTCTTTTGGTCCATCATTTTCGGATACACGCCATTCTTTATCATAGATAATGCCATCCGGATTTTCTTCGTTGTAAATCTTCATAATGCCATTTTTGACTATTACGCGCTCGCCAGGAAATGCAATTACGCGCTTAATAATATATTGATCGTTTACCCCATCTGGGACATTGCAAGTAACTGGGTGTTCTACGCCCTCGGCTTTGTATTTTTTTACAAGCTCAGCATCTTCGTTTGCGAATACAATTACTTGTCCGCGTTCTGGTACGTATTCTTGTCCGAATAGATGGGCCCAGGATACGGCTGCACGATTTACGATGACACGATCATCGTTATGAAGGGTATTTTCCATACTTCCGCCGACTACGTTATAGGAGCGATAAATATAGGTATTTAAAAATAGTGTACCGAGTATAATTGCCCCGATAAAACCAAGCAAACTCAGGATATCTTTTAGCATTGGATATTTTTGGAAAAATGTTGGTTTCATAACGATTATTATAGCATTAATTATGCTTATTTTATATTTTTTGCTATAATATATAGATATATGGCAGACTTTGTGTTTATTCGTAAATCTAGAAATATCGCCTCAAATGCAGTGCATATTTTTCTCAATATTCTGCTTGGTCTTGGTGCTGTTCTTGCAACGGTTTTTTCCGGCAACCCTGCACTTGGGATTATTCTTGTTATTATGTCTAAATGGCGTATTTTTGCGGTTAGAAGTCGTTACCTTTGGATTAATATTAAATCCAACTTGATAGACCTCATTGTTGGTATTAGTATTGTCATTCTATCTTTTGTTTCTGGCTCATCTCTTGCTCCGATTCATTTTATCCTGGCGGCTCTTTATGTAGTATGGCTCCTATTCATCAAGCCATTGTCTTCCGAAAATGCTACTCTCGCCCAATCTCTTATCGGAGTGTTTTTGGGTATTTCTGCAACCACTCTTCTTACCGCCAATCTTGAATCTCTTTGGATTGTATTATGTGCTTTTCTAATTGGATATGCCGCCTCTCGTCACGTGCTTGCACAGACAAACGATGAGGATTTTACGCTTACTACTTTTGTGTGTGGCTTAGTATTTGCCGAAATCGCGTGGCTTTGCCATACCTGGTCCATTGTTTATACATTTGGCGCTTCTGGTATCCGTATCCCGCAAACAGCTATTATCCTTACGATTTTTGCCTTTATTTATAACTATGCACGCCAGGCAATGATTAAATTTCAGGATGATTTCAGATTCAAGCATATAATGGGACCTGTAATATTTGGTGCACTTCTCGTTGGCGTTATCGTTCTGTTCTTTAGTAATCCAATTTTTAATATCTAAGGAGGTAATATGGAAAAAAGAAAAAAGGGAAACGGTGTTTTAATTTTTTTGGTAGTCCTTTCTCTGATTGTGGGATGTGTCGGGACGACTTTTGCACTGCTGGCTTATTATAAAGGTGACACACCGATAACTTTTCTTGAAAATGGAAATGATGGCAATGTCGCAAATTTTATTGAAGGCTCGATTGCGGATGTTGCGGACAAGGTATCTCCTAGCGTGGTTTCAATTATTACTTCCATTAAGCAACGCACTATTTTTGGAACCTATGACTCTGGTGCGGCTGGCACAGGTGTGATTGTCTCTGGTGATGGCTATATCCTTACTAATAAACATGTAATAAGTGGTGCTTCAAAGATTAATGTTGTACTGGATGACGGTACTTCTTATGAGGGTGTGAAACTCGTGGCTACTGATCCGCTAAATGATATTGCGTTTCTAAAGATCGATGGCGCTTCTACTTTACCTGCCGCAAAACTAGGTAATTCCAAGACTATTAAGGTAGGCCAACAGGTAATTGCGATTGGTAATGCTTTAGGTCAATACCAAAATACTGTTACTTCTGGGATCATATCTGGTCTTGGGCGTTCTATTACGGCTTCAGATGATTCTACTTCTGAGTCTGAGCAACTAAACGATATGATTCAGACTGACACTGCCATTAATCACGGTAACTCTGGCGGTCCTTTAGTAAATGCCGCCGGCGAAGTAATTGGTATTAATACCGCAACCGCCGATTCTTCATCCGTAGAAAATATGGGTTTTGCTATTCCGATTTCTTCTGTAAAAGGTATGCTTTCTCAGCTCATCGAAAAAGGTAGTGCAAAACGTGCCTACATTGGCGTTTATGGCGTAGAGATTACTGCGGAACTGGCTAAGAATTACAATCTTCCAGTCTCGAATGGTGCCTACCTCTATAGTTCTAAATATTCTGCCGTGTTATCTGGAAGCCCTGCAGAAAAAGCTGGACTTAAGGATAAAGATATTATCGTTGCTATAAACGGTGCAAAGGTTGGCGTTAATGGTTCTATGTCTAATTTGATTGGCGAATACAAGCCTGATGATACAGTTCAGCTTACAGTGATTCGTGGCGAAGATGAAAAAGCTATTAATGTTACCCTTGGTGAGTATAAGGACTAAAGGTTAGAATGAATCCGCGGGTTTCAGTGTGCTGGAACCCGTTTTTTTCTGCAAAATCGATAATCTCTTGGTGCTGGCATGGATCCGCTTCGAGGATTAAGTAGCTTGGTTTTTCTTTGATCTCAGTGATTAATCTTTTGATAAGAGCTAGACCATGGTCTTCGGCATATAGAGCCAAGCTAGGTTCTTTTTTTAGAGCTTCTTTATCTAACCAATCCCAATCAGGGTCTACATATGGCAGGTTAGCAATAATGATGTCGTACTTTTCAGGACAGTTTTCTAATAGGTCGGATTGTTTTAATGTGATGTCTGCGTTGAATTTTTGGGCGTTCTTTCCGGCAATTTTTAGCGCGCTTTCATCGATGTCTACCCCTGTAACAATTGCATCTTTAAGTTCTTTTTTAATTGTAATTCCGATACATCCTGAACCAGTGCCTACGTCTAGGATTTTAGAATTTTTTGGTAGTATATTTTTGCCAGGTTTAACTCCGGGTAGAATTGGAAGTCCGGCTAGACTTTTAACTTTATCAATTATTTGCTCGGTCTCTGGGCGTGGCATCAAAACGTCAGGCGTAACGATAAAATCACGGCCATAAAAATTAATTAAGTTCTCGTTCATTTTTAACTAGTTCTTTGATGATATCTTCAATATCGCCGTCCATTACAGCAGGAATATTACTACGTGAATAATGAATGCGGTGGTCCGTGACACGATCTTGTGGAAAGTTGTAAGTACGGATTTTTTCGGAGCGATCGCCGGTGCCAATAAGAGACTTACGAGCCTCAGAGGCATTCTTTCTTTCTTCCTCTTTTTTGCGTTCTAGAAGTCTTGAACGGAGAATATTCATAGCTTTAATACGGTTTTGCTGTTGAGAACGCTCATCTTGCATAGCGACAACAAGGCCGGTAGGAAGGTGGGTAATACGAACGGCAGAGTCGGTAGTATTTACGCCTTGGCCGCCATGGCCACCAGAGCGGTAAATATCGATACGGAGATCTTCTGGGTTGATTTCGAGGTCTGATTCGGCAGCTTCTGGGAGTACTGCAACCGTTGCTGTAGATGTGTGTATGCGGCCTTGAGATTCGGTGACCGGCACACGTTGAACACGGTGTACGCCACCTTCAAATTTAAGCTGTCCATAGGCATCTTCGCCAGAAATTTTGAAGATTACTTCTTTCATACCACCGGCCTCATTTTCATTTTGAGAGATTAATTCAACTTTCAGGCCATGAGACTCGGCGTATTTGGTATACATACGATATAATTCGCCTGCAAAGAGAGAAGCCTCGTCGCCGCCAGCGCCGGCACGGATTTCAATAATAGCCGGTTTATCATCCTCTGGGTCGCGTGGAATTAAAAGCTCTTCTAGTTTGGCTTTATCTTCAATGATTTTTTTCTCAAGTTTTTCAATATCTTCTTTTGCGATTTCGCCAAGTTCTGGATCATTCACGAGCTCTTTGGCTTCTTCTAAAGATTTCTCAGACTGGGTAATTTCTGCGTCTAACGATAAGATTTCGCGAAGAATCGAAGCGCGTTTAGATTTGCCGGCAAAATCAGGATTACTATATGCGTCAGGGGTTGCCAAAAAATCTTCAATCTGTTTTAACTCTTCTTCAAATTTTGTTTTGTCCATGCTATAATTATAGCACACTAAAGGGGATTTAGCTCAGCTGGCTAGAGCGTACGATTCACATTCGTAAGGTCACAGGTTCAAGCCCTGTAATCCCCACCACACTAAAATATGACTGTTCTAAAACTTGAAAAGATTTGTTTTAAAAAAATCCTGAAAGGGATTAGTTTTTGCTTAAAAGATAATGAACTTATGGCCATAACTGGGCCGAATGGTAGTGGTAAATCTACTTTGGCTAAATGCATTATGGGCATAAATGACATTTCAGACGGCTCTATTTTGTTTAATAACGATGATATTTCTAATCTATCTGTTACTGATAGAGCTAAAAAGGGGCTGTCTTTTTCGTTTCAGCAACCAGTAAAGATAAAAGGTATCACTGTAAAGGATCTCCTAAAAGCTGCGGGTGGAAAAGATTACGAGAAACTCCTAAAGACTGTTGGTCTTAACCCTGAAGAATATTTAGAGCGTGAGCTCTCTGGTACTCTCTCTGGAGGCGAGCTTAAACGCATCGAGATTGCATCCGTTCTCGCCCGAAATACCGACGTGATGATTTTTGACGAGCCAGAAGCTGGCATTGACCTCTGGAGTTTTAACGATTTAGTTGACGTATTTAAGAAGATTAGAAAAGACAAGATTATCATTATTATCTCCCATCAAGAGAGAATCATTAAACTGGCCGATAGGGTATTGGTGCTAGAAAACGGTTCAGTGTCAAAAGAATACTCCCCAGAAGAGTTTTTGAAAGGAGTGGCATAATGGAATTTTGTGAATTTGGTGAGATGGAAAAGAAGATGCTAAAGGAGATCGCTGGTCTTTATGCTATACCAGAGGGGGCTTACAACTTTAGAATTAATGGTAAATCTGTTAGCCGTAAGTCTTCTTCGAATATAGATGTAAACATTGTGGATGGTGGGCTTGTGATCGACGTAAAGCCTGGCACCAAACATGAAAGTGTACATATTCCTGTAGTATTATCTAAGACTGGTCTCAAAGAAACCGTAAGAAATACTTTTAATATTGGCGAAGGCGCGGATGTTTTGATTATTGCTGGATGTGGTATTTATAACTGTGGTGCTTCAGATTCCGAACATAATGGCATTCATATCTTAAATGTTGGTAAAGGCGCCAAAGTCAAATATGTCGAAAAACATTTTGGGACAGGTAATGGACGAGGTGCCAGAACACTTAATCCTACAACTAGGGCTCATCTTACTGAAGGTTCATATGTAGAGATGGATCTTGAGCAAATCAAAGGCGTAGATTCTACTATTCGTAAGACTATTTCTGAGGTAGGCGACAATGCCAAGCTTGTCATTCGCGAGAGATTAATGACCCATGGCCGTCAAACCGCAGAAAGCGAGATCGTCACTACTTTAGATGGCAAGGAATCGAGTGTTGACATTGTTTCTCGTGCGGTTGCACAAGATATATCTGTTCAAAAATTCCGTTCTCAGATTAATGGTAAAAACAAATGCCGTGGCCATTCTGAATGTGATGCGATTATTATGGATGATGCTAAGGTGCTCGCCGAGCCTGCTCTAAATGCCGAATCCGTCGATGCTGAGCTTATCCATGAAGCTGCCATTGGCAAGATCGCCGGTGAGCAAATTTTGAAGTTTTTAACCCTTGGTCTTACCCAAACAGAAGCTGAGTCTCTCATTATCAATGGATTTCTAAAATAACTTTGTTGTAAAATTTACTTTTTTAGCATAAAAGTATTGAATTGCTATATTTAGTGGTGTATACTTTTATTAACACACTAAATGTAGTGGTCATACAAAAATAATTTAGGAAATGAAATACATTTGAAGGAGGTATATTTCATGTTCAAAAGAATAGTAAAGAGGGATGGCAAAATTGTAAAGTTCGACCCAGAGAAGATTACCGAAGCTATTGCTAAGGCTGGTCTTGCTACTGAAGAATTCAAGGCTTCAAAGGCTGAAGCTCTTGCCGAAAAAGTCCTAAAGAAAGCTGAAGAAAAAATTACAGCTCGTACCCCGAACGTAGAGCAAATCCAAGATATTGTAGAAGAAGTATTGATGGAGTCTAGCTACAAGAAGACTGCACGTGCTTATATTCGTTATCGTCAAGAGCGTTCCCGTGTTCGTGATGCTAAATCTGACCTTATGATGATTTATCGTACGATCTCTCATGCAGATGCATCTGAAGATTCTGATGTTAAACGTTCTAATGCAAACGTTGATGGTAACTCCGCCATGGGTAAAATGCTCCAATTCGGCGCTGAGGGTTCTAAGGTATTTGCTAAGACTCTTCTTCTTCGTCCTGAAATTGCTGCCGCTCATGAAAATGGCGATATCCACATTCACGATCTAGATTTCTATGCAACTGGTACTCTTACTTGCTGCCAATCTGATCCTTTGAAGCTATTTGAGCATGGTTTTAATACTGGCCATGGTCATCTTCGCACCCCAAATTCGATTAGCTCTTATGCTGCACTTGCTGCTATTCTTCTTCAAGCAAACCAAAATGAGCAACACGGTGGCCAATCCATTCCTAACTTTGATTACGCCATGGCTCCAGGTGTAAATAAATCTTTCCGCAAAGCTTTGAAGCGTAATCTTGCTAAATATAACAAGTTTGCTGGTAAAAAACTCGATCTAGAAATTAAAGATTCATATAATTATGGTGATTCTAAAGAGCTCGAAAAAGCTAAATGGCCAAAAGAAGTAATCGAAGCTTCTAATGAAGATGTAGAAAACGAAACTCTTCAAGCTATGGAAGGCTTCGTACACAACCTCAATACTATGCATTCACGTGCTGGTGCACAAGTTCCGTTTACTTCTATTAACTTTGGTACTGACACTACTCCAGCTGGCCGCCTCGTATCACTTGATCTTCTTCAAGCTACTGAAAATGGTTTAGGTAAAGGTGAGACTCCAATCTTCCCAATCTCGATTTTGAAAGTAAAGGAAGGCATAAACTATAACCCAACAGATCCTAACTATGATATCTTTAAGAAATCTATGGAAGTATCTGCTAAGCGCCTCTTCCCGAACTTCTGTTTTATTGATGCTCCATACAACTTAAAGTACTACAAGAAGGGCGATTATCGCACTGAGATTGCAACCATGGGTTGTCGTACTCGTGTATTTGCATCTGTATTCCCAGAATCTGATGGTATCGTAACTGGCCGTGGCAACTTGTCATTTACTACTGTAAACTTAGTCCGCATCGGTATCAAGCACGGTATCTGCACTTGCGAGCGCAAAGAAGCTGACTGGGATGGATTCTATAAAGAACTCGATGAAAAGATGGATCTAGTTCGTGATGAGCTTCTTGACCGCTTCGAGTTCCAGGCCAACCAACATGTACGAAACTTCCCATTCCTTATGGGGCAAGGCAACTGGATGGGTTCAGAGAAGCTTGGTCCAAACGATACTCTTCGCGATGTAATCAAACACGGTACTCTTTCTATCGGCTTCATCGGCCTTGCTGAAACCCTCGTTGCTATGGTTGGCAAGCACCACGGTGAAGACGATGACGCTAGAGAATTGGGTCTTGATATCATCACTCACATGCGTGAAAAATGTGATGAATATTCAAAGAAGAACAAACTCAATTTCTCACTTCTTGCTACTCCGGCAGAAGGTATTGCAGGTCGCTTCACTAAGATAGATAAGAGGGAGTTTGGCATCATTCCAGGTGTAACAGACCGCGAATTCTACACTAACTCATTCCATGTTCCTGTATATTACCCAATCTCTGCTTTCCGCAAGATTGAAATTGAGGCCCCATATCACAACCTCTGTAATGCAGGCCACATTACCTACATTGAGCTCGATGGTGATCCTTCTCAAAATATTGCTGCATTTGAATCTGTAATTCGCAAGATGCATGACGAAGGCATTGGCTATGGTTCTGTAAACCACCCAGTAGACCGTGATCCAGTTTGTGGTTTCTCTGGCATTATTACTGGTGATCGCTGCCCACACTGTGGCCGTCTTGAAGGTGATGTAGCCTTTGAAAAAGTCTGTAACTGCGCAAAGGGAGAATAATTATGGCCTTTGATCTTCACAAGTATTTGCTTGGAACGATCTCTAAACAGATGACGGATGTGCCTGATGGGTACATCCGAACATCTGGCCCACGTGAACACGATAGTATCGTGAATGGCGATGGTCTTAGAGCTGTGGTATGGACTCAAGGTTGTCCGAATCACTGCAAGGGCTGCCAAAACCCGGAAACTTGGGATTATAGTATTGGTCAACTTGAAAAGATTGAAGATATTTGTAAAGAACTTGCCACCTATCCTGGGCAGGCTGGTCTTACTTTCTGTGGAGGCGAGCCTTTTGTACAACCAAAAGCCTGTAAACAGATTGCAGATTTCGTTCGCAAAGAACTCGGATGGAATGTATGGAGTTTTTCAGGTTTTACATATGAAGTAATCAAAGAATATGGTGGTGAGCCTTGGGAATTTTTAAAGTCTCTTGATGCCATCATTGATGGCCCGTTTATGCTCGATAAATTTGATTTAAGTTTACGTTTTCGTGGTAGTAAGAACCAACGTTTGATAAAATTAAAGTATGGTACTGGCGAAATACTATCAATAGAGTAGGAGATTTATGAGCGAAAAGTTTACCGTAACACCAATGAGCGAAACTCTCGAATTAAAACCGGGAGAAACTTATGAAGGTTATATTCTAATCTCTAATCCAGAGGATTCTGAAGGTGATTTTGACTTC
>JAEEGL010523901.1_pt1 | contig 17809 bp, 13 predicted proteins | sample 9134231 | NCBI WGS metagenome assembly JAEEGL01 (sample SAMN16246548, study PRJNA631951) | gut metagenome | biome: gut microbiome; feature: rumen; material: fiber-attached | host: Bos | place: Iran: Karaj | collected 2018-10 | reverse complement strand
TGGTGAGTGGAAGCGGCGTGATGGCAGGGAGATCGTTTGAGGGGCCCAGATTCGACCGCGCTGCGCTTGGTCGAAGGGCTGGGCCCCTGAGCAGCATCTGAGTGGCAGCGGGATCTGGGGCTGCGGTTGGGGGTGGGGGAGTTGGGATGAGGGAATTTGGGGAGGAGGTCCGATGGATGAACAGAGTGGGACGCGAGCTTGGTTACAAAGAGATCCTCAAAGAGCTTTCGATCGCCTTCTGATGCCGCGAGACGTCACCTGCGGAGCCCTCAATTACCTTCCGATGCAGCGAGACGTCACCTGCGGAGCCCTCGATCGCCTCCCGATGCTGCGAGACGTCACCTGCGGAGCCCTCGATCGCCTCCCGATGCTGCGAAGCATTCCCAAAAGATCTCTCGATTGCCTTCCGATGCCGCGAGACGTCACCTGCAGATCTCCCATCGGCGCAGCGCTTTAAAAGGCTCCCCCAACTTTCTCCAGGATCCTGCGCCCCAGGGATCCGGCATTGCGGCTGCAAGGCTGCGAAGCGGGCTTGCAGACGCGATGCACCCATCGTTCACGATGCAGCGATCAGGTCTAAAGGCAGGCATCGGCGCCCCTTCGCCGATGCCGTGTAGTTGCCCTTTGGGGAGGTCCGGAGGGCGCGAGCCCTCCGCCGTTGGGGAAGAGGGGAGAGTGCAGAGAGGGTGAGAAACCCCGCACCGGAAGCGGGGTTTCTTATCCTCTCTGCTTCAAAAGAATCTCACTTTGGAAAGGGATGCCCCAATCTCAAAAGGAACCGCGTCCCGAAGTCACCACGCCCTCTATCCCCTCACAACAAAGCCCCTCACTTGCCTTGCATCCCCTTCAGCCGCTCGCCGGCTTCCTCCGCTCCGAGTTTTTGGGCGGTCTCGTACCATTGCAACGCCATCTCGCGATCTTCTGTGACGCCTTCGCCTTTGAGATAGCAGTCTCCAAGCCTGAGGGCGGCTTTGGCGTCACCTTTGGCTGCGGCATTTTTGAACCAGTTGGCGGCCTCTACAAAGTTTTCAACGATCCTCGAGCTGCCGGAATAGAGCTCCCCGAGCGCGCGTTCGGCCTGGGCGTGGCCCTGGAGGGCGGCTTTGGTGAGCCATTTTTCGGCTTCGATGTCGTCTTCCACAACCCCTTCGCCGTTACGGTAGCATTGGCCCAAAATATATTGCGCGTTAGCGTCGCCTCGCTCGGCTGCTTTGAAATACCATTTAGATGAGGCGACGAAATCTTCCCTTTTGACGTCAGGGGTGGCCGCTTCGGCCGGGGCATTCGCCGTATCGGCGGCCTGAGGCGGCATTTTTGCCTCTGAAGGCGTCTGAACTTCCTCTTGAGACTGACAACCGAGCGCGAGAAGCCCCATACAAACCACGAATCGACGCATCAAAAAGCCTTTCTGCCCAAGCGGGCCTGCAATCCGGCGCGATTTTGTAAGGTAAGGCTGCGCCCTGTCAAGATGAAAGGGCGATTTCTGATGAAACGAGCGGCGTTAGGGCGTGGGGGAGGGCGTTTGGGGCGAGGAAGGGCCGATCAGTTCGACTTGGGCCCGAGGTTCAGGAGATGCACGGAATAGACGCGGAAGATGTTGATGCGATCACTGTCGCTCTTGTAGGTATTAAAATGGTTAAAGGTGGACATATTGATCGAGCGGGAAGGCGTTTCGTCGTCAGAACCGACGTATAATCGATATTCCTTGCCCTGTTCGAGCGTGGCGCGGATGGTCGTACTCTTTTGCTGAATATCCCATGCATCCTGCCTGGGCTGATCCTCATCGTATTGGATGCAGGGGCAGGCGATGTAGCCATGACCGACGTCCGTTTGGCTGTTCTTCTCGGTCACTTGCACATATTTCACGCCGGAAGAGATGCCTGTATTGACGGGGCAGGCTGCATTTCCGCAGAACAGCTGCACCAGATGTTCGCCGGTATAGTCTGCTGTAAAGGAGGATTCAAAGCCCTTCCAGGTAGTCGGCGAACTTACGGCATCAAAACAGTCCGCACCGTTCTTGTTTTGAACGGTTCCCGTGCTGCTGTCGAGGGTGTTAAACTGAGCAGGGGTGATCTCCTGAATCTGTTCTCTACTCTGATTGCCCTTCCAGTAGCAATTGGCTTCTGAAGGCATCGAGCGGTTCCCTGAGGAAGTGAATTGCGTCTCGATGGTGTAGCAGTTGGTGCGGCTGAGATCGGCGGTCTCATCTGTCCACGAGGTTTCATAGCCCGAAAGGCCCTCTTTCACGGGTTCACCGTTGCGGAAGATGTCGATGGTGAGGTTGCCTTTAAAGCTGTTGTCCTCTTTGGTGTCGAAAGAGACCGTGATCTGATTGCCGGATACGCTCAGTTGCGGCTGGGCGGGCACTCTGGGCGCAAAAAGATTGAAGACGCGGTCGTTGCCTGCAAGTTTGCTGTCTGAAATGTAGTTCCATTCGGCCGTCTTTGTGGCACAGGACGAAAGGATCACCTCGATCTCGTTGACAGGATTCAGATCTTGATAGAGCAACTCTTCATGCAGCGCCCTGGTGCCATTGATCATCACGTGATCGATCTGAAATACGCCCGCGTGAGAAGAGATCCCCTGAGGGAATTTGATGGCAATGTTGAGGGTCTTGCCTTTGTAATTCAGTCCCAGGAGTTTGATTTCGCTGTCATCCTTAAAGAGCGATTGCTTTAAGGCAACCGGAATGAAGGGATGGACTTTGATGCCGTTATCGGTGGCTTCAACGCCAAACAACGTATGGATCACCATCGAAAGATAGCCGGCCACGCTCCAGAGCTGGCGCCTGGAGTTGACTTTGGGGCCCGACATCTTATCGGAATGGTTATTCCAGCAGTCGTGTGTGCCGTCTCCTTCCTCGCCGTCTTCTATCCGACAGTCATACCCCTTTTCGAGCTCAAGGTTTTCGAGATTGGAAATATAGAGCGCGGCACTGCGCATCAGAGACCAGATGCTGAAATAGGCGACCTTGTCATTTTGCGCGATCCGGGCGGCATCCAGGAAGTAAGCGGTCACAAAAGGCCAGGTGGAGCGGTTGTGATAGATGAAGACTTCCCTCTGTTGCGGGAACATGGTGGGTACACCTTTGCCCAGCATGGGATAAGCGGCGATGGCTTCCTTTGCATCCTTTTCATTCAGGAATCCCGTGCGCACAGCGAGGCTCACCGCGAGCGCATCGAACTGCGAAGGCGAATGGGAATCGAAGGGCGTCATCACAAGGCTGCTCCATTTCCCATTCTTAAGGTTAAACTGATCCTCGATGGCCTTCTTCAAAGCATTTGCCCAGCCTGTATATTTTTCATGTTCGCTGGTCTTGCCTTTGGCTTCGCTGAGATCAGCCGCCATTTTGATGGCATGCCAATGCAGAAGGTTGGTTGAGAGCGCTTTGGATTCAGCAATGGTTGTGGGATGATCTGTTACCCAGTCCGGATAAGTGTTTTCACGCCAGTCCATGAACGATTCTTCGCCGCGATAGAGTCCATCGCTCTCGTCGTAGACCGTTGCGTGATCATGTTCGATGGTATTGATGAGCGCCTTGTATGTGCGCTCTTCAAATTCGGCCTTCTTGTCGTCGGGAAGCCATTTCAGCAGCTCGTGAGCGCCCAAAAACCAGCTGACCCGGTCCGTTGAAATCGGCCAGGAGCCTCCTGTGCCGGTATCCTGGACCACCTGCTCACCGTCAGCGCCATCATTTCGGCCAGCGAGCTTAAACTCCAAAGAGTTTTTGCAGATCGTCGGATTGAGCATGCTCAAACCCAAATCGACCGAGAAGGCCGTGTCGCGGGTCCAGACGTAGTTCCATCCGGTGCCCGTATTATAGCAGCCGCCCTGATCCTTTCCGCAGTCGATGCCGCCTGCTCCAAAATCTGTATTGTTTAAATGATCGGCTTCGTCCTCATGGGATTCCTGGACAGCCAATGCAAACAATGCATCGAACAGTTTGGAGTTGCTTTCCACATGGAGCGCATCTTCATCGAAGTCTCTCTCGTCTGAGCGACTTTCTCGCTGAAGGACATTCGTCTTTAAATGAAAATGTCTGTGGCCCGGATCGCCCAAAACGGTGACGCTCATCGAACCGGTGCCCTCTTCCGTGAAGGAATCCTCGCCAAAGTCCGGATTGAAGGCGGGATCCATTTCTTCAACGGGGTCATTTTCGCAATCGCTGTCGGTATCGGTATCGGTATCGGTGTCCGTATCGCTGTCGCTGTCGGTATCCGTATCGGTATCGCCGTCTGCATTGGCATCGACGTCGGCATCGCTGGTGCTGCCGTCTCCCACGTCACCGCTATCGTTCTTTCCGGAGTCGATTGGGGTGGCATCGGTTTTAGCGTCGCCCGTTTCGCTGTCGCGATCGTCGTCGTTGTCGTCGTCGTCGCAGGCGGGGAGGGTGAAACAGAGGGCTGCAAGGGCGTAGATCTTGAATTTGGAGTTGGATTGCACGGTTCACCTCGCGTGTGGGGTTGACTGTTTTCATGGTATCGCTTTGAAGCGTCTGAATCAAAGCGTTACGGCGTTTGAATGAGGATTTTTGCAGAAAAAACGGGGCTTTTGATACAGCAAATGGTCTGCGTCAACGACGCAATACCGCGATCAAAGGTTTGAACGCGGCTGTTTCAAAAAAAGGTTCCGGGAAACAGATCTGAAAGGCTGTACTGATCCAAAAAGGCGGGGCATTTGAGCGTTGAAATGGGGGAGTGATCGGCAAACTGCCGGGGAATGCAGGCCGTTAACGTGAAGAATCTTCATCCTCGGCGAGGAGTTCATCGATGAGATCGGCCTCTTCGGGAACGTCGATGACGGGTTCATCCTCGATCTCTGCGGGCGCCTCGGTCTTCTCGGTGGCTTTTGCATCGGGCTTGCTTGCGGCCTTCTTCTTGCGGGTGGCGGCAGCCTTGGCGAGAGAGCGCAAATGGTCGATGTAAAGGTTCCATTCACCCGCTGCATCCTCGAGGGTGGCCGAGGGCATGAGCACGAGGCGGGCATTCAACTGCAGAACCAGCTCGCTGTAACGGGCGATCACCAGGGCGCGGGCCTTTATACTGGAGGCTGCGGGCGAGTCGTTCTTGTCGTTCAACTTGGCCTGCTGGAGCGCCAAAAAGGCCTTTACGCGGCGATCCAGCTCTTCCACCCAGCCCGCAAGGCCCGACTTCTCGAGGATATTGCGGGGCAGCTCCCTCAGTGCGGAGATGATCCGGTCGTAAATGCCGTAGGCCTTCTTGTGGGGCAGGCGAGTGGGGCATTCGAAGCTGTGAAAAACTTCGTCGACTTTGAGGGCTGCAGCACGGATCTCGGGGTCGTAATGGAGCACATTGCTCTTCAGCAGGCTGTGCATGGCAAACCAGCCCTGGTCAACGAAGCGATCCGCCGTCTTGATCTGGTGTCCGTACAGATTGTTGGTCTGATCGAGCTCTGCTTTAAAGGCTGCGACCGCTTCGGCAAAGGGTTTTACAAGGGGCTGTTCCTCGTCGCTCAAGCGCGCAACCAGCAGTGAAGAGAGGAATGCGCCATAACTATAGACGTTGGCGTTGGTTTCACCGGCGATGTTGTAGTTCTGGATTTGAATCATGGCCATTTCCTTTTTTGAAAGGGCGCCTTGGGGGCACCTGTTAATGGACTCTGAAACTATAGACGTTTTGAAAGATGATGCAAATGAAAATGAAGCGCCCTGCGATCTTTCTATTTTGTATCAATGCGTTTACTCTGAAGAGGTTCGATCGCGGTCTCGATCGCTTCAAAAAGGTGAATAGAGGCGATGCCTGGACGATGACTTTTCAAAGAACAGCTGGTTTCAAAATGAATATCGAGTTGAGTATAGCATCAATCGATGAGTTGATCTTTTGAAATCGATCGTTTGGACCCCATGAAAGCCGGGTTGCTGTTTTGATTTTACACGATCCGGTATTCCGTAAGTGAGTTTCATTTTTGAAATAATAGGGTCATGGGGTCCGTAAATCGAGTTACATTTTTGAAACAGCATTTTCGGATGGGCTGTTTGTGTTGAATCCGTTTTGATTTCACCCTTCCGTGATTTGGGATCCGGGGATCTCACCCTGCTGTTGGGGTTTCGCTGAGTGCTCTGAGCTCGCATCAGGGGTGGATTCCAGATCCTGGGATTCTGAAGCCTGAGCCTTCAGGGCTGCGTTGCGCTTTCTTGTGGCGGCCGAACGGGCGATCGCACGCTGCTGATCGATGAATCGGTTCCAGCTTTGTGCCAGTTGCTCCAGTTCTTCGGAGGGCGTGAGCACGAGCTTGGCGTTGAGCTGCATGACCAACGCGCTGTAAGCCTGCAACAAGGCCTTGCGCGCATTGCGCGTTACCGCCGTCTTCTCTTCCTTCTTCTGCGATAGATGCGATTGCTTTAAGGTAACGAAGGCCTGCATGCGGCGTTCCAGTTCGTCGATCCAGGGGGCGGCCCCCGACTTTTCGAGGATCTCAGGCGGGAGAGCGCGCATGAGCATCACCATGCGGTCGTAGATCCCGTATGCTTTCTTGTATGTGAGGCGAATGGGCATCTCAAAGCTGCGGAAAATCGCGTTGACCTTCTGGGCTGCAAGCTGGATCTCAGGATCGAAATGCAGCAGATGCGCTTTCAAAAGGTGATTGAGCGCAATCCAGATGTTGTCGGTCTGCTTGTCGGCGGCCTTTGTATCGACCCCAACCCTCTCTTTGGTCGCATCGAGGGCCGTCTTATAGGCCTGCAATGCCGTCATAAAGGGCTCCCCCAGGGACTGTTCCTCAGGGGGAAGGCGCTCTTTTAAGATCTGAGCTACAAAGTTGCAGTCGCTGTAGACGCTGTTATGGGTGGCATCCGCCAGGCTGTAAGGCTGAATCTGAATCATGGAAGATTCCAAAATCTGAAGTTCATCGCTGTGCATTGCATAGCAAAAATCGCGTAAGGGGTAAAGGATACCCGTCTCTTTGATGATCCTTTTTATGGCACCGGAGATGATCGCGTAGATCAGCGCCTGGCTTTTGAAGCGCAGGGGCTTTTGAGGACGGTCTTTTCAGGAGGCGCCCCTTCAAAAAGGGCGATGGCAGGCAGGGAATGGGGGGCAGGGAATGGCGGGCAGGGCCGTTTACATTAGAAGTAGAGGTCGCGGGCGTCGGTGGTCTGGATGCGCTTCAGGCGCTCCTCCACATCGGCCTTCATCTTGCCCTCGAGTCCGGCGATCTCTTTCTCGATCTGCTTGGCCGCAGCGGCCCGCGTCTCGGGGGAAGCGTAGTCCGTTAAATACTCGGTGAGCGTGCAGAGGGCGTTCGGTGTGCAGAACCGCTTGATGAATCCGGGGATCGCAAACTCCATGAAATGCTCGCCCGTGCGCCCGAGGCGGTAACACGCGGTGCAGAAGCTCGGCAGGTAACCGTCGGAGACGAGTTCGCGGATGACCACGTCCAGAGGCCGGATGTCGCCGAGCTCGAACTGCTCGCGCTCTGCTTCCTGCTTTTCGTTGCCAATGGTGTATCCACCGATCTCAACGCGGGATCCGGCATCAATCTGGGAGACTCCGAACGCCATCACCTCGCGCCTCAGAGCCGGGCGCTCGCGGGCCGTTAAAATCAACCCCGTATACGGCACCGCCAGACGCAGCACTGCAATCAGGAACTTAAAGTCTTCGTCCGACACGAGGTTCGGTTGCTGCCAGACAGCGTTCTGCGCCGGCTGCAGACGGGGGAAACTGATCGTGTGAGGCCCTACGTTGTACTTGTCGCGCAGGTGATTGGCGTGTGCAACCAGGCCCAAAGTGTCGAAGCGCCAGTCGTACAACCCGATCAGCGCGCCGATCCCGACGTCGTCGATGCCCGACTCCATCGCGCGATCGGGCCCGTCGAGGCGCCAGAGGTAATCATGCTTCCATGTGCCCTTGGGATGGACGCGCTCGTATGTGGCGTGGTGATAGGTCTCATGGAAGATCTGGAAGGTCCCGATGCCCGCTGACTTGATGATCTTGTAGCCTTCGTGGTCAAAGGGTGCGGCGTTGATGTTTACGCGCCGGATTTCCCCATGCCCCCGCTTGACGGAATACGTTGTGCGCGTCGTCTCCGCGATGTAATCGGCGTCGTAGATCGGGCTCTCACCGTACACCAGGATGAGCCGCTTGTGGCCTTTATCCACCAGCGCCCCCACCTGCGTTCGCAATTCTTCGTCGGACAGGGTCTGCCGGCTCTGCTCGTGGTTCGACCGACGGAACGCGCAATATTCGCAATCGTTGACGCAGTGGTTCCCGATGTAGAGTGGCGCAAATAAAACGATGCGGTTGCCGTACACGCGCTGCTTTAACTGGCGTGCAGCCTCGAAAATCTGCTCGCGCTGATCGGGGTTCGACAGGGTGAGCAGGCGTCCCGCTTCCTGAATGTTGAGCGGTTGCTTGTCGAGAGACTTGGCTAAGATCGCGTCGATCTCGGCCTGATCGGGTGCTTTGCCCGAAAGCGCCGCCGTGATGGCTTGTTCGTCGATGAAGTCGCACGCATTTTGGCTTCGGTCTTCGCGGTTAATGGGCCGTGTCATCGTAAACACTCCTACAGGCGCATCTGTTTCAGTTTTCCTTCCATGACCAAAGCGCGTCGCCTCGCCCGGTACCCACGGTGCGCCCAATGGATGCGATGTCGCGTTTTAACTGATCATCGAATGTGGTCATGGCATCTGATGTTTGCTCGGCCGCTTCTGCACGGCCTTTAGAGGGATAAATGTCGTAAAGGGATCGCTGTGCTGCGGGGGTGATGTTGGGCATCACGACGTTGGCCCCGCGTTGCAGCGCCAGCTTCCGGCCTTCCTGCTCGTCCAGAACCGCGAGCGCAGTGGTGGCCGGGATGTTCGACTTCGGCACCTGAAGCCTTGCCAGCGCGATCACCTTCCATACGAGCAGCGGTGTGGCCACAACCTGGTCCTCAGGCGGCGCAAGATAGAGCTCGGGATGCTGTCCCAAAGGCGTATCCGGATGCGGCAGGTAGGGCCCGATGCCGATCATTTTTAGGGGAAGCCTCGGCAGGGCCAGCAAGTCGTTTACGAGATCATTTTCGGTCTGCCCCGGGACGCCGATCATGAAGCCGCTCCCCACCTGATACCCCATCTCGTGCATCGCCCAGAGCTGATCGAGGCGGTTGCGCCCCTTCTTGCTGTCGGGGTGAATGCGCCGATACAGCTCGGGATTGCTCGTCTCGAAGCGCAGGAGATAGCGATCCGCCCCCGCATCCCGCCATTCCCGAAGCGTCTCGTTCGACTGCTCACCGAGGCTCAGCGTGATCGCCAGGTCCGTGGAGTCCTTGATCAGCTTGATCACCTGCGCCACCCACTCCCGGGAGAGCGCCGGATCTTCGCCCGCCTGCAATACGATGGTCCCGTAACCGAGTTCCACCGCCTTCTCTGCCGCCCGCAGGATTTCGGACATCGACATGCGGTCGCGCTTGATCTGCCTGTCGGCCCGCAAACCGCAGTAGAGACATCTGCGACTGCAGATGCTCGAGATCTCGCAAAGGCCCCGGAGGTGGATCGCATCGCCCACCTCGCATCGCCGCATGCCGTCCGCAGTCAGCCACAAAAGCTCGAGGGCCTCGGGATCGGTCGTGCGTAAAAAGTTTTGCAACTGTTGGCGGTTCATCGGCTTCCTTCGCAAATGGGGTTGGGGGATTTTGGGGGGATCAGGCGCTCAGTTGCGCAAGGTAGGCGTCCAAAAGTCTGGCAAAGAGCTCGGGTACGCGCGCCATCTCCTCCTGCGGCCTCACGTGGGCGACCCGCATCTGGGTGCGTCCCGGCGTATGCGCGTGGGTCAGATCCTCGGTCGGCGGTCCGTAGAAATCGCCCATGGGCGCGATGATCAGCGTGTAAGGCTCTCCATCCAAAGGCACCTGGCCCTTCTCGGCGCACCATACGGCGAACTCATCGGCGTTAAAGCGCTCGTCCACCAGGTTCCGCACGTCGACCACCGAGTAAAGCGATGTGTCGGGCTGCGATACGATCACCTCCGGTGCCTCGCGGTGCATCGCCTGCACGAAGTCGCCCATCAGCTTGCTGTAATACCGCCGCTGCTCGCCGTACCACGCCCGCATGCGATCGAAGGGTTCGTGCGCCAGGGCCCCAAAGATGTACTGCGCGATCGTGTTCGAGCAGAGGCTGAAGGTGTTCTCCGCAACGGCCTTACGGTGCAGATCGAGGTTGTCGGTGACCAATGCACCCAGGCGGAGTCCGCAGGCGTTCCACACTTTGGATGCGGTCTCGAGCTCGATGCGCCTTCCGGTGATGCCGGGGACGTCGTTTTCGGTGATCCCCCATACGCTCGACACGGGGCGATCGATGTACGCGAGTTCGCGATAAGCCTCATCGGAGATGAGCCAGATGTTGTACTCGACGCAAAGTCGCCCGAGGTCGTTTAAGAAGGCCTGATCGTAGAACTGACCCGTCGGGTTGTCGTAGGGGATGACCAGCAATGCACCGGGCCTTTCGGCGGCAATCAGCCGGTCGAGCTCGTTTAACGTGGGGAGGGTGAACTGCCCGTCCTGCTGGAGGTAACGGCTGATCGATACGGTGCGGCGTCCTGTGCGGAAGGCGCAGGCGCGGTAGTTGCTGTACGCGGGATCGATGAGCAGGATGGGCCGATCGCAGCTGCCCGAATCGCCGCAGGTGGCCAGAGCGACCAGCTCCATGCCCTGACTTGCGCCGTCGGTGATCTGAATATGGAGCCCTTCGGGGCTGAAACCGCTCGATTCGATGATATGGGCAAAAGCATCGCGGCATTCATCCATGCCGACCGACGAGCTGTAGCAGACCACGCCCTGGGCAAAGGGGCTTTCGGGATCGCTCAGATGGCGCAATCGCTCCTGCAATGCGGGATACATGGGGCGCACGACGTTGCCGATCGCGACGTTGATCGCCTTTACGCGATCTTTGCGCTCGGCGTAGCGGATGGAGGCCAGGCGAATGGCGGAAGGCTGGCGGTTTTGAAAATAAGCTGAAAGGCTGGGCTGGCGCATAACGCTTCCGTTTTACAAGATCGCGATCCAATGGCACGTTGAACGATGGGAGTCCAGTGCTTTCTGTAACCCGCGATCCTGTGGGCGATCGTGGGTACGCGAGGGCCCCGGGCCGGGGGGCAGAGGCCGAATCCGGTGCGATCACCCTTTCCTGGAAAAACGATATTCGATCTTGACGTCCTCAACACAAACGGTAAAACAGAAGGCGCGTTTGCATTTTGTTTTTCATCACCCACTTGGGAGGTTGCTTATGTCGATTGCTAAGAAATGTGTGGCCGAATTGATCGGCACTTTCTGGTTGGTTTTTGGCGGTTGCGGCACGGCCGTTCTCGCTTCTCACAAGACCGGCGTCGTGGGCGTCTCGCTCGCATTCGGTCTCACCGTCCTCACCATGGCCTACGCCATCGGTCACATCTCGGGCTGCCACCTGAACCCCGCAGTCTCCCTCGGCTGCCTGGTCGCCAAGCGCATGCCCGCCAAGGACTTCGTGCCCTACATCATCTCGCAGTGCATCGGTGCCATCGCGGCTTCGGCTTTGTTGATGGTGATCGTCGGTAAGGTGGGATCCGGCGCCGGCGCCTTTGCGACCAACTTCTACGATGCCAACGTCTACGGCACGGCCTACTCGCTCGTCGCCTGCTTCATCGTTGAGGCGGTGTTGACCTTCATCTTCCTGTTCGTGATCCTGGGATCCACCGACGCCCGCGCGCCTGCAGGTCTCGCGCCCATCGCGATCGGTCTCTGCCTGACCCTCATTCACCTGATCAGCATCCCGGTCACCAACACCTCGGTCAACCCTGCGCGTTCCATCGCACCCGCCTTGTTCGTCGGCGGAGATGCCCTGAAGCAGGTTTGGTTGTTCATCGTGGCGCCGATGGTCGGTGCGGGTCTCGCCGGCATCGTGTATCCCATGGTCGCCTGCTGCAAGAAATGCTGCTGCGAGAAGAAAGACGGCGAGTAATCGAACCGCCTTCTTTTGAGAGACGCCACCCCTTGCGGTGGCGTTTTTTTTATCTGCTTTGGGCCGAATTGCGGGATCAGACGGCGTATGATGGGGCAGGTTTGGAGCGAAATCCCGTTTTTGAGGCGAGAGGAACCGCAGAGTGAAGTTTGAAGAAGCCCATGAAAAGGCGCAGCAGTTTGTAGAGACCATCGGACAATGCGTGCTGGGCAAGCAGGAGACCGTATCGGCCGCCGTAGCCTGCCTGCTCTCGCGCGGTCACCTGTTGCTTGAAGACGTGCCCGGGGTGGGTAAGACGACGCTCGCCCGCGCATTTTCGCGCATCCTGGGGTGCAGCTTTCAGCGCATACAGTTTACGAGCGACCTGCTGCCGTCCGATCTGCTCGGTGTGAGCGTGTTTGTCCCGCAAAAAGGGGAGTTTCAGTTCCGCCCGGGACCGCTGTTTCACCAGATCATCCTGGCCGACGAGCTCAACCGAACGCCACCCAAAACCCAGTCTGCGATGCTCGAAGCGATGGCGGAGGGGCAGGTCTCGGTGGAAAACGCGATTCATACGCTGCCGAAACCCTTCTTCGTGATCGCAACCGAGAATCCGCACGACTTCCACGGCACTTATCCGCTGCCCGAAGGTCAGCTCGACCGCTTCGCATTGCGTCTGCGCATGGGATACCCCGATCCCGACACCGAGCGGCTCATCCTGCGCGATCATCTGGGCCAGGAACAACTCGATCGGTTGCCGGTGCTGAGCTCGCCCGAAGAGATCCTGGCGCTTCAGGATGCGGTGGATCAGGTGAAAGTCTCCGATGCGCTGCTCGATTATTTGCTTGCGCTGGTCGACTACACGCGAAAATCGCCGCAGTTTTTAAAGAAGATCAGCACGAGGGCCGCAAAATCGCTGCTGAAGGTTGCTCAATCCTGGGCGATGGTGCATGGGCGCGCGTACGTCCTGCCCGATGATCTGCAACAACTGATCCCGCTCGCCTGGGTACACCGCGTTCAGGGCGCAAAAGATCCCGAATCCCTCATCGAAGAACTCCTCTCCACCGTCCCCGTCCCGATCTGATCACCTCCGAGATTCTGTTTCACAGCGAAACACTGCATTCCGATGCAGTGGGAAGGCTGTATTCTGCCCGTAGATCCCCATTCGGAGCGCGTAGGAAGAACATGGTCAGCGTGGAACAGCAGGTTCGGAGCCTGTATGAAGAGGGTAGTCAGCTCAGATCAACAGGTTCGGAGTGCGCAGGAACAGAGTGCTCAATGTGGAGTAACAGGTTCGGAGCATGTCGGAATATTGTGGTCAGCGTAGAACAGGGTATTCGGAGCGTATAGGAAGAGGGTGCTCTATGCGGAACAGAGGATTCAGAGCGGCTCGGATCGGGCAGTTCCCGTGAGAGCATATTTCCCTGACGGCGCAGGATACGCTAGCAGAACCCGAAGGATCGGCTTTCGGATGACTGCGATCTGGGTGAAGATGAGCGGATTAGGGCTTTGGGCTCGGCTCTGCTGTGGCTTTCTCGGGCTCAGCAGCTTTGGGGGCGGAGGTGGGATCGGAGGTTTCCGGCTTGGGATCGGGGTTCAGAGACGCCGGGAGAGGGATGGGCGACTGCAGACCCTCGCGGAGGATGCGCTCGACGGCGGGCTTTGAGAGCTGACCTTCGCATTGATGCACGAACAGATCGAAGGCTGAACGCCCGGCAGGGCTCTCCAGATATTGACTGAGGCTTAAAGATTGCGCCTGAAGCTTCTGCTCAAACATCGTCTGAGCGAGCTTCTCGCAGTCTTCATGCGATGCAAACTGCTGCGTGGCCCCGTAGAGACAGCGGTTGTAGTCCATCTGATTGAGGCTGCGATCGCTGCAGAAGATCGCGCGCGCCGCCGACAAGCGGTCCAGATGCCCTGTGCAGAGCTGGATCGTCTCGTTGATCGCCGGCTGGATCTCTTCCTTTTGCAGTAACTGCCCGAGCTCTTCGGGGTTCTGCAGGTTGATCTTAAACTGACCTTCCACAAAGAACCGGCATTGATCCTCTTCCGCCTTGGGGAGCGCCTGGATGCAGGGGGCTGCGTCGAGATCGTTCTGCGCGGACTGGAGGCATTGGAGCGCGGCGGACACCGTCGCTTCGTCGAAGTTGCTGCAAACCTTTTGGATCAGCGCTTCATCTTCGGCGCGGGCCGCTTCATCTGAGCCGGTGGTTTGGGCGTGGCATTGCGAGAGCTTCGTTGCAAACGTCTCACAAGGGGAGGGCTCTGCGAGGGCAACCCCCGGCAGAGCGAGCAGGAGAGCGATGGTCGGGCGCATGTTGTGGGATGGGATTAGAGTTTGCGGGTGGTGACTTCGTCCTGGATGCGCGCGATGAAGGCGTCGAGGGTCATGGCGCCGAGATCGCCTTCCTGACGGCGGCGGACGCCGATGGTATTCTCGTCCATCTCCTTCTGTCCGAGCACGACCGCATAGGGCAGTTTGTCGAGCTCAGCCTTGCGGATCTTGTATCCAAGCTTCTCGTCGCTCGAATCCATCTGGACGCGGATGCCTGCGTCGCGGAGTTTCTGCGCAACCTGCTCGGCATAGTCGCGGAACTTGGCGCTGACGGGCAGCAGACGAACCTGTACCGGCGCCAGCCAAACCGGGAAGTTTCCGGCGTAATGCTCGATCAGAATGCCGAAGAAGCGCTCGAGCGAGCCCAGCATGGCGCGGTGGATCATGATGGGACGGTGAGGCTGGTTGTCGGTGCCCACATAAGTGAGGTCGAAGCGCTCAGGCAGGTTCCAGTCGAGCTGTACGGTGGTCAGCTGCCAGGTACGTCCGATCGCATCCACCACCTTGACATCGATCTTGGGGCCGTAGAACGCCGCTTCACCCTCAACCCGCTTATATTCGAAGCCGTACTTGTCGAGGATCTTTGCGAGCGTGTTCTCGGAGAGTTCCCAAAGCGAGTCGGCGCCGATGTATTTTTCGGTGTCCTTGGGGTCGCGGCAGGAGAGCTCAACCTTGTACTTGGTGAAGCCGAAGGTCTTGTAGAAGAACTGGGCCACATCGAGGCAGTTGGAGATCTCCTGTTCGAGCGTGTCTTCGGTGCAGAAGATATGCGCATCGTCCTGGGTAAAGCCGCGCACGCGCATCAGACCGTGGAGGACGCCGGATCGCTCGTAGCGGTAGACGGTGCCGAGCTCGGCGAAGCGCAAAGGCAGCTCGCGGTAACTGCGCTGACGGAAGTTGTAGGCGCCGATGTGGAAGGGGCAGTTCATCGGCTTGAGAAAATATTCCTCGTCGTCGATGGTCATCGGCGCAAACATGCTGTCGCGGTAATGCTGGGCGTGGCCGCTGGTGTCCCAGAGTCCGCGAGGGGCGGTGTGGGGCGTAAACAGAAGCTCGTAGCCGCGCTTCAAATGCTCGGAGCGCCAGAGATCCTCGATTTGCTTGCGGATGAAGGCGCCGTTGGGCAGCCAGATGCAGAGGCCTGCGCCGTATTCGGGCGTGATGCGGAAGAGCTCCAGATCCTTGCCGAGCTTGCGGTGATCGCGCTTCTTGGCTTCTTCGAGCAGCGCGAGATGGGCTTCGAGCTCTTCTTTGGTTTCAAAGGCGACGCCGTAGATGCGGGTGAGCATGGGGCGCTTTTCGTCCCCGCGCCAATAGGCCCCGGCGGTGTGGGTCAGCTTGAAATACTTGATCTTCTTGGTATAGGCGACGTGCGGGCCCGCGCACATGTCGGTGAAGTTGCCGTGCTTGTAGAAGCTGATCTTGTCGACGTCGAGGTCGTTGATCATCTCGGCTTTGAAGTCCTGGCCGTTTTCTTTGGCCCAGGCGAGCGCTTCGTCGCGCGGCAAAAGGAAGCGTTCAAACTTGAAGTTCCCCTTGGCGATCTCGCGCATTTTTTCTTCGATGCGCGGCAGATCCTCGGCGCAGAGGCCTCCGGGGATGTCCATGTCGTAGTAAAAGCCGTTCTCGATTTGAGGTCCGATGGCGAAACGGGTGCCAGGGAAGAGTTCGGCGACGGCCGAAGCCATCAGGTGAGCGGCGCTGTGACGCAACGTTTGAACCGGATTCAGTTCGCGCGGCGCATAATCTTCAGTGATTTGTTCGTCGGCCATGTTTACCTACCGTGTAAAAGGCCCGCAAAATACGCCCTTGTGCCCGGGAGGGCAACCCCTCAGGCGTCCCTGGCCCGCCGCGCTTTCCGGAATCAGTCGGTGCAGGCGTCGACTTCGTCTTCGGATTTGGCGTTGATCATGCAGCGGACGGCGGTTTTGTTGAGCTCGTCTTTGCATTCTTTGATGGCGGCCTTGTATTCAAACCCGCCGCGCGCCTGCTTGAGCATCTGCTTGGCCTGCTTGGCGCCCAAATCGTCCTTCAGCTCGTAATAGAACAGGTTGTCTATCGCTTGCTGGCATTCTTCGTCGGTCGGGCGATCTTCGGCGGGGCGCGATTCGGCTTTTTGCTCGCAGGCTTCGATTTGTTTTTCGCTCTTCGCCTGGATGAGGCAGGTGATCAGGCTCGGCGGGTAGAGGCGCGTGCATTCGTCGAGATCGCTCTTGTAGTCGTCGGTCTGGCGCCGTTTGGCGAGCGCTTTTTCGTCGCTGGCTTCGCCGTCTTCCTTCATCTCGATGCGGTGCAGGTTGTCGATGGCCGCCTTGCATTCTTCGACGGGGGCGCCGGTCGTGGCTTTTTGGGAGGCCTTCTTCTTTTTGGCATGCTTGCGGACGCTCGTCTGGGCGGTGCTGGTCAGGCGGACTTCGTTCTCGCTGTCATCGTCGTCGTCATCGATATCTGAAAGCGTCTGCAGATCGGCCAGATTGGGCATGGATGAGCAGTTTGTGAGGGCAGAGAGCGCAAAGGCGCAGGCAAAAAGGGGAATGAAAGATTTCATGTGAAGCTCCCGAAGGGTAATGTTGCTGGTTGTGAGAATAGCATGCTCCCGGAAGTGATGCAAATGAGATTTTAACGCTTTCGCCCCGCTCTGATGACGATGCCCAGATGCCTCGGGAACGGTCAGCCATGACGGCCGTTTTTTGACCCCTCGCGTTCGTTTTGATGCGCTCAACCCCTGCAAAACCGCCCTGGAGCTTCCGGGGTAGGTCTTGCAGGGGTGCAAAAGCAGGCTGGAGCTTCCGGGGTAGGTTTTGCAGGGGTCACGACAGAGGTCTGGAGCTTCCGGGGTCGGTTTTGTAGGGGTCACGACGGAGGTCTGGAGCTTCCGGGGTCGGTTTTGTACCCCTCACCGCGCTCAAAATGGAGGTTTAATACCAACTGATCGTCAGCTGGATGCTGCCCAAATCCGGAAAGATGAAGAAGGCGTTTTGGAGGTCCGCCCTCAGGCCCATCGCGAGATGGGGAGTGACAAAGAATTCATAGCCTGCCCCCAATGTCATGATGGGGTAGAGGTCTAACCCATTCTCATACTCGAGATCGCCGTACCGGTGCTCTTTGCCCGTAAGGATTTCGAATTTTGCGCCCAGGCCCAGGCGAAGATAGAAATCGCCAAAGAAGTAATCGGCGCCTGCTACGGGGGCGAATTGGTAGCGGTGCTGCCCGTCCCAGCGGTCGTAGTTGAAGTCCAGTTCGAAATCGAGCGTGATGGGATGGCCTGAGAACCCGTAGCCACCGCGAAGGGCGCCATTGAATCCATTGTTCCAGGCAAACCCGTCGTGAGTATCACCTTCCATGTCGAGCAGATGTTGCGAGAGGCCCGCGCTTGCGCCAAAGAGCAGCCCCGAGCGGTCATGATCCTCTGCAAAAGCCTGCGCAGCAAAAAGAGTCAAAAGAGCGGTGATGAATCCCGTCGAACGCATGGTCATTTTTCCTCAAAAAGATTGAACGGGCCTGAGGGTAGGAGAAGTCAGGCGTCAGATTCCAACGCATTTTGTTTCCGCGCGATTCGTAGTGTA
>JAEEGL010415442.1_pt1 | contig 17809 bp, 10 predicted proteins | sample 9134231 | NCBI WGS metagenome assembly JAEEGL01 (sample SAMN16246548, study PRJNA631951) | gut metagenome | biome: gut microbiome; feature: rumen; material: fiber-attached | host: Bos | place: Iran: Karaj | collected 2018-10 | reverse complement strand
TTAAGTGCATTATGCACGTAGCCTCTTTAGGAGGCAGGAACAGCGTTTCCACTCATACAGTCTGACTCAGTACAATCGGGTCGACCGGAAAGTACCGCATACAGATTAATCAGTGTGGATAACGTGCAGGTGCTTCTCTTGGATACTTGCGGAACTTTTGCCGCAAGAGCCAACCTTTCCTTCTCAGGTAAGGATTTTGTGATTTCGCGAATAAAGTATCTACTTCCGATATTGTACGATGCCGACAAATCGCAATTATATACTTTACCGCCGGAGAATGCGCAAAGACTGTAAGAACTCAGTTTACCATCTCTTCCACGCTTGACAGGTCCGCTTCCGTCATAGGCCAGACGGCTTGTCCCCCACGCGCAGATACGGGCGATCCGCATATGAAGCCTGTGTGCTTTGTGCTGGACCATCTCCTGCACATACTGGCTGCGCCACATATGCAGTTTCTGCTTCTTGGATCCGCTTATTTTTCCTTCACGGTCCAAATGTTCCATCACGATCACATCCGCATGATACCGGAGCGCTGTCTCAATGATAAAGTGAACTGTTTTGACCGCAATGTCGTTGTTGATGCCCTTGGCAACTGCCCACAGTCTCGGCGTTTTACGGTTGCCGTGCTGTTGCGCCTTCTTGATCCGGTTGATCGCATGCTCCAGAGAGTCGTATTCTTTGGGAAGCTTTAAAAAGTGTCTTCCCAAGACCGTGCCATCCGCACGCAGGATCGAAACCGTAGCAGAAGCGTTGATGCCCAGATCAACAGCGACCACTGTCTGGTCAAAGATCTTTGTTTCCGGGAGAGTAACGGTTTCTTCGAACGGAAAGTCCAGAAACCATTCCTTTCCTCTTCTTTGTAAGGTCGGTGCACATTTCTTCTTGTCTGCACACCAACGGTTGATATAGTCCACATCCGATTTCCTGCAGGACACGGTCAGCCAGTCCCACGTGTTTCGGATGAAGATTTTGATTTTGACTTCATAGGTGCCGGTTTCCTGAAACATAACGGTTTTATACATGCAGGGATAAACATACCCGGCTTTGGGATAAGACGGTTTTCTGCCTCTCGTATGTATATCGGCAGACTCCCACCTGTGAAGGTTGCCCATATAGGATGATACTTTTCCGATCGCCTCATTGATCGCGCCACGGCGAAGGTAACTCGGAAATTTGTAGAACTCTTTGTCGAACGTGTCGTATTTGACACAAGGACGTCCTGAGGTCTGATGACACATACGTTCCACATCCTGCATTTGCAACACATATTCTGAGTCATCTGAAAAAGTATTCCATTCTGCTAGACACACATGGATGAAAAAGTCTACAGCTCTGCGGTAAATTGCAACGGTTTCTTTGAATATGCGACTATAGAACAAGAGCTTTACGCTGTAAGTTGAAAAGCATTTCATACCGCAGAACCTCCTTTTCTTTTTATGTGTATGCTGGCATCGCACCAGTGTCCTACAAACTAACCAATACCGGAAAGCAAAAATGGCTTTATATACTATTATATAATATTATATAACTTCATGCAAGACGTTTGAAACAAAAAAGCGGCTAACTCACGACTGAAGTCACGAGCGTGGGCCGCTAAAATTGTCAATGACTTAAAAGAAGAAATGGTGAGACTGGCTCAAAAACTGGTATAATAGGAGCGGAATACAAAGGCTCCAAAATTTTCACAGGGGAGGATCCGTATCATGGAAAAGCGGCTCTATTTGGATCATGCATCCGGCACTTTCATAAATCCGGAAATAATTTCCGATTATCAACAATTCGAAAGAGATTTCGGATCCAATCCGAGCGCTGTTCACACTGAAGGACGGGCTGCAAGAGACAAGCTGGAAACGGCTCGAGCCTCCGTCGCCTCCCTCATCGGGGCGAATGCGGACTCGATCATTTTCACCTCAGGCGGAACGGAAGCGGACAACCTGGGCTTGCTCGGAGCCGCCCGGGCCTTGGGCGGATACAAGAACGAGATCTTGATCGGGAAAACCGAGCACGACGCGATCCGGAACTGCATCCCGGAGTTGCTGGCTCGAGGCCATGCCGTGATCGACATCCCTTGCGACCGGAATGGCGTCATCACCCCGGAACTTTTGAAGAGCGTGATGGCAGACCGGACCGGACTGGTGTGCGTGCAGAGCGCGAACCATGAGACCGGCGCCGTCCAGCCTGTTCGCGAATTGTGCCGGGTCGCCCATGACAACGGCGCATTGTTCATGACGGACGCTGTCCAGATGATCCGCTACTTGAAAACCGATGTTCTGGAGACCGATGTGGATATCCTGACTCTGTCCGGCCATAAGATCGGTGCTCCGGAAGGATCCGGTGCGCTCTATATCCGCCCGGGCACGCCCGTGCGGCCGATATTGTTCGGAGGAGGTCAGGAAAAAGGGATTCGTCCGGGGACCCAGAACGTGAGCGCGAGCTACGGTTTGGGACTGGCCTGCGCATATTTGCGTGCAAACGGAGACAAAGACAGCCGCAAAGTCCTCACCCTTCGGGATCTTTTGAAGACCCGACTTGAGAAGATCCCAGACGTCCGCATGCATATGGCTGCACAAACGCTGCCCGGGCATCTGAACGTGTCCTTCTTGGGCGTGGAAGGGGAAGTCATGCAGGCCATGATGGACAGACGGGGTATCGCGATCTCGACTGGCGCATCCTGTCGCTCCAATTCCGGACAGCCGTCCCCTGTGCTGGCGGCCATGGGCGTGGATGCTTGGGAAAACCGTTGTGCGGTCCGGATCAGCCTGGGTCCGGAGCTTTCTGAAGAGGATATGATCCGAGTTTCCGAAGCCTTTCGAGATGCTGCAGAAAGGTATCGAAAGGCCAAATAGAAATTCTGGAAATTATTGGAACTAATGACAAATTCTATATGATTTTGACCGCTTTTGAACAGTGTAGACCGTTCAGAGGCGGTCTTTCGTTGCATTTTGTACCGATCCAGGACTAGGAACCAGAGGTCGAAATTTTCATTTTTGGAGAGGTGAACAAAGTTTTGAAAGGCCTAAAGACGGGCAGTAAGTATCATTTACATATAGGGTGCCTGATGATTCTTGGGCGCAAGCTGGACGGCCTGAAAGCCCGCTCAAACTGCTCCTTTTTGCATTTTATGTGGAAAACGTGGTAAATTTTACTTACGGAGAACAAGAAAATGACATTTGTCAAGAGAATAAGGATAAAATATGTGTGAAGGTATTTTGAAATTCCTATACGCGCGCGCTTGACTCAAAAGGGGTCTTGTGGTAACATATGGGGGTCACAAAAGGGTCGATGCCGATTGGAGCGGCAGGAAGGCCGGATCAGATCCGGCTTTTCGTTTTGACTCCGAGAGGCATTATCCGGCAGGAACGTCCTGCCAGTACAGGAGGAACAACATGAGACAAAAGCTATTTCAAAGAGTTGCTGCTTTGATGCTTGCGCTGATTATGTTGTTGTGCGGCGGCATCTTGTCCACGTCGGCTGAAGAAGCGGGGACCGGTTCAACTGCGACCGATTCCGCGTCGATCAGTTCTTACAAGGCGAGACTGGACGCTGACGCGTATGACGTCTATTTGCAGAGGCATGAGCAATATCCGAATGCTACTGCAACGATTGTCATCAACGGCTCCGATTACGATGAGGAGTCGACAACGGCAGAAGTCAGCATGGTCGAGTATGACGGAGTCAGCGGCTTACACACCCCGGGCAGTGGGAAGGTCGTTTGGAAGATCAATCTGAGCGACTACGGCATTGACCAGGGAGCCATGTACAACATGATCATCGAGTATTACCCCGAAGAAGGTAAATCCGCCTCGATCGAGCGTGAACTGTACATCAACGGCAAAACACCTTTCGTCGAAGCCCTTTCCATCAAGGTCCCCAAGATCTGGAAGAGTGCTTATATCGACGGCGGTAAGCTGACGGTCAAGGAATCCGAACTTTCCACATACAAGGCAAAGGCGGATGAACTCGGCCTGAAATACACGGTGGACGGCAATACGCTGAGTTACGAATTCCCGGAGAACTGGAACGAGGATCTGTCCAATTACGTTCTGGATGAAGTCGGGATCCGTTTCTTCAGGACCGACCTGAACAACAACGAGCTGCGCCCGAATATCGTGCAGGCCCCGCAATGGACGACTTTCACAGTCCATGACACGGCCGGCTACTATTCGGCATGCAAATTCCAGATCTGTCTGGAAGGCGACAGCAACGGGGAAGTGAAGATCGAACTGGCCGCTCGCAACGAGCCGATGGCCATCAAGTCCATCACGTTCACACCGTGCGAAACGCTCAGCACTTACAAAGAATATACGAACCAGATGTCCGGCGCCGCCAAAGGCGAAGATATCATCAAACTGGAAGGTGAATATCCGGCCGCGACATCGTCCAATACCATCTATCCGCAGGAAGACAGAACGTCTGCATCCACGTCGCCCAACGACGTGACCCGGACCGTTCTGAACTGTATGGGCGGTGAAAAATGGCAGACGGCCGGTCAGTGGGTCGAGTACTCGTTCTCCGTCAAGACGAGCGGTATGTACAAGATCTACACCCGGTTCAAGCAGTCCATCCTCGATGGTATCTATACCAGCCGTGCGCTGTATATTTATAGCGACGGCGCTGCGGAAGGAAGCAAAGGCTACTACAACGGGATCCCGTTCGAAGAAGCCGCGCAGCTCCGCTTCAACTACGGTACGGACTGGCAGGCTTATGCGCTGACCAACTACGAAGACAAGGACAAAGACGGCCAGGTAGATGACTATTACGAATTCTACTTTGAAAAGGACATCAAGTACACCTTGCGTTTCGAAGTCACGCTGGGCAACATGGGTCCGATCGTTCAGGACGTCGAAGATATCCTCTCGTCGATCAACGCAGACTATCTGACCATCCTGAAGCTGACGGGTTCCAACCCTGACGACTACCGCGACTACGGTTTCTCGAGAGTCATGCCGGATACTCTGATCGATATGATCATCCAGTCCCGCGCTCTCAACGAAGTTATCACATACATGAAGGAATCCGCAGGTACGGCTTCGTCCGAAGCTGCCATCCTTCAGAAAGTGGCCATCCTGCTCCAGAAGATGGGCACTGACGAGGAACAGATTGCGTCTCAGCTCGACCCGCTGAAGTCGTACGTCGGTTCCATCGGAACATTCCTCTCCGATGCCAAAACACAGCCGCTGACCCTGGACTACCTCACCATCGTCGGAACGGCTCACGAAGATTTCAAGATCAAAGCCGAATCAGGTTTCTTCGCCTCGATGTGGCATGAGATCCAGAGCTTCTTCGTCTCCTTCTTCAGAGACTACAACAGCATGGGCGCAACAGACGCCAGCGGTACAGCTGAAGACATTGAAGTGTGGGTCGCTTACGGCCGTGACCAGTCCCAGGTCATCCGTAACCTCATTACCAATGAATTCACACCGACAACGAACATTGCCGCAGACTTGAAACTGGTTACCGGCGGTACGCTATTGCCGTCAATCCTGGCTAACAAGGGACCGGATGTCTATCTGGGACTCGGACAGGGCGACGTCATCAACTACGCGATCCGCGGTGCGCTTCAGCCCATCGAAGAGATGGACGGATTCGCAGAGACGATCACCCAGTTCACCGATGCCGCGATGCTGGTTTTGGGAATTGAAGACTCTGAAGCCAAAATGCATTATTACGGTCTGCCCGAAACGCAGGGCTTCTCCATGATGTTCGTCCGCGTCGACGTTCTTTCCAACCTGGGACTTGAGATCCCGAAGACCTGGGAAGACATCTATTCCGCACTCCCGATCCTGGAAGCGAACAGCATGGAAGTCGGCGTCACGACAGACTTCCAGATCTTCCTCTACCAGATGGGCGGCGAACTGTTCGCCGACGGCGGTATGAGAATTAACCTGGACAGCCCGCTCGGACTGGAAGCATTCGAGAAGATGTGTAACATGTTTACGCAGTATTCCTTCCCGTATTCCTACAACGCACCGAACCGTTTCAGAACCGGTGAGATGCCGATCGTCCTGGCAGACTACACAGGTATGTACAACCAGTTGAAAGTCTTTGCAACTGAAATCGAAGGCCTCTGGGAGTTCGTTCCGGTGCCCGGCACGGTGGATGAAAACGGCAACATCAACAATTGCGTCGTTTCAGCCGTCAGTGCGGACGTCATCGTAACCGGCAGCGACAAACAGAACGCCGCTTGGGAATATTTGAGATGGTACACAGGACCGAGCTGCCAGACCGCATATGCCAACGACATGGTCGCGATCATCGGTGACTCCGCTAAACACCCGACAGCAAACCGTACCGCACTTGCTTCCATGCCTTGGACGACAAGTGAATACGAGCAGGTGTTCGCGCAGTTCAACAATCTGGCCGCCGTTCCGAACTACCCCGGCACATACATCATCGGCCGTTATACGGGCTTCGCATTCCTGGCCGCTTACAACCGCGACGCAAACCCCGTGACCGAGTTGCTGAGCTACATCAACACGATCAACAAAGAGATCACGCGTAAGCGCAAAGAGTTCAAACTCGAGACGCTGGAAATCGGCGAGACGCTGGCCAGCAAGCGCTGCGATCAGGCCCGCGACATGATGGCGCGCCTGAGCGAAAAGACCGAGGATTACAAAGAACAGATCGAAGGTCTGAAGGTCGCGATCAACAACATCTATTCCGCAAGGTACAATATCGAACAAAAATTCATCATTCTGCTCGAAGGATATGCAGAAGAGTTCGCCCAGATCGCGGACACTCTGGATCCGTCACATTCGATCAGAGATAACGAGGCAGACAAGACAGACAATCATGTCGAGAACGTAGCCACCATGGCTGACCGCATTGCAAAATATGTGGAACAGGCAGCGGCTGCATTCTACACATATTGAGTGTCGGATCTCTCGTGACTTTCTGAAAAGGAGTTAGCACATGTCTACTAGATCTGAACTCAAGGCTGCGCGCAGAACAGACATCTCACGCGGACAGTGGATCTGGAAAGAGATGAAGAAAAACTGGGTTGCCTACGTCATGGTATTCCCTTATATGTTGATCTTCTCGCTTTTCACCGTCGTCCCGGTCGTCTTGTCTGCGGTCATCAGCTTTACGGATTTCAATATGCTGCAAGTCCCGAACGTGGTATGGTTCCAGAACTACATTTCGTTGTTCTTCGACGATGACATTTTCCTGATTGCAGTTAAAAACACATTCATCTTCGCGGCGATCGTCGGACCGGCTTCCTACCTGATGTCGTTCCTGGTCGCATGGTTCATCAACGAGCTGCCTCCGAAGATCCGTTCACTCGTCACATTGGTCTTCTACGCACCGTCCATTTCTGGTCAGGTCTTCCTGATCTGGGCCACGCTCTTTGCGGCGGACTCTTACGGATGGGTCAATGCGACACTGCTCGAGGTCGGGTTGATCACCGAACCCATTGCGTTCTTCCAAAATGCGAAATACGTTATGCCTTTGTGTATCATCGTCGCACTCTGGACTTCACTGGGTACTGCATTCCTGTCGTTCATCGCAGGTTTGCAGGGCGTTGACCGGGCACTGTACGAAGCCGGCGCCGTGGACGGCGTCCGGAACAGATGGCAGGAGCTGTACTACATCACCTTGCCTTCTATGGGACCGCAGCTGATGTTCGGTGCCATCATGTCGATCACCGGTTCGTTCGGTTTCGGCGGCGTCGTTACAGCGCTTTGCGGTTTCCCGTCAGTCGACTATGCGGCGCACACCATCGTGCACCACCTGGAAGACTATGCGGGTTCACGTTATGAGATCGGTTATTCATCCGCGATCGCCGTCATATTGTTCATCATCATGATCGGTGCCAATATGTTGGTTAAGAATATTATTGCTAAGTTGGGTAAGTAAGATGGCTAGATTAAGAACAAGAAAACACAGAGTCGTCTTATCCCGCTCAACCGGAGGCGACGCAGGGATCACCGTTGTCATGTTCATTCTCGGTGTCTTCATGTTTTTGCCGATGCTGTATACGCTGATGCAATCACTGAAGCCTCTGGATGAACTCTGGATGTATCCCCCGAGATTCTTCGTACAGAATCCCACACTCAAAAACTTCAGAGATCTGTTTTCTCTGATGAACACTTCCTGGGTGCCTTTCTCGCGTTACGTGTTCAACACCGTGTTCACGTCCATTTTCGGTACCCTCGGACACCTGCTTGTTGCATCCATGTGCGCATATGCTCTGGCTAAGATTCCTTTCCCGGGCGCCAAAGGGATGTTCAAGATGATCCAGACGTCACTGATGTTCCACGCAACGGTCACAACAATCACTTCATTTATATTAATGAGTGCTTTCCGTCTGATCGATACATACTGGGCCATCATCATTCCGGCCTGGGGCTCCACGCTGGGTCTGTACCTCATGAAGCAGTTCATGGATACGAACGTTCCGGATGCGATTCTGGAAAGCGCGCGCTTGGACGGTGCCAACGAATTCTACACCTTCTGGGTCATCGCCATGCCGATGGTCAAACCGGCGTGGCTGACGCTGATCATCTACAGCTTCCAGGGACTCTGGAACGCAGGTGCTTCCATCTACATCTATTCGGAACAGTTGAAATCCTTCAACTACGCGATCGGTCAGATCACGGCCGGCGGTATCAAACGTGCGGGCGCTTCGGCTGCGGCCACGGTGCTCATGATGATGGTGCCTATCCTCGTCTTCGTTGTTTCACAGTCGAACATCATCGAGACGATGGGCTCGTCCGGTATGAAGGATTAGGGAGGTGCTGAACATGAAAGTCAAATTGTTTACCAAAGTACTTGTCGTTGTTCTGGCACTCCTGATGGTCCTGTCCGTACCGGCTGCGGCTTCTTCCGCATACCAGACCTACACCTACTCTATCAGCGGCTCGGCCCTGTACTCGCCTGACGCATACAATGCGGCCCGCGCAGTGACCTCATCCGACATGGGGCTGGACGTGGATATGAAGAACCCCTCGGATATCGCGACGGACGATCTTCAGAACGTCTACGTCGCCGATGCGGGCAACAACAGAGTCGTGGTCCTCGACCGCTATCTCAAGTACAAGTTCTCCATCAGCACGTTCATCAATGCCCAGGGCAACGATGACGCACTGAGCAACCCGCAGGGCGTGTACGTCACGAAAGACAGGATCTGGGTCTGCGACACGGGCTGGAACCGGATCGCAGTCTTCGACAGAGCCGGCAAGTTCATCAAAGTCCTGGATGCTCCGAAGAGCAACCTGTTCGATGAAAACGCCGTCTACAAGCCCGTGGCTGTGGCTGTCGACCAGAACAACCGTGTGTATGTCGTATCCTCTACGACCTACCAGGGCATCATCGTCTTGAATGAAGACGGTGAATTCAATGCCTTCATCGGTGCTCAGGCCGTTACGATTTCTGCCTGGGAAATCATCTGGAGAAGATTCCAGACCGATGAACAGAAAAAACTGCAGGCCTCCAAGGTCTCGACCGAGTTCAACAACATCGACATGACTCCGGACGGATTCATTTACGTCACGACCTCCTCCATCGAGGAAGGAACGGTCATGGGCGCGATCTACGGCAAGTCCAAGAACGGCGACAATCTGCCGGTCAAACTGCTGAACTCCAAAGGCGACGAGATCATGAGACGGAACGGTTTCTGGCCGCCTGCCGGTGAAGTAGACTTCTCAAGATCATCGAAAGACTCCATCTCCGGTGTCTCCCGTATCATCGACGTTGCGGTCGGACCGGAGCAGACATGGTCGGTCATCGACGAGAAGAGAGGCAAGATCTACACCTACGATTACGACGGCAACTTGCTGTTCGCTTTCGGTGATACGGGCTCCATGCTGGGTTCCATCTCGAACATCGAAGCCATCACCTATCAGGACACCAACATCATGGTCCTCGACAAGGGCAACAACTGTATCGTGGTCTTTGAACGGACCGAGTACGGCGACTTGCTGATCGAAGCCATCACCGCTCAGAACTCTCTGGATTACGATTACGCGATCGACTGCTGGAGAGAAGTGCTTCAGAGAAACTCCAACTTCGACGCGGCTTACGTCGGAATCGGACAGGCTCTCTACAGAAGCGGTGAATACAAAGAGTCCCTCGAGTATTTCGAGACGGCTTACGATACGGCCAACTGGTCGGATTCCTACAAGGAAGTCCGTAAGGAGTGGATGAGCTCGTTCTTCCTGCTCCTGCTCCTGATCATCGCAGCCGTGATCGTCGGTTTCGTGTTCCTGTTCAAGACGGCAGGGAAGATCAACACCAAGGCCGCGACGGACGGCAAGTACCGCAAGACGTTCGCGCAGGAGCTGTGGTATTCACTGCATATCATCGTCCACCCGTTCGACGGCTTCTGGGATCTGAAGCATGAACGCAGAGGTTCTTTGAGAGCCGCGTTCGTCATCGACGGTCTGGCGATCCTGACGTTCTTCTATCAGAATATCGGATCCGGATACGTCTTCAATCCGAGAAGGAACTATTCCACGATCTGGGTCCAGATCATCGGCGTTATGGTGCCGCTGCTTCTGTTCGTCGTTGCCAACTGGTGTCTGACGACATTGTTCGACGGCGAAGGCAGTTTCAAAGACGTGTTCATCGCGGCTTCCTACTGTCTGACACCGATCCCGCTGCTGATCATTCCCGCAACGATCGCGTCAAATTTCGTTACATCGTCCGAAGCCGGTCTGATCACGCTGTTCACGACGCTGGCCTTCATCTGGATGGGAATTTTGCTGTTCTGCGCGACGATGATCACGCACGACTATTCTATGGGTAAGAACCTGATCACCTTTGTGGGAACGATCGTGGGTATTGCCTTCATCATGTTCATTGCGATCCTGTTCTCGACACTGGTCGCAAAACTCATCAGCTTGATCACCAACATCGTTACCGAGTTGGAATACCGAGCGTAGCGAAAGAAAGGAGGTACATGAATGAATAAAAAACTTTTGCGGTTTCTCTCATTTGTCCTGACTTTCCTGATGCTCCTCGGTGCCCTGACCTGTCTCTCCACCCTCACCGCCTTTGCGGCGGATGACGACGAAGAGTCTCCGGTCCCCGACGATTACTCGGCAGTCGATTATGTGACAAAGGAATTCAAGACTCCCGAAGACAAGATCGCATTCATGGGCGACCCGTACTTCACGAGTTCGGACGGTTCCTATGAGATGTACGTGAACTCATACACCGGCGAGGTGGCCGTCAAAGACACCGCTTCCGGTCAGGTGCTGTTCACGAACCCCTATGACGTCTCCGGGTCGATCGGTTCTGTTTCCACCAAACAGGCCATCATGTCCCAGGTCATCATCCGGTATACAGACAACGATACGCAGAAGTTCATGTATTCTTACAAGGATGCCGCGCTGAACAATCAGATCAGCATCCGTAAGATCAAGAACGGCGTCCGTGTCGAATATATCATCGGTGATATGGCTCAGCGGAAACTGGTCCCGAGAGTCATTTCCGTAGAACGTTTCGACAACCTGATCCTGGCTCCTGTCGAGGCCAACGTCGGCCTCGGCCTGACTCAGTTCTACTACGAAAAGTTTTACGTTTATTTCCAGGAATACAACCTGGACAAGATGAGATCCCAGCAGGCCAGAGCTTCCATTTTGAAACTCTATCCGTGCGTGGCTGAATTCCCGATCTACAAACTGGACGCGGACATCACCCCCGTCGAGATCAACTTCTGCGAGGATATCATCAAAACGTATGCTCCGCTCTACACGTTCGACATGATGGACGAAGACCATGAGATGTGCGGATATGAGAGCGACAACGACAAGTCTCCGGTATTCAAAATGTCTCTTGAATATACGCTGACAGACAGAGGCGTGAGCGTCCGTCTGCCGGCCAAGGGCATCCGCTTCGACTCCTCCGCCTATGCGATCGAATACATCAGCATCCTGCCTTATATGGGTGCGGGTCATTCGGACAACAAAGGCTATACGTTCTATCCTGACGGAGCCGGCGCGCTGTTCCGCTTCGAGGACCTGAATACGACGACTACCACCACGATCTCCCGGAAGGTCTTCGGTACGGACTTCGCCTACCATGAGATCTCGGGCACCTATCAGAAGACGGTGCGCTATCCGGTCTACGGTATCGTTGAGAATTCCGAATTCCTCTCCTACACGTTCACAAATGAAACGACAGGAGAGACGACCAGCGAATACGTATCCGCGTCCATCAAGGATATGAATACGATGGTCGGAGAGCTCGACAAACTCATCAATGACGAAGAAAATCCGGCGACCAAGAAAGACATCACGTCCACAGTGATCAACAGAGGTTTCGTAGCCATTATCGAAGACGGTGAATCACTTGCAGAAATCGCCACTTACCATGCCGGTTCCTTGAGTGATTACAACACCATCATGACCTACTTCAACCCGAGACCGAAAGACTCCTACGATATTTCGGACTCCATCTCGGTCACGACGAGCAGCACCTGGACGGTCGTTTCCAACCGTAAATACACGGGCGACTACCGGATCAACTACATCATCCTGACCGACGAGCAGATCGCCAAAGAAAACAAGATCAATAATTACTACGCATCCGACTGGATGGGCATGGCCACGGCCTACCGTGATTATCTGATCCAGAAGGGAACGCTCAAGAGGATCCTGAACAAGGATGTCCTCGAAGACATTCCGCTCTACATCGAGGCGTTCGGCGCTTTGAAGGTCACCGAACAGATCCTGACCTTCCCGGTTCAGGTCATGAAGCCTTTGACGACATTCCAGGATCTGGTCACCATGTACACAGACCTGAGTGAGGTCGGCATCAAGAACATCAACTTCAAGATGGTCGGCTTTGCCAACGGCGGTATGAGATCCACGATCCCGTACAAACTGAAGTGGGAAAAAGCCGTCTCCAAGGAGATGTCCTTCCAGGATCTCTTGGCCTATGCCGAAAACGTAGCGGCCGAAGACGAGAATGCGCACATCGGTATCTATCCGGACTTTGACTTCCTATATGAAAATAATAAGAAGGCTTTCGACGGATTGAACCTGAAGCGTGACGCAGTCAAGACGATCGACAACCGTTATACGTCCAAGCGTCTCTATTCTGCGACCATGCAGAAATATGTGTCCTATTTCCAGCTGGCTATCTCAGCCAGCAAGATCGACCGCTTCACGACCAAATTGCTGTCCAACTACACCAAGTACGACGTGACAGGCATTTCGGTCGGGACCATGGGTACGGATCTGAACTCAGACTTCGATGAAGACGATCCTTACAACCGTGAGGACAGCAAGGAATTCACGATCGAAGCGCTGGCTCAGATCGCGGAAGCAGTCCCGAGCGTGATGGTGGACGGCGGCAACGCCTACACATGGAAATATGTGGATCACATCGTTGACGCATATCTGGATTCCAGCCAATACGTCAAAGCATCCAACTCCGTTCCGTTCCTGGGCGTCGTGCTCCACGGTTTCATCCAGTTCGCAGGATCGCCTCTGAACATGGAAGGGAACACGTCGATCTCGCTTCTCAAGACGATCGAAAACGGTGCGAGCGTATACTTCGTGCTGTCCTACCGCAACACGGCCGAGTTGAAGGAAGACACGCTGTTGTCCCAGTATTATTCCATCCGGTATGATATCTGGAAGAACGACGTGATCGATCTTTACAACACCGTCAATGAAGCTATGCACGACGTGCAGACCAAGCTGATCATCGATCACCAGTTCCTGTCCGGACTGCGTGCGCTGGATCTTGACGAATTGATCGCAGATATCAATGAAGAGATCGAAGCAACGCTGGTCAAAGAGCAGGAATATGACGAATATCTCAAACTCGAAGACATCCGTGTCGTCGGTGAAGCCAGAAGCTTTGCCAGAGGCGCCGTCGAAGAGATGGAGACATTGCTCGAAGATCTGAACAAACTCGTCAAAGAGACAAAATCGAACGATTCCAACGTCGATTCCGCCATTTCCCAGCTGAACGCCGCTTATACCATGTATAAGAACGCGCTGGATGCTGCAGGCGGCGATGAGACCAAATCGACGGTCGTGGTCCGTTACAGAACGTATCTGTCTCGTATCAAGCAGCTCGAGAATATCCTGACCGGTGCAGTCCTCGGCGCAGAATCTGCCGCTGAGTACAAAGAAAAAGGCCAGGAGATCCTGGACAAACTGGAAGAAGGCGTTGCCATTCTGACAGAAGCTGAGGGCGGAGAGACCGCGATGGTCCAGGCCATGAAGAACATCCAGTCTCAGGCTGGCATGATCTTCACCAACGGTAACGACGACGGACTCAAGTTCGACGACATGATCGCCGAAGCCGAAGCGCTGGCCGCTTCCATTCCCGCCAAGGTCGTCGCCAAGTACGTCGATCCGGAAACGGGTCTGCCGGTCTGGAGCGAAGAAGACGTTGCGAACCTGATCAACGAGGCCCGTGAAAAGGCCAACAAGGAAGAAGAAAAAGAGGAAGAAGAGACTGTTCAGGACAGCAAATACCTGTCCAACAACGGCAACATTGTCGCCGTGACTTACGGCGGCAAGGGCGGAGACGATCTCGCTCCTTACAAGACCTTCATCCTGAATTACAACAGCTATACGGTCCAAGTCGAATTCGAGGGCGTGGAATACACGATCCCGAAGCACGACTTCGTAAGCATTTACAGATGATCCGGAAAGAGAGGCAAAAAAGTTGACTAACGAAGCTAAAATGAAAGATTTAACGACAGCCAACTCTGCACCCAAGCGGCGCAAGATTGCTTCTCTGGATCGGCGTAAAGCCAGATCCGGATGGTTGTTCGTTCTGCCGTTCGTCATCGGATTCGCTCTGATCTATCTGCCGATGATCGTGGATTCACTGAATTTGAGTTTCAATAAGATCCACATCATCTCCGGCGGCGGCTACTACCTTGAATGGGTAGGATTTGAAAACTACAGTGACGCATTGTTCAAAGATCCGAACTTCATGCAGACATTGGTTGTCGGCTTGCAGAATCTGGCTTTCCAGATCCCCGCGATCTTGATCTTCTCACTGTTCATGGCTGTACTGCTCAATCAGAAAATGGCAGGCCGTGCACTCTTCCGTGCTATCTTCTTCATCCCGGTCATTTTGGCGACCGGTATCATGGAGACGATCGAGGCTTCCGATATTCTGGGGCAGTACATGGAGGGTACCAGCGGTATCGATAACGGGTCCGGCCAGTCTGCGGCGGCGGAGATCGTTTCGGCAGTGGATGTCGAACGGTTGTTCGCCAACATGAAAGTCGGTACGGACCTGACCACATACGTCACGACCATGGTTAACAATATCTACGATATCGTGAACCGGTCCGGCGTTCAGATGTTGATCTTCCTGTCCGGTCTGCAGTCCATCTCACCTGCGATCTACGAATCGTGCAAGATGGACGGTGCAACGGCCTGGGAAACGTTCTGGAAGATCACATTCCCGATGGTATCTCCTATGATTTTGGTCAATGCCGTTTATACGGTCATCGACTCGTTCACGACAAATGACAACGTCGTTATGTCTTACATCAAGACAGTTTACGACAAGTCCGACGGACAGGTTTTGAGTTCAGCCATGTCCTGGATGTACTTCCTGATCATCGCTTTGATCGTCGGTATCATCGTCGGTGTGTTGTCCATGTTCGTGTTCTATTCGAGAAGAAATGACTGAGGAAGGAGGAGCGTATCATGAATGCAACAGAGAATATGAATGGATCTCCACGCGTCAAACGTGAATCCAAAAACCGGATCCGCGTAGATTTCGAACGCGCCCCTCTGAAGGAAAGACTGAAGGCCAGATTCCTGAATCTGAACTTCCTGCTGAAAGTGGTCATCTACATTTTCAGACTGGTCTTCCTGATCGGTATTTCCTACGTCGTTTTGTATCCGTTCATCACGAAGATCGCAGGCTCCTTCATGGCGCCTCAGGACTTCGTCGATGTGACGGTCCGTCTGATCCCGAAAAACTTCACTCTGGATATTTATCGGGCCATCTTCACAGAATTGGGCTATTGGAACGCCTTCATCAATACGATGTTCCTGGCGGGCGCCAATGCCATCATTCAGGTGTTTGTATGCTGCATGATCGGCTACGGATTTGCTAAATTCAAATTCAAGGGCCGCAACATTATCTTTATTCTGGTCATGATCACCATGATCATTCCTCACCAGACGATGCAGCTGTCACTCTTTATGAACTTCCGATATTTCGATCTGTACGGGCTGTTCCCGCTGCTCGGCGGTAACGGTATTACGGTCGGAACGAACGAAGCCGGTGAAGCCATCAAGATATTGACCAATATCAACCTGGCGCCTCACCACCTGTCCGAAGCCGGAGCCATCGTCTACGATGGTATCTGGACCAATACGGGTCTGAACTTGTGTAACACCTACTGGCCTCTGATCTTGCTTTCTGTCACGGGTCTCGGATTCAAGAACGGTCTTTACATCTTCTTGCTCCGCCAGTTCTACAGAAGCATCCCGGATGAACTTGAGGAATCTGCTTATCTGGACGGATCCACTCCGTTCCACACGTTCCTGACGGTCATCTTGCCATTGTCAATCCCGATGATGATCACGGTCTTCCTGTTCTCATTCAGCTGGCAATGGACGGATGAATTCTATACCGGATTGTTCTTTACATCGTCCCGAACGAAGCTGATCACTTCAATCGTCAGTATCCCAGAGTCGCTGAAGATGGATTATGCCGGACAGCAACTCTATTACACGGCGATACGAAATACGATTGGTATCTGTATTATCATGCCGCTGGTCATCTTGTATACCTTCCTGCAAAACTTCATTGTAGAAGGTATCGAGCACTCCGGCTTGACGGCAGACTGATCGAGATTTCATTTTCAAAGCAAAGAAGCGAGGTTGATCCTCGCTTTTTTGCGCACAAAAAAGAGCGGAGGCCACTCGCTTTGTCGAGTCACCTCCGCTTTTTGCGTCGTTTGAACCTATTGTGTGCAGACAAAAAGAAAACATGATCCCTTGGCTTGACGGAAAGGGATCATGTATATTGGACAGATATATTTCAAGCCAAGTATTCTTCCAGACAAATCTGACTTTCATGGATGGCTTGCGCCGCGTTGCGGCCTACGAACCTGTAATGCCAGGATTCGTAACTGTAGCCCGTGATATCGACTTTGTCTTTCGGATAACGCAGAATGAAACCGAATCGGTAGGCGTTTTCCGTGAGCCATTCGAAAGCTCTTGTCCGTTCGAACGAGTTATCCAGATCTGCCATGCCCTGTGTCATGAAATCTGCGCAAAGCCCGGTTTGATGTTCGCTCGTACCAGGTTTTGCCGAGTAGGTCAGGACCAATTCTTCGATCTGAGCCTGCGTCATCTCGGGGTGAGCCTTGGCTTCTCTCTGGCAATACATGTCGAAGAGCTGAGCCTGATAAGCATAGGAACGGTAGCCGCTCGTCACGAGCGTGTCTTGAATCCCGTCCGCCTGCATCTCAGCCATCATGGCGCACAGAGCTTTGGCTGCGGTCTTTTCCATTTGAATCGAATCGTGATTGATGATATAGGCCGTAGGCAGTTCCACGATGTCCGGCACATAATCCGGCCCGGATGGATGTGTCTTATTGACGAGCCACAAATTCTCCTGCCCGATCGCCTGCAAGGTATCCTCGTCCGGTTTGACCAGATACCACCAGGTCTCGCTTTCATCGGTTTCCTGTCCCGGAGTCTGAGGAGTACACGCCCAAAAGCAGCATAAGATGGATAGCAGGAGCAGGGAACCAGTCATAGTTTTTAATAGTCTCATTTTTTCTCTATAATAAAAAAGTAAGGTGAGTCCGGAGAATTGACGATCCGGACCAGTGTTGCGCAGATCTGGTAGCGGGAGAGGGAAG
>JAEEGL016339569.1_pt1 | contig 17810 bp, 17 predicted proteins | sample 9134231 | NCBI WGS metagenome assembly JAEEGL01 (sample SAMN16246548, study PRJNA631951) | gut metagenome | biome: gut microbiome; feature: rumen; material: fiber-attached | host: Bos | place: Iran: Karaj | collected 2018-10 | reverse complement strand
ATTTCGGGAGAGTAGGTAGCCGCCGCTTTCAGGAGTCAATCTCATTGAGGTTGACTCCTTTTTTTGTTTATGCGGGGCAATGGCCGTAGAGACGTTGCGCGCAACGTCTCTACCGGTTACCGTCGGCTGGGGCCGATAACGTCGCCTGCGGCGATGTCTGTTTGCCAACCGCCATCGTGAGACAGTGCGTCTGGAAGACGCCACAGAGCGAAGCGGGAGTAACCCGGGATGAAGTCCCGGGTATGAAATCCACAATGCCCAATCTTTGCCTGGAAGGCAATACCCAAATAATACCTCATCCACCCTTCATCCTCAATCTTCCATCCTCAACCACCTATTGTTTCATTTTATTTCCTACTTTTGTGACAATATAATAATTAATTCGCTATGCTGAAGAAACTACTTGTGCCGCTGTTGTTGGCTTTGATATGTATATTTGTTGTCGCAGAGCCTGAAATCCAATCTGATGGAAATCAGAATATGAACAATATTGGATTCTCCTCGTATGCGGAGACCTCAAAAGAATATGTGGATCTTGGGTTACCGAGCGGAACGTTATGGGCAACGTGTAACATTGGTGCAACTAAACCTGATGAATCTGGATTCTATTTCGCATGGGGGGAAACTATGCCTAAAAAGATTTATGATTGGAGTACCTATAAATGGACAAAATTAAATTCAGAGGGGGATATAGACTCTTTGATTAGATATAATTTTAACAAAGCTTATGGTGTGGTCGATTCCATTTCGACTCTTTTCCCTGAAGATGATGCTGCCATTGTCAATTTGGGGAAAGATTGGAGGATGCCTACAAAAGAAGAGATTGTGGAATTATATGAAAATTGTAAATATTGCTGGACGGAGATCAATGGAGTGAGTGGGGCAAAATTCACTTCCTCTAACGGCAATTCTATTTTCCTTCCTGCGGCTGGCACCCAAGAGTCGTTTGTCTACAATGAAGGTAATGTTGGATATTATTGGACATCATCTTTCGACGGCGATACTGCTGCATATGTTCTGTACTTCTACTTCCATTCTGAAGAGGTAACCAGTGGAAAAACAGTTCGTTTCATTGGTGTCCCAATTCGTCCTGTCCGCTCCAAAAAATAACCTTAGTCTATAAATATTTTTAATTCTACGGCGTTCTTTATTTCTCTTAAAATTTGTTTGTGTTCTGTTTTATGACTGATTTCCCGTCTCCTTTCCTCAACAAAAGTCGTAAACTTTCTCTGTGAACGATGTTTCTCTGTGTTTATATGGAATTCTGAGTGCTCGCCTTACGGCTCGCACTTGGGAAGGGAGGGAAGGGCCAATATCTATCAAACATGGGCCCTTTGGAATCCTCATTTTTGAAAATCAATATGTTTCATTAGTTTTTTGCAATATCTGTCATAAACTAGGATAGAACCTCTGTTTTATGACTGATTCCCCTTCTCCTTTCCTCAACAAAAGTCGAAGACTTTCTCTGTGGACATTGTGCCTCTGTGGTTTATTAAAAATTTTATGTGCTCGCCTACGGCTCGCACTAGGGAAGGGGGAAGGGCCAATATCTATCAAACATGTGCCCTTAACAATCCTCAATTTCTATAACCCAATTATTTAATTAAATCCCCATACTTTTTCTTTCCTCTCAGCTTCGTCTGCACTATGATTGAGAAATCCATTAATCCTGACGGTTTGCAGACGGTCTTGCGGAGATTCTCATCTCTGTCTTTCTTCAATTCCGTCTTCATTTTAGCAAACTCACGTCTCGCTTTCCACACTGCTTTCACATTCTTTGTCTCTCCTTTAATCAGGTATACAGCGGCTGCCATGTAGTCGAGGAAAAATCGTATGAAGAGGATTTTATTCGCGTCGACCGCATTCTTATAGATCATGCATAGATTATTGCGGAAATTCAGGAATGTCTTTCTTGGATTGGACGCATCCAATGTGCCTCCTCCCACATGATATAGAGTAGACGTCGGTATGCATCGCAATCTATATCCTCTCGACGCTAATCTCCAGCATAGGTCTATCTCTTCCTGATGCGCGAAGAATCGGTCGTCCAAACCGCCGTTCTCAAGATATTCTTTGCGACGAACCAGCATCGCGGCTCCTGTTGTCCATAACACATCCGACTCGTTATCGTACTGGTGGTTGTCGGTCTCGATATTCTCAAATATTCGGCCGCGACAGAATGGATATCCATATTTGTCGAGAAATCCACCTGCTGCTCCGGCGTATTCAAACTTGTCTTTCTCTTTCTGCGCCAACAGTTTTGGCTGGACACTCACCACGTCGGGATCTTTATCCAAAGCCTCCACCAACGGTTCCAGATAGCCTTCCGTCGCCTCCACATCTGAATTCAACAGCAGTATATATTCGTAGTCGATCTTGGAGATGGCAAGGTTGTAACCACCTGCGAAACCGTAGTTCTTGTCAAACACCACCGTCTTCACACCCGGAAACTGCGAGCTTAGAATTTCATGCGATTTGTCGGTAGATGCGTTGTCTGCCACAATCACGTCGGCGAGATCTTCTGGTGTATATTTCACGACGGAAGGAAGAAACTGCTGAAGCATCTTCTCTCCGTTGTAGTTCAGGATGACTACTGCTGTTTTTTTCATTTTTTCTTAATAATGTCGGGTGGGTTTGGAATCAAATAACAATTATTGTTTTGCCTTTTTGAATTCCTCGTTGATCTGCTCAATGTAGTCGAGAACATCGTCGATTCCGATTCTTTTTTCTGACGACGTTGCAAACATCGGAGGCAGTTCTTCCCATGTCTCAAACAGTTTGTCGTGATATTTCTTTAGATTATTGTTGAGCTGGGATTGCGACAATTTGTCGATTTTTGTAAAGATGATGGAGAATGGGATGCCATTGACTCCAAGGAAATTCATGAATTCCACGTCGATAGCCTGAGGCTCGTGGCGGCAGTCGATCAGCACGAAAAGATTTGTAAGAATCTCACGTTGAAGCACATAGCTTTTGATCATTTTCTCAAGATCGTCACGCATCTTTTTGCTGACAGATGCATATCCATATCCTGGAAGGTCGACGAGATACCATTCGCCATTGATCAGGAAATGGTTCATCAAAAGTGTTTTGCCCGGCTTTTGTGATGTCTTGGCAAGATTTTTGTTGCCAGCGATCGCGTTGATCAGCGACGATTTGCCTACGTTAGACCTGCCGATGAATGCGTATTCCGGCATGTCATGCTGTGGTAATGCGTTTACTTTGGCATTGCTTATTACAAATTCTGCACTTTTGATTTTCATATTATACTTTTTTGTTCTGTGAAAAACTCTAAAATGGATCAGTCTTGCCGTTACAGTGCATGATTTTGTATATCATTTCCTGTAAAAGCTGGCTGTTGGTTGTGCCTGGCATGATGTCTACTCCTTTGCTTTTCATGTCGTATTCACGAAGGATGCCAATCACTTTAAGCACTTGGAAACCATTGTATTTTGACGTGGCTTCACGATATTGTTTGACGAAGAATGGACGTATGCCCATTTTGTCGGCTGCGGATGTGTCGTCCATGTTTCTGCAGTATTTGAAGTATACCATCAGATTCTGGAAGAACGTGAAGAAAACAGCCACGATAGGAGGCAGTTCCACTTTGTCGCCAGCCACCACGATAGCGAGAGTGTTGGCTTTCTGCACATCTTTAGCGACGACAGCGTTGAGCAGCTCATACGAGTTGAACTCACGGTTCATGCCGACGATCTTCTGTACGAGTTCTTCTGAGATCATCTTCTCGTCGCCTTTCAACGCAAGGATCAGTTTGTCACACTCTGTGGCAAGAAGAGAAAGGTTAGGGCCGACTAATGTGCTCAGCATCTGGGCAGCTTGGTCTTTGATGTCTTTCCCACGCTCTCTCACATAGTTGACGATGAATGTCGGCACCTGGTTGTCGTAGATCTTGTTGCTCTCCATCACAACACCTACCTTCTGCACATCCTTGAAATAACCTTTTCGGGCATCAAGTTTCTTATGCTTGCAGCAGATCACTAAAACCGCTTTCGGATTGTATTTTTTTGCGTAAAGTTGCAGCAGATCGTAATCCTTTTCCCTGATTTGTTGGGCCTCGCGCACCACAACCAGACGGTAGTCGCTCATCATCGGATAGCTTGACACCGCCGCCAGCACATCCTGCATTCTTATTTCCCCACCGTATAGCACGGAGAAATCGAAATCTTTATTCTCGTCGGCTACAATATTGTTCTCAAGAAAATCTGACACCAAATCAATATAATACGGCTCTTCACCGTGCAACAGGTAGATAGGCTTGATGTTTCCTGCCTTCACGTCTGCAATTATATCTTTTGCATCTGCATCAGAATTTTTTGTAGCCATAGTTAAAGAATTTAGACTTTTTAATTTTACTTTTGTAGTAAAACATATGCAAAAATAGTAAAAATATGGAATTAGCACTTCCTAAATGCCATCTAAATGTCAAAAGGGAATCCAATGGGTTATACGTGTTGGATGGATGTCGACGCAAGTGGGTGAAACTTACGCCGGAGGAGTATGTGCGCCAGACTATGATGGAGCATGTGATCATGTCGACGGGAATCAACCGAGCTTTGGTGGCCAACGAGCAGGTGGTGGAGATCAACGGAATGAAGAAAAGATGTGATTCTGTTGTGTATAATTCCCATCTTCAGCCGATTGTGATCTTTGAATTCAAAGCCCCGACAGTTCCGCTGACACAGAAAGTGATGGATCAGATTTTCGCATACAACCGTGAACTTCCGGTGCCAATCCTAGTTGCGAGCAACGGACTCCAGCATATCTGTATATCTCGCAAAGAAGACGGGATTTCGCTATTCCCGTTCTCTGAATTGCCGGAAAGAGTCAAGGCTGAGCATGAAAAGTAGGTGAGTGCGAATCAAACATTAAAATTATTTAAAAATCAATCGGAATCCATTGATGTTTCATAAAATAAGTATACATTTGCATAATAAGTTTGTGTAACCAACAGTAAAAGTAAAAAATATGAAAAAGAGTTTATTTATTTGTTTTGGTGCGATGATGGCAGTTTCTGCTATGGCGCAGACTACAGTGACATATAAGATGAACGGACTTGTTCAGGGTGATTCACGCACTTTGACTAAGTTTGAGTACGTAGATAAAGGAGAGAAGGGTGCTAATCAGGTATGGGATTTTTCTGGAGCTAAGGAGACTGGCACAATGGTGATCAACCAGAATGTCAACGATGGTCAGCCAATGGGAAATCTTAACGTCGCATCATCTAATCTTTTGTTCGCTTGCGACGAGGGTGGAGAGAAGGACACTTACTTCGAGATCAGCAAGGAAGCAAAGATGTATTGGGGTTTGCAGTCGAAGAGCGCTAAGATTGAGTTTAATGAGCCAATCGTAGACCTTCCATTCCCATTCTCATACGGTGATATCCGCACAGGTTCAATGGATGGTGTTTACACAGAAAATAATGGTGAGACATATCCAATCGAAGGAAACTACTTCACATCAGCTGACGCATGGGGTACACTTACATTGCCAGACGGAACAACTTATAATGATGTTCTTCGTGTGAAAGTAGAGAAGATGTACAAGCAGCAGTTTGGTTCGTACAACTACGATATCCACACTATCCGCTACCAGTATTTCGCTCCAGGTGTGAGATACCCAGTCATGATCGCTTTGATCAACGACACACAGAGCGATTGCAATTGTGCTTGCGGAAAGTCGCACACTGAGGAAGCTTTCTATCAGACTCAGACAGCTTTGAAGAGCTTGAAGTCGTACGAGATGGATTCTTACATGGCTGATGCTCAGGGAGAGTTTGAGTTAAGCGCTTATCCTAACCCATTCAAGACAGTTGTCAATGCTAAGTTGAATGCTCCTAAGGCAGCCACTGTTACATTGGAGATCTTGGATGCTGTAGGTCGTGTGATTAAGAATTATGGTGAGTATAACCTAGAGGCTGGAGATAATGTTGTTACTCTTAACACAGCATCAATCGGAATCGGTCAGTTCACTCTTCGTGCTATCTATGGCGGAGAGGTATTTACTCAGACAATCATCAAGAAGTAATTTTTGAATAAAGACGAGTCCTAAATAAAAGTTGCTTTTATAGGACAAGATCAGAACTTTTAAGAAGATCATTGCAGACTCAGGTTTGCAATGATCTTTTTTATTGTTAACTGGCTGACAGAATATTCATTGTTAAATTGTTGTGGAAATATAAAAATATTGAGTTGGAGGAATGTAATTCAAAAAACAATTATATATTTGCATCCGAAAACGTTTAGTCAGTTTATGATTAGACATAGTACAAAAAACATTAACAAAAAACAATGGGAAAATACATCGATTTGAGGTGTGATTTCGGATTCAAATATTGTTTGTCAGACGAAATCATCATGAAATCCTTTCTAAACGCTATCCTGGAAGGAGACGAGGACACAATCACAAGTGTAAAGTTTGAAAATGTGGAGATGCCAGCCTCATTAAAGAGCAAGAGAGGCGTGACGTTCGACCTTCTATGCACCACTAACAAAGGGGACACAATTATGATCGAGATGCAGAACTCTTGCCAGAAATTTTTCAAGACACGTGCCAACTTCTACGTCTACAAGCTCATGGACAACAAGATCAGCAAAGGTCTGAAGTGGATAAAAATGGAAGAAGACATTTCAAAGATCATCGGAATCTTCATCATGGGCGAGACGATGGCTGGCATCGACAAGGTCGTGACACGCACAGGAGAGTGTGATCTCGACACAGGAGATTTGTTTTGGGACAGACATCGAAAATATTTTGTATCTTTGCCAAAGTTCTCTTTGGATGTCAACAACATAACCACAAGAGACATTTGGTTTGACTTCTTCAAAAATTTAGGACGTATGGAAAATATCGACCCATCAGTATACGACCGAGCAGACGAAGGACTTCTTCGACTTATTGAAAAGGCAAAGATTGGTGCCCTTTCCGAAGAAGAATACAAAGTTTACGAAGCAAGTATGAAGATACTTGCCGACGAAATGGACATGGAGGAGCATGGATATGAAAGAGGTGTTGAGGTCGGCAGAAAAGAGGGAATTGAAGAAGGTAAGAAAGAAGGTATGATTTCAACAATCAAAATGTTAGTTGATGGAGGAATGCCTATTTCTGAAATAGCCAAACATCTGAAGATTTCCGATGAAGAACTTAATGCTTTGCTCGCGTAAAGACACCATTTCTTTCATTAATAGAATTTTGAAATCAAGAATGTAATACGAATTGTTCAAAACACAGCATTGGAACAGTTCGTTTTATTGACAACAGATCCATTCTGTTTATAAAAGATAAGCGTTTTATCAACGCAATTGCATGAAATATTATTTAGTCGCTGTGCTTTTCATGTTTTCATTAGTAGCAGTTTCACAAGAGAAAAGCACACATTCACAGTCAATGGGATCAGTATCAGTTTACGACGATTACCACACAAACTGCTCATTTTCCGCGTCGCTCGAACAGACAGAAGTTTGTTTGGGCTATCACAACAGTTTCTTCCTGTCAGAATTGGGAGAAACCATAATCCACATGTCTTTCCCGAAAGCAAACCTGGCTCATAGCTACACAGTGTCTGTTTTCGGTTATTCCGACTATAACGACATCTCCGCAAAAGCCTCATTAGCCCGTATGTTCACGCCACGTCTGAGTGCTGGAATTTCAGCTGCATACTTGCTTCATCACCATGTCGGAACAGAAGATGGAATGTCTGGATTCAGTGTGTCTCCTGGCTTTTATAGCTATTTCGCAGAAGACAATCTACTGGCTTGCTATGCTGAAATCAGGAATGAGCCTAGGACTCATGAAAAAAATGAGTTTGTATATGCGGCATTCGTTGCCTACAATCTAACTATCAACACCTATGTCGACTGGGCGACAGAAATAGGAGTAGAAAAGAATGAGTTCATCGGGAGAATGGGGTTCAGCTACAATATTGAAAAATTCAGTCTACGTTGCGGTGCGAGTCTGATGCCGATCCGTCCGTCGGCAGGATTTGGATTGGACATTGATTGCTTCAACTTTTCTTATGCGGCCGATTATTGCAGTTCCCTTGGCTCACGTATGTCGTTGGGATTAAAATGGAAAATCCAAAACAAAAAGAGTTATGCGAAATAGTTTGACTATATTGTTCTGTTTGCTATTTGCAGTCGTTTTTGCCAACGAAGACAGCATCATCCTGAATTATATGGAAGAGTTGGAAAATGCAGATGATGAGACAGAGGTGGACGTGGAACAGATGGCTGATGAAATCACAGAACTATTGGCTGACGGAATAGAATTGAACTCCGTAGATGAGACATTTCTAAAAAAGATTCCTCTGCTTGGACAAAATGCGATCAACAGCATCCTGCGTCATAGAGAATTGTGCCGTCGATTCTATTCAATATATGAATTGAAAAATTGCGATGGAATTAGTGAAAAAGAGTTGGATTTCCTCAAACAATACGCATACATAAGAGACTGTGACAGCGTGAAACGGGATGACAGTTTCAATCAGATCCATGCTTCATTAACCACTTTTGCAGGACGAATATTCCCTGACAAATCAGGATATAAAAGCGACGCGAAAAATCCATATCTTGGCAATCCATGGCAAACGTATATCAAATTGAAAGTAACCGCTGGTTCAAAAATGTTCATGAATTTCAGTATGGAAGAAGACGCCGGGGAACGGTTCTTCAGCACCAACGACGGAATGACAGACTATACGTCGGCTAGCGTTGAATTGCGAAACATCAAAATGTTTGATAAAATCATCGTTGGAGACTATCACGCGTCTTTCGCACAAGGACTTGTGATCGGAGGTTACAATCTAGGCAAGTCGAACTGCATCAACGGAGATATATTATCCTACGAAGGATTGACTCGACACTCTTCTACTTCCGAATACGGATTTCACAGAGGCGGTGGTGCAATGATCTCTCCTATAACAAAACTTCAAATAACCCCTTTTTTCGCAATTCAAAAAGTAGACGCTAACTTGTCCGACTCATCCAGTATCACCAGTCTGAAAACAGACGGATACCACCGCACAAAGTCTGAACTTGCCAAGCGGAAAAACGCAGAACGTAAAGTGTTTGGAGGAAACATAAAATGGAAACAAAAGCGGTGGAGTATCGGTGTTACTGGGATATACTATAAATACAATCATATTCTCATTCCAAATTCACAACCATACAATATATTTCGCACCCGTAACCGCAAAGACAACTACGATGCCAGTGTGGACTACAAAGTGAAAATCAGGAGCATCCAGTTATGTGGAGAGTTCGCTAAATCTGCCGACGGGGGATATGCCATGGTCAACCATGCACAGATTCACGCCAACAGCAGAATGTCTTTTTCTTTTGTGCAACGGCACTACACGCCAGAATATAATGCGGATTTTGCCAACGCTTTCGGCGAGAACAGTAGAAACCAGAATGAACGAGGAATGTTTATTGGAGCAGATTTGCTTCCTTATCCACACGTACACCTGAGAGGATATATTGACGTTTATAGATTCGATTGGCTTAAATATCAGGTTGACGAGCCGAGTGTCGGATCAGATTGTCTGGCGACCATAGACATCGGGGTGGGGTATAACAAAAAACTGACAGCAAAGTATCGTAAACACACAAAGTCATTGACAGACAACAACAGCCGAGTGTTTGAAAAAGAGATGCACACATGGCGTTTGACTTACAAAAACGAAAGGCACACCGTCGTCAACTATAAATCGATTGTGGAGGCGAACAGACTGTTTGGATGTGGATATGTCTTGGCACAAGATTTGATGTTATCACGTCGCAATAAAAGGGCAAATATCTCTATCAGATATGCGTATTTCAACGCTCCTGAATACCAGAACAGGATATATCTCTCCGAAAAAGACGTCACAGGCTATTTTTCAATGCCCGTATTCTACGGCAAAGGCCATCACATCGGAGTGACTGGACAATGGAAAATAACCCCACGTCTACAGATCTATGCGAAATATAGCGGATTATTTTATACCGATGGAAGAGAACAGATCGGAAGTCAGACCAACGAAATCATAGAAGGCAATAAATCCACACAAATCAGATTCACTGTAGTATGTTCGTTGTAAATAAGGGGAACCTCAAAAATGACAGATAGAGAAATAATCGAAAATATTCTTGAACAAAAAGGCAATGTTCTTAAGAATCGTCTTATTGAGTACACCCAATTATTGGAGTTTACCAGCTATGACAAAAATAAAAAAATCCATTTATGCCCTGGAGCGGAGAAAGAGCTTGATTTTAATAATTTAATAGATGGAGCAGAAAAAATCTTAAAAAAAGCGGACGATGTTTGGTTTGTGATAAATTACAGAGGCATTCCTTCCGCCGATTTTATCGTTCGTTATGGTGAAGTTTATAAATACGTGGAACAAAAATCAATAACCAGTATCAAATCTCTCAAAAAAGAAATAGACGATGCTATTATTCAAGCCCATAGATTTTTACTAAACATAAAAGATCCTAAATTCTCACATAAACATATATCTTCTATTTTAACAAACTGTTTCAAAGAACATAGCGAATTATCAGAGATTATCCTTGTGCAAGGAGGAAAATATATATCAATCAACAGGAGTGAAGCAGAAAGCAAAAACTTTTATAAATGGTTACGTAAATCATGGGGATAAATAAAAAGCGTGGCATTTACACCACGCATTTTTTAGCCACACAGTATAAGTGTTGGGCTCCAGAGTGACGTTAACTCTGTAGACGGTCTTTTGACATGGCAAAGATAACAAATATATTTAATAAGGCGCAACAAAATAAAGAACAATAAAATCATATATTATATTCACGTCTCATTTACAATACAGCCATCCGCCTTCATTACTTGTGATTATCCCTTTTTCCTTCATGTCAGCGAATTCTCTTTCAAAATCGGCAAGACGGAATTGATATATATGGCGGAGAGTGGCTTCGTTGATGTTGCCTTCACGAAGGTGGATTCGCAGTTTGATTGACGTACGGAAATCTTCTCTCTGCATCGACTGAATCTCAGCAGGAGATTTCTTTCCAAGTTCACGGCAGACATCGCAAGTGCCACACGGTTTTGCTTCGACATCTCCGAAATAGTGGAGAAGCATCTGGCTACGGCATTTTGTGTTATACCGCACATACTGTATCATGTTTTCCATACGATATATCGCACGTTCTTTACGAATCTCATACGACTCTTTAGAAATGGCAACATGCCGCGGTTCCTGACGATTAACCAGAAACTCGATAAATGTGGCCTGTTTGCCAGGCACATACTTGATGATGCCAAACGCACGAAGATTCTGCAACGCATTGTAGATATGCTGTCGTGAATCTCCATACACACCAAGTTCATGGGCAATCTCCGTCTCATCTATATGTACATAATCGGCAAAAACACCTGGATAAAGACGCATCACCGTCTCCATCACACGATTGGAGAATTCAGGCACAGTGTCGTAATCCTCATTATACAGATCATCACGTCGCACATTGAACATCAATCTAGACGGGCGTGTGGCATTAGGAGAATAGGCAAGGTATCCATTCTGAGACAATATATTCAGACATGATTCAACCCTCTCGTATTTATGGTTCCTCTCTTTACAAAATTTCCACAAGTCAATCTCCGCATTCCAGCCGGCTCCCTCATGAATAGGAATATTCAGATAACGGCAAATCTCATCATAGACAATACGGACATAATCCTTCAACGGGAACTCATCCAACAGATGCTTTCTGAACGCTCCGAAATCCTTATTGTCATAAAGCAATATGGCAAACGCATCCTTCTCATCTCGTCCAGCACGTCCAGCCTCCTGGAAATAAGCTTCAAGATTTTCTGGCAGATTATAATGGATGACGGTGCGAACATCACCTTTGTCAATTCCCATTCCGAAAGCATTTGTGGCAACAATCACACGTACGCTTCCATTCTTCCACTTGTTTTGCTTCTCATCTTTGATACGGGCATCAAGTCCGGCATGGTAACTTTCAGCTGATATACCTAAAGAATTGAGTCGGGCTGCGACCTCCTCCGTCAACTTACGGGAACGCACATACACAATAGAAGATCCCTGCCCCTGCTGGCTATCCAGAATTCGTTTGATGTATTCTATCTTATCATCTGTCTGACGTACAAGATAAGAGAGATTCTTACGCAAGAACGTTTTGCGGAAAACATTCTTCTCCCTAAACTTCAGTTTCTCTTGGATATCATCCACCACTTCCGGAGTCGCAGTCGCCGTAAGTGCCAACACAGGAGTATGCTTAAGCAGATCTCTGATTTCGCTTATTTTCAGATAAGACGGGCGGAAATCATAACCCCATTGTGAGATACAGTGTGATTCGTCCACAGCAATCATACAAATATCCATACGGAAAAGATTGTTGCGGAACGAGTCGAGAGAAAGACGTTCTGGAGATATATAAAGGAATTTATAAGCGTCGTAACAAGCGTTTTCTATCACACGGTAGACTTGCTTAGGCTCCATTCCGGAATGGATATACGCAGCTTTGATGCCGAGACGTTGCAGATTCTCCACCTGGTCTTTCATCAGCGACACAAGTGGAGTGATGACAAGGCAGACTCCATCTTTAGCCATCGTTGGCACTTGGAAAGTGATACTCTTTCCTCCACCAGTCGGAAGAAGAGCCAATGTGTCTTTCCCGGAACCGATAGACGTGATAATCTCCTCCTGCATCGGGCGGAAAGAGTTGTAGCCCCAATATTTCTTCAAAATATCACGGTACGACAGCCCGGCCGATTTAGCATTGCGGTCAATCGGCAAGTTAGCCTCATAATATTGGCGAAGGAGTTCATCTGTCTGCGGATCTATATACGGAGTGTAAGCCATGATGGATGTTCTCTGATTTGATGCAAAGATACAAAAAAGGCCGTATCATAAGATACGACCTTTATATTTAAGAAAAAAGATTCTTAGAATTTGTAGCTATAACCTAACTGCAAGTAGTAGTTGTTGGATTTGAGTTTGTCATCAAACAGGAATCCCAAGGCGACGGAATTATGTCTGTTGATTTTTTTCTTTGCTCCAACCGCATACTTGATTCTGTTGCAATCTTTTTTTGCGATCTCATAGTATGCCTCTGCAGAAATATATGGGTATAACTTGATTTTTGCGAATTCATATTCCACTTCTGCCTTACCTCTGACAATCTGCTTCGGATCCACCTTATGTGTGTTTCCATAATTGTCATCCTGGAATGTCGCCTGATAACGTGCGCGAAGAGAAAACTCGAAGTTTCCAGCATTCGTTGATCCAGTCAATGTAGCGATTGCTCGATGGTTCAGCAGACAATAGTTTGTCTCATTATATAATAATGCGGAATATGCCACGCCACCTTTTAGATGTTTTTTGATAAGTTTGAAATCCGCACCAAGCGTAGAAGCCAAACGGTCGAAATGACCCATGTTTTGATTTAGACGCACCTCCTCTTCCAAAGATATGTCTATCTTTTTATTGAGCTTTTTCGACAATTCAACCGATATATTACTACCAAAGTCTTCCTCTGCCGACGCTGAGAATGCGACACAGGAAAGAAGCAGCAATACATATTTCATCAAACTTTTCATCAAACTTTATCTTTTTAGGCTTACAACCTTTTTATTCAGTGAAATCTTTAGCTCTACGGATACCGTCTACGGTATTGATTGATTTGTCGGCAGTCTTATAGTAAACTTTTACCAAAGCGATGTCCTTAAGGAAATCAATATGTCCGACCTCAAACTTAGTGATATCCAAACCAGTGCGGGCCTTCAAATCTGCCATCATCTCATCATACTTGTCTGGAGTGATAAGATTGATTTTCTCATATGTGACAAGCTTCACATTCACTCTGTCCATCAAGCTGCTACGCTCCATCACCCAGGCAGCGGCAACAAAGATAAGATTAGTTACAACCAACTCAACATAAGAGACACTTGTAGCCAAACCATTGATTACGGCGATACCGATAATCATGAACAAGTATGACATCTCACGAATCGCAATGGCCTCCGTACGGTATCGCACAATACCAAAGATCGCGAACAATCCTAAGGCAAGGCCAATCTGAAGTTTCTCGTGTCCAAGCAAGAAGATCAAAAGGAAGACAGTGACCGCAATCATAGTGAAGCAGAAACACCAGTCTTTTCTCTTACTGCGAGAATAATATAACCAACCAATGATAATAAAAGAGAAAAGCATTGTAACGGCGAAACGTACAAGCATTTCAATCAGTCCGTCAACATTAATCAACGGAATACCCAAAAGTTCAATTTGAGATAAATCCATGGTATTAAAATTTTACTTTTTTGACAACATTTTTTCTATATAGCGAAGTTTTCTTTTGAATCTGTTCTGTTTCAGATTAGGATCGGTAAGAATCATACCAAGACAGTATTTGCTGATACTTTTCTTCTTGATCCTGAAATCTGCCATATAGCTTGTAAAAGGGGAATATACATTTCCATCGCGTTTCACCTCCACGATACAAAGAGCAGGGATCGTATTTTTTGTCCCAGTGACACAGTTCTCAAATTTGATACTGATATCGATGGTCAAACGTTCTGTTTTGCCTTTGTTGACGAGAGTGATACGAGAGAATTGGTTTCGTAAACGTCCAGAAATCTCATCGATACCGTAATTGGCAGATTTATTGATGAAATCAACTGCGTCTGTATGTGATTTGATATTTTCGTCAGGTACAGAAATACGGATTTTCTTAGTTCTTCCCTTATTGCTCTTGTTTTTGATTTCCAAGAAAGTCAGGTTAGACTCCACATATTCACGGACTCTGATTTTCTGACGATTTAATTTCCTGTCATGATGTATCACATACATTCTGGCATCCGCAGTATCCCAATACAACGTACGGTAGAACGCTTTACGCTTACCTGCAATCTCCTGCACATAATAGTCGGATTTTGCCTTATCCAAAAGTGCAGGCAGACGACGGACATCAACAAGATACTTCGTGTCGATTCTATTCATCAGCTTGATACCGCTCATCTGTTCCAATGTGATCGGATCCATCTGAGACAGTTTCGTATCAATAGTAGAAATCAGTTCCTCCATATCCACATCCGGGAAGACGGGAGTATGGGAAACATTAGTCAACTCCTGCATGATATTGTTTGTTTAATTACTCGGTGATGTACTCCACCTCTTTAACACTCTTTACCTTGCCCTTGGCATCGTAAGATGTTTCTTTTGATCTCTTTCCGAACGAGTTGTATTCAATTACAGTTGTCTTCTCTAACTTGTTGAACTCATCGTACTTGGTCTCTTTAATACACTTGCCATTAGCGTTGTACTCAAACACAGTACGCTCCTTTTGGCTTCCGTTTGTTTCATACTTGATCTGCTCAATTCTCTCTCCATTAGCGTCATACTTTGACAACTCTGAAAGAGTACGCTTGCCAGAATCAATCTTCCACTCTTTAATCTCCTTGATCTTCTTTCCATCAATTGTCTTTTTCTGGGCATCCACGGAAGAAAAAGCGATCAAAGATAGAATAATCGGGAATAAAATCTTCATTGTTCTCATATTTTTTGTTTTTGTGTTAGATCAATAAACTTTAGCCTTCAACACGTCACTCTTAACGATTTCTCCAGCCTTACCTGTGGTCACTGTATCAGAAACAGCAACAACTAAACTGTTCTTTTTTGTCTCCGATGCAACCCAAACCACATATTTAGTTTCTGGTTTTAGATAAGAGAAACTGAAAAGTCCGTCTTCATCAATTGAACGTGTGTCTTTATCTCCAACTTGACCAAGTTGACGTATATGAACTCTAGTTTCTACTCCAGGCTCATAATCGTCAAGTGCAGAATAAAGTATTTCCACTTTTCCGACAATACCAGCTTTGCCTGTGTTCTTGCCATCAAAAACATAGATAGGCTCAACATCCGTCGTTCCCTTCTTGCCACAATGAACACTCTTCATCACGTATGTGTCGTCATCATTGCAAGCATAGATTGAATAGTCGCCCTCACGAAGATAGTCGAACTCAAATTTGCCATTGTGAGATGTCTTTGTTTTATCATCGTAGACATCCTCCTGATTGTCACCATATATCACAAAAACATCAATGTCAGGTGCTGCAACTGTGTCACGGACAAAACGGTACTCATCACCGACTTTGGCGATATCTCCGTCGTCCAACACTTTGTATACAATACCTGAAATCTTTGCTTTTCCTCCTTCACCTTCTTCTTTAGTACAAGAAAGAAAAGACACCAATGGCAACAACGCCAAAAAAAGAATTACTTTTCTAAAATTCTTCATATCTTATTTTTTGATTGAACATCAATAATCCTGATGTCCGAAATAATCATCATCTATATTCAACCCCTCCGACTCCAATTCCTCTGCATCAAAGTCATCACTTCCAAACTCGTCAAGGTAAACTCCATCGTCTGCTGCTGAAAGGAACTTGTCATTGTAGTCAATGTCTTCAATCTGCTTAGGTGCGTCACCCTTGCTCTTGACACAAGTAGGCATGATCAATGTGCCTTTCTTGATGGCTGTCAATTCAATGAAAAACATTCTTTCATTAAGGCTGTCGAACATGAACAATAGTCTCTGTCCCTTGTCCTGCACAAGTTCTTCCAAACGTGTGTCTGCCATAACATAGTTATCCTCATCAGATGCAGTGAATTTCATCTCCATCAAAGTGATCTCAGTCTCTCTTTCCCATCCTTCATCACAGATAAAGAAAGATGTCATCTGATCCTTTGTGTACCCTACTGAATCCAACAAAGCATCGTTGAAATCTAGAAACGTACTCTCGGCATCAATTTCAATTACGCGAGCAAATTTATCATTTTCGTTTGAAATGATAGTAAAACTGTATATCATAATGCAATTTTTTATGATTTTTTATCGTTTTTTTCTATTTCAACTCCTTTTCGATAGTCGAAACGCTCTCTCTGATTTCTCGATCTGTCTCACAAAGGTCCATCACTGTCTTCACCGCATGAAGCACTGTGGCATGGTCTCTGTTGCCAATTTGCTCTCCGATCACAGTCAAAGAACTCTTTGTGTACTTTCTTGCAAGATACATCGCAATCTGACGTGCCTGCACTACATCACGTTTTCTCGACTTTGTCTGTATCTCATTCACTGAAAGTTTGTAATAGTCACAAACCTTCTCCTGAATATCGCTGATGCTCAGTGTCTTCTCTCTGAAAGTGACCATGTCGCTCACAATACGAGAAGCCAACTCAATATTGATTGGAGCACCAAGGAACATTGACTGTGCTAGGATCGACGCGATGACTCCATCCAACTCACGCAAATTATCAGGAACTCTCTCTGCGACGAAACGAAGTACGTCATCAGGAATCTCTACTCCCTGCTCCTTCGTCTTCTCCTTCAAGATAGAATATTTCAATTCGAAATCAGGCGACGCCAATTCCGTCTGCAATCCCCACTTGAAACGAGACAAAATACGCTGCTCAAATCCTTGGATATCCTTTGGAGCCTTATCAGCCGTGATCACAACCTGTTTTCCTGACTGATATAGGTGATTAAACACGTTAAAGAACAAATCCTGAGTGGCAGTCTTGTTTCCACCGATCTCCTGAATGTCATCGATGATGAAAACATCGACACTCTGATAGTATGACAGCAATTCAGGAATCTTCTGTTCCATCACTGCACGCTGCATGAAGTTCAAGAAATCATTTGCAGTCAAATATAGCACGTTAAGTTCTGGATGAGCCTTGACACAGGCCATACCCAAAGCGTTAACCAAATGAGTCTTTCCTAGACCAGAATGACCAAACACGAATAAAGGAT
>JAEEGL015063984.1_pt1 | contig 17810 bp, 11 predicted proteins | sample 9134231 | NCBI WGS metagenome assembly JAEEGL01 (sample SAMN16246548, study PRJNA631951) | gut metagenome | biome: gut microbiome; feature: rumen; material: fiber-attached | host: Bos | place: Iran: Karaj | collected 2018-10 | reverse complement strand
TGGGCCATAAGCACATTCCCGTCGGTCAGCAGCACGGCATCGCTGATTTCTCCGCGTCCCTGGGGATTCTGGTATTCCCAGGTCACTTGTCCGCCTTTGACAATGAACATGCGCTGCTGTCTGCTCTCTCCAGCATACAGGAAATCGTGGCGCGAAAGACTCCTGTCGATATTCTCCTGCGCCCAGACAGAGACGAGGCTCTGTACCATCAACAATAAAAGAAAGGTCCGTTTCATGAATGTATTAGTCATTTGTTCACCGATTATGTCCTGCGGTCCCTGCGGCGGGCCGCTTCCAATTTGCAAAGATGGCTAATAAAATCGACCGAATCATGGAAATAATCGCCATCGTGATAGGACAATATCGATTTATTGCCTATCATTGCCGTATGATTCAGCAAGCAAACACCTCTTTGACTCTGCTTCATGTCGGGATGGCACATCATCAGGGCGACTGGAACTGGCACAACGTCCGCAGTGCGTTTGCCCGCATTTATTATATCGTGGAAGGTCATGCGCAGGTGTTGCTGCCTGGCCAGACGCTGGATCTGACTGCAGGACGGCTCTGTCTGATTCCGCCGTTCACCACGCACCACTATGTCTGCGACGGCTTGTTCACGCACTATTATGTCCATTTTTACGAGCAGAAAGACTTCAGCCAGCAGGGTATCTTCGACGTATGGGACATGCCGTACGAAACGGCATGCCTGGGCAGCGAGCCGGCCATGATGCAGCATCTCTGCCAGCTGATGCCTCACCGGCGGCTTCCTGCCTCCAACCCGGAGACTTACGACAACCATGCGCTGTTGATGCGCATGCTGCAGGAAGAATCCCGGCGGCCGCTCTACGAACGGATGGAGGTGCAAGGGATTCTGCAGATATTGCTGTCGCGTTTCCTGCACGATGCCCGGCCCAAGCTGCCGGTTCTCGACCGTCGCATACAGCATGCTCTTTCTTTCATTCACCAGCATATCAGCCAAAGGATTGAACTCGACACGCTGGCTGCGGAGACTTGTGTCTCGAAGGACCACCTCATACGTATATTCAAGAAGGCCACGGGCGAAACGCCGGCCAATTACATAACTCGCCGCAAGTTGGAACGGGCCGAGCTGCTGCTCACCACCACCATGATTCCCGTAAAGGATATCGCCACGGAGCTGGGCTACGATGACACTTCTTACTTTATCCGCATTTTCCGCAGATATTCCAGCATGTCTCCCCAGGAATACCGAAACGCCCGGCAATAGCGGCGGAGGCGGCTCCAGCTCCGGGTAACGGCTCCGGGGCCGAATTCGCTGTGCTGCTTCGTCCCGCCGGGTAACGGCTCCGGGGCCGAAGTGCTCGGGCGGCGCCAGCTCCGGGTAACGGCTCCGGGTGCCGAAGCGCTCGGGCGGCGGCTTTCGCTTCGCCCGCCTTGCTCGAAACTCCTCCCTTTTAGTCCCGGTTCCCGGGCCTAACGGTCGTCAGACATATTCTCGCACGGGACGGCGGGCTCCGCCTCAGCCGCTTTTTCGCCCTCGCTCTATGCCCCCGCCGCCGTTATCCCGGGGGCTTGTTGATCGAGCTGTGAGATGGGTGTGTTTCCTATACGAAATCCATATAATTGTCGGCATTAAGCACGGAAAAAACCGCGTCAGGATATGCCTTTAAAAAAGCCTTGGGGGCTGTCGGTTTCTTGCTGCCGCTTTTCATCTCTATGGCGGTCAGATTTCCATTTAGCTCCTCAATAAGGTCAATCTCCTGCTGGTCGTAAGTGCGCCAGAAATAGAAATTTATGCCTAACCGGCCATTATGGTTGCGTTTTAGCCGGTCGCTCACGAAGTAATTCTCCCACAAAGCACCTCTTTCCGCTTCAGAACGCAGCCTGTAAGGCTGATAATCCCGGATAACGGCATTACGAATACCCGTATCATAAAAATACCATTTCGACGACTTGCTTACCTCCTTCCGCAAATTCCGGGAAAAACCACCGATACGGAATAAAACGAAAGCCTTTTGAAGCAAGTCAAGATAACGTTCGACGGTATTCCTGCTTAAAGCAAGTTGGACTCCCAACTCATCAAGCGACACCTCTTTGCCTGTCTGATACGCAATGATGCGAAGCAAATCATGCATTTTCTGTGCATGTTTTAGGCCATCGAAGGCAAGAATATCCCGCAACAAATATGCATCTACCACGTCATTGAGATATTCCTGCTTGAATTTCTCGTTCTCGATGCTCTCAAGCTCGGGATAGTGCCCATAGACCATATATTGTTCCATTTTCTGCATGTACGCCATCCGAGAAGATGAGTGCACGAGTTCACTGACAGAAAACGGCGTGAGCAAGAACTGAGTGCTTCGGCCCACAAGCGGTTCACCCGCTAAATTCTGTAAGTCAAAAGAAGAAGAGCCTGTTGCAATAATCCTTATACCTGCCACTTCATCAATAATCAACTTCAGTTTCATCCCGATGTCCGGAATATGCTGAGCCTCATCAATGCACAGCAGATCTATGCCCGAAAACATCTGACGGTAATTAACTATTGTCCTGTTCTCAAGCAGACGGACGGTGTCCATACTTTCACCATTCAGAAGCAACGTCCTGCCGTCAAAATTCTGCATAATCTGTTCTACGAGCACCGTTTTTCCAACACGGCGGGCCCCGAAAAGCAACATGACTTTCTGAGGCTTTAACCTCATTTCCATTTCATTCTGCAGTATTCTCTTTACCTTTTCCATACAACGTGCTGACGATAACGATGCAAGATTAATGGTAATCTCGGAAACACGCAAGAAAAAATGTAAAAATCTTCAGTACGATTGAAGGAATTTACGTAAATTCATTCAATACAACTGAAGGAATTAGCATTTTGAGAGGGGTCATTCGCCGAGAAAAGGACTCTTGGTTTCGATAACTGCGGCCTCCGGATTCGCTGTACTTTCCGGCCACCGGGTAACGGCTCCGGGTAACGGCTCCGGGTAACGGCTCCGGGTAACGGCTCCGGGGCCGAAGCGCTCGGGTGGCGTCTTTCGCTTCGCCCGCCTTGCTCGAAACTCCTCCCTTTTAGTCCCGGTTCCCGGGCCTAACGGTCGTCGGACATGTTCTCGCACGGGACGGCGGGCTCTGGCTCAGCCGCTTCTCCGCCCTCGCGCTATGCCCCTTTCGCCGTTATCCCGGTGGCCTTTTGACGGTGACTTTTTGACGGCGGCGTTCATTGAACAATTATCGCTAATTTTGGCGGGAACATTCCCTGGTTCACCCAAACCGCCTACAAATGACCATCAGACCCTACACAAGGAAAGACACCGATGCCGCGGCGGACATCTGGAACACCGTCGTCGAAGAAGGCATCGCCTTTCCGCAGACCGACAAAATCTATGGCGACGAAGCCGTACGATTCTTCGAAAGCCAGTCGTACACCGGCATCGCCGAAGACGAAACCACCGGCGAAATCGTCGGGCTGTACATCCTCCACCCCAACAACGTCGGCCGCTGCGGACACATCTGCAACACCAGCTATGCCGTAAAAGCAGGCATCAGAGGCCGGCACATCGGCCGCCAGCTGGTCAAGGACTCCCTGGCCACCGGCAAGAAACTCGGCTTCAGGATCCTGCAATTCAACGCCGTCGTCGCCACCAACGAAACCGCCCTCCACCTGTACCAGACCCTCGGCTTCACACAACTCGGCCGCATCCCCGGAGGCTTCCTGATGAAAGACGGCCGCTACGAAGACATTATTCCGCACTATATTGAGCTGTAGGCCGAGGGGGGCCTGGAGAGATGCAAGAAAAACCGTAAAAAACTTCAGTTCCACTGAAGGAATACACAATTTTGATAATTTACTGCATCATTGCCAAGAATTTGATGCAGATAATTGTAAAATGAGGCAGAAAAACGCTATCTTTGCACTATAAATCTTATGTGCAATGCACGAGTTTGATTTAATAAACCGGCCTAAAGACCTCCTCACTCCGGAAGTCGTCAGCATCCTGACCAGGCTCCACGAATGCCGTGGCCGCCAGGATCTTTTCATCGAAACAGAAGCTGATGTACTGACTGCTCTGATGGAGGTGGCCAAGATCCAGAGTACCGGTGCATCCAACCGCATCGAAGGTATCTATACAACCGATGAACGCTTGAACGCCCTGGTCCAGGAAAAGGTCAAACCCCGCAACCGTAACGAGGAAGAAATTTCCGGCTATCGTGACGTACTGGCCACTATCCACGAGTCCTACGAATACATAGCGCCACTCCCAAGCAATATTCTCCAGCTGCACCGGGACCTCTATTCCTTCAGCAGCAACGCAGTGGGCGGCGTGTACAAGCACTCCGACAATATCATCGCAGAAAAACACGCTGACGGAACGGAAACAGTACGTTTCCACCCGGTCCCGGCTTTCCAGACAGCCGATGCCATGCTGAGCCTCTGCACCAGATACAACGAGGCCATGAAAGCCGGCACATACGATCCGCTCCTCCTGATGCCGGTTTTCATCCTGGACTTCCTATGCATCCATCCCTTCAATGACGGAAACGGCCGCATGAGCCGCATCCTGACGCTCCTGCTGCTTTACCGTGCCGGATTCATCGTGGGTAAGTATATCAGTATTGAAATGCTCATTGAGAAAAGCAAGGACTCCTACTACGAGGCCCTGCAGGCCAGTTCCCAGAGTTGGCACGAGAACAGCAACGACTACCTTCCTTTCCTCAAATATGTGCTGGGAGTGGTTGTCAAAGCCTACAATGAGTTTGAGGACCGCGTTGAGCACCTACGCCACCGTAAAATGTCCAAAGCCGACCGCATCAAGGATCTCATCGAGAAAACACCCGGCAAGATATCCAAGAAGGACATTGCCCAGGCCTGCCCGGACATCAGCGTCACCACCATTGAGCGCACACTGGCAGAACTCGTTGCCAGCGGATTTATAGAGAAAGTCGGTGTCGGTCGCGCCACGGCCTACATCAAGAAGTAACTCCGGGGCCGATTCGCTGCGCTGCTTCAGCTCCGGGTAACGGCTCCGGGAAATCGTCTTCGGGTGCCGAAGCGCTATGCTTTTCGGCACCGGGTAACGTCTCCGGGTGCCGAAGCGCTCGGGCGGCGGCTTTCGCTTCGCCCGCCTTGCTCGAAACTCCTCCCTTTTAGTCCCGGCAAGCCGGGCCTAACGGTCGTCAGACATGTTCTCGCACGGGACGGCGGGCTCTGGCTTAGCCGCTTTCTCGCCCTCGCGCCATGCCCCTTTCGCCGTTATCCCGGTGGCGTTTCGCTTGCCGTTTTCACGGAAGGTAATGTCTGATCAATAAATCTCGTTTTCTAAGAGTACGACTCTCACCCAGAAAATGGATGAGACATTTGGGGAATTAGAGGAAATTTAGAGGGAATTCCCTCTAATTATACAACCCTGACCAGAGGCTCGCCAAGTGCCGTGGAAATCTCGGCTATGGATTTTAACGTAAGATTCGGGAATCCCGTCGTCCATCGTGATATGACCGCCTCCGACCGCCCCATCTTTTTGGCAAGATCACGCTGGGTCATATTCTTTTGTTTGAGGATTTCATCGATGCGGGCAATGATGTCCGCAGACAGCTGAACCTCGGACATGACTACCGGAGATACGGCCGCCACCTTAGCGTTGAACCATTCCTGCTTGTCTCTCATAACAATACTTATATTTCAAATGTGATACCCTCTATTCCGGAAAGCTCTTTTCTTCTATACTTACGTAACCTTTTGCGATGTTCTCATTGAGTATTCTCTCAAATTTCTGAAGGTCCAGAACATAACACGCTGGTTGGGAGGTTCTCTCATCAGAAGTTCTCCTCAACGTAACGAAGAAGTTCTGCAAAGCCTGGGTGAGATAAATTCAGAACACCCTGAGGAGCTTTGTTCATACCATGCTGTTGAAGATCTGACAATCCCAATTTATCTGATGAGGTTTCGCCGATAAGAGTAAACAGTGCCATTCTGTTATGGACCCGCTTCTTCTCAAAACTATCTGGATTCACAAAGAATTCTTTTTCTCTATCCATTACAGCATCAAAGGGTAAATCATTCCCTTCGATGGCTACTTTATAACGGACGGCACTCGTCGGTGAGGTCACATACATATACGCTGTGTCGCCTGCCTGAAAATTGAAGTGCTGACGCCAATATACAGCCCCATATTTCTTGAAACAGCCCTCAAGATCGAAGAAATGAGGATTTGTCGGAATCATCCAGATACGAGGTTCCGCACGGACCTCCACTTCAACTGCATCCATATCATCGTCAAGAGAACCGTCAAGCAGAACTTCGTCTTCATCCTCATCGATATTGCTGTTCAGGGTCTTCACCTCTTCATTCACGCGGCAGACTTTGTTGATGGTTTCAAGGATGGTGTTTCCTCTCTCTGTGATGAACGTCTGGAAGTCATCCTGAATGGCGGCCTGGTATGCCGAGGGCGTGATGAAGTGTGTGAGGAGATGCGCTTCCAAATCGGGGTTGGCGGCAGTATACTCCTGCAGGTACTTGGACGGATACTTGTTAGAGATTTGCAGGTTCAAATGCTTGGAGATGAATGCGAAATTCAGCAAAGAGTTGATGTCATCCTGCTTTACGCCCATCTTGGAGGCCAGCGAATACGGGAAGAAGTGGTGGTTCTCCTTGGAGTTCTGCCGGGAAGCATTGGTCTTGTCTAGCGTAACGATGTTGCCGTTGTCGAAGTCCACCGGCGTTTCCAGTGCCATCAAACACAGGACGCCATTCTTGATAACAGACCGGTGGCCCATCCTGATGCGCTTGAGGTCGTTCAGAACCAGTTTGACCGTGAATACCCTGGTGGCCGAAGGATCATTCACCAACTTCTCAATCCAGACTGCATCGTTCTTCATCTTTGTCAGCGTAGAACTCGAGTACCTGTTGGAGAAGGTAGCCGTCCAGAACCAGTCAACCAACGCCTTCTTATGTTCAGGCCGGACAGCGCCTTCACCAGACACGAAGAAGTAGTACTGGATAATCGGAATGATACTCTGGTAAGGAAGGATCTCTACCCCCTGCACACCCAACTGAGTCCTGAGGAAGTCAATTGCCAACCGGATGCATTCCGTAGTTCTCGGCCATACCGCTTTGCAGTCCTCGTTTTTGAGAGCAAGCTGATGGCGCTTGACAGGGTCTTTGGATATATTCAGAGCTAAGGACTGGGTGAACGTCTCGTTGTCGATTGTCCCAAAGTGAGAGATACCCTTTTCGCTGTTGAACGCTCTAATTTGCTCGCGGAGGTCAAAATCCTGAGACCAGACAGAAGCATGAACCAAATCGAACAAAGACAGACGCTTACCACCCTGATTGATACGCTCGAATATTGTCACGACCTCCTCCAGATTCATATTCTTGGAGGTAATGATGCTGACAGGGTAATTATCAAAAATGGTCTTGCACTCCGATAGTGTCTGGGCCTTCTCCTTTTCTCCTGCAGAGGCATACTCAATCAGAAGATTCTGGAAGTCTGCATAATTGAACAATTTCCACGCAGGGATGTTGTTCGGCTCCGTCTTCAGCGTAGGAATCTTGAAGACTTTCTTATCCAGATTAAAGCAGATGCAGCTGTAATCCATGCCACCAAGTTTCTTCCCCTTCAGGGCAACATACAAGGACGTAATGCGCTGCTGACCATCAAGAATGAACGCGAACTTGTTTCCGGCTGGCTTTGCAGGGAAACCAAACTCTGTTATATCCCTGCAGAAACCCTCCATATCCACATTAGCCTCCCACAAGAAGAAGGAGCCAATCGGGAATTCGTGATAGATACTGTTGAGGAGTTTCACGATTTTCGGCCTCTCCCAGACGTATGAACGCTGAAAACGAGGAATACGCATATTGCCCTGCTCCAACTCTTGGAAAACGCGGGAAAGGTTCCAGTTGTTGATGATTTCTATGCGGTCCATATTGCTTATGAGATTGAGGGGGCTTCAATTATAAAAAGAGACAAGAAGTGGAGTAATGGTGATGCATAAAAAATTAATCGTCGTTTTCTTTAAAGTTCTCCACCTGCTCCATCACTTCTCGGAAGACTTCCGGGGTGTATTGTGGAGGATGACCATTCTTAACAAGGCATATCTTGATGTCTTGTTTGAGTTGATTCCGTACGTTCTGATTGTTAAGCCAATCGGCAAAGGATGATTTTGCATCGATGATTTCTCGGATCTTACAAGCCAGACTCTTGCATTTCTCGTTCACCACTATGCCGTTCACTTCTTTATCTTCGCCATATTCAAAATTGTTCTTGTCCCTCAAGTGCATAAGGATATCATAGAAAGCTTTTTCCTCAAATGTAAGACCCAACTTTCGGAAACTCTCACGATCTGCCTGCATATCCTTGAGTATTCCGAGAGCCTGTTCGGTTGCTGTCTTGATGATGCTTTCGGCGGTTTCTTCCTGCGTGGCTCCTGCCTCTTGTTCCGAAAGGAATTTCCGCCGTTCATGATACTGGTTAATGGTGGCCTCCAGTAACTCTTGAAACTTCTTCGAGGCCAGCTGATTGGTCTTGCTGTATTCCGTAATCTGCTTGCGCAGCAACTTGACGAGCATTTCCAGTTTTGAAGCAGGCATCTTAATGTCGGCAAGCCGTTCCGCAAACTCTGGGCCAAAGATATCCATTTCATCGCCCTCTTCAAGGATGCTCTCCACATTGTTGTATTTCAATGCTTCCTCCACCATCTTTGCCACGCGGCGGTTCATGGTGTCGGTATCGGGGGCATCCGTTCCACTCATCTTGTAGATCATACCTGCAATGGCCATGAAACACTGTGCCATAGCAGACTCATCTTCTCCGAGCTCTCCTGAAGGCTGACAAAGATCATATGCCTTCCGCATACGCTTCACCTCTTGCAGGAAGTAGGTCTTGAAACTGACCTTCTTGATCTTCTGTCCGTCCTTGCTCATAGAGTTCAGCATTTCGGTTGAAGCGAAGACATACTCTGCCGCCTTTGCCAACAAGGTATAACGTTTGGCAGGGTCAGTATCAGGATTCAAGAATGGTGTCAAATCATAATCTTTGAACAGCCTCTTGATGATTTCCAAATGCTCGCGGAATATGTTTGTGGCTTGTTCAATGTCATCGTTTGTTGGTGCGAGGGAATCGCCTCCATCGCTGCCACCGCCATATATTTTCATGGCCTCCACCATATAGTCACGGATACCGATATAGTCCACTATCAGGCCAAATTCCTTGCCTGGATATTTACGGTTCACGCGGCTAATGGTTTGAATCAACGAATGTTTCTGCAAAGGTTTGTCGTTGTACATATAAGTGAGACATTCCACGTCAAAGCCGGTAATCCACATGTCCACAACGATAACAATACGGAAATTGGAATGCTCCTGCTTGAAAGCAGCATCCAGTTCGTCTGAACGTTTATCGTTCTTTACACCACCAAGATAGTTGTACATCTCGGCTTCATCGTTGCTGCCCACACTGGCCACCATAGCGATGGTCGGCATTTCTTTCAATTTCAACAATTCTTCTTTAGAGACCACAACGCCCTCGGGAGTTTTACGCTCTTCAAACCATTCAGGATAATGCTCTTTGAACTTTTGCAACAAGTTGTAAGCAATCTTACGGGTGGAGCATACCACCATAGCCTTTTGCATCCTATCGGGGGCTTTTGCCACTGCTGAAGTGTAATGGTCGTGAATATCCACTGCCAATTTGTCAAGACGGTCAGGCTCGCCCAACAGCACCTCCAACGAACTCATCGCCTTCTTGCTCTTGGCAATGTCTTCTTTAGTGGAGCCTTCGTCAGCGCACTTCGAATAGTAAGCCTCGATGTCCTTCACTTTCTCTTGATTGAGCAGCACTTTGGCAATACGGGGATGATACTTGATGGGTACGGTGATTTCATCGGCCACAGCTTGATCCATCGTATAACGGTCAATTTCATCGCCAAAGGTCTGGTAGGTCTCTGCGATGGGGGTGCCAGTGAAGCCAACAAAAGTGGCATTGGGCAAAGCTTCACGAAGCACCTTTGCATAAGGCTTTGACACCATCGCCTTCATGTTCTCGTCGGCATCCTCGCTAAATTGGATTCGTCGAGACCCCTCTATCTGGGTGCGATGCGCCTCGTCGCTGAAACAGATGATGTTGGAACGTTCGTTGATCAGGCCAATCTTGTCGTCTTGCCTGTCGCAGAATTTTTGAATGGTGCAAATGAAGAATCCACCGCTTTGTCGCAGCCCCAATTCTTGACGAAGAATCTTTCTGTTCGGGACAATCTTCACTTCGCCTAAACCAAGAAATTCAGTACTCTTCGTGAACAACTTAGCACCTTGCTTTTGAAGGTCCTCGCGGTCCACAATCATCAAGATGGTCGGAGAACCGAGTTCGGCAGCACACCGCATAGAAAGTTGGCGCGCCAGAAAGGCCATCGTGAAAGTCTTTCCGCAACCAGTGGCGCCAAAGTAAGTGCCGCCTTTACCACTCTTAGTCTGCACGGACTTTACAACACTTTCACGCAGCAATCGGGTAGCAAAAAACTGTGGATAACGACAAACTATCTCCTTCTCGTCCCTGTCATAGTTCTTGTCTTGAAAATAGACATAGTCCCTGAAAATTTCGAGGAAACGAGCTGGGCGATACACGCCCTTCACCATGGTTTCCAACTCATCAAACGGCATGGTGGAAATCTTGTCGCCATCCTCAACGCGTCTCCAGGCATAAAAATGTTCGTAAGGTGTGCGCACGGTTCCTAATCGGGTCTTCACACCGTCGCTAATGCAAGCCAATGGAGAATAATGGAGCAACGCAGGAATGTCTCGCCAATAACGAATGTTGATTTGCTCCCAAGCATCGTAAATAGTGGCATTGGCATCGGCAGGATTCTTCAGTTCGATGACACATACAGGCAAGCCATTAATGTAAAGTAAGAGGTCGGGACGACGGTTCTTGGTCTCTCCATTGTTTACATACTCTACCGTAAACTGGTTAACGACTCGGAAGATGTTGTTTTTGTCGGGATTGTCAGGATTCTCAAAATCGATAAGATTTATCGTGCGGGGAACACCTTTTTTGGTGACATATTGCATTCCGTCCACCATCCAGCCATAAACCTTGTGCAGCGTGGCAAAATCAGAATCACTTCCCACCAAACGGACATTTTCGGCTATCTGAATAATCTCTTCGTCTTCCAAATCAGGGTTGGTCTTCTTCAAAAAAAGGACGAGATCGTCCATATAAAGGACCTCTTTGCGATTCATTCTGGGAATGCTATCACCATATAGATAATGCCAACCTTCCTGTTCGAGGAAGGATATTAGTGCATTCTCAAAATCGCTCTCCACGAAGTGGCCGTTGATATTCTTTAATTTTGCCATGCTTTTCTTATTTTATATCCACGTAACAGTGAAAGTGGGAAACAATAACTTCAAATGATCAATCTTGTCAATTATGCATTCTTTTCAATATTCTAATCATTTTGGAGAATTTGCTTTATTATTTCAAAAATTCCTTTAAAATTATTCCAACTTTCTTCTGATATTTCTATCTCTCCACAGGCAATTGCATTGGCGAAGTCATCTTTTTTTGCTAATATATTTTCTTCCCGTTCATTATAGACAGCTTGTCCCCCATTGTTTTCAACAATTTTATTTTTACCTCTGTCTGATTGATTTGCCAATGATAGTTTATTATCATTTTTATGCCTACCTGTCTTTATAGAAAATTCATCTCCAAAGAACAAATTACAACCATTCTTCAAAGTTGTATGTATTTCTTCATCATTGTAAAGAAACTCAATGGAAATTTCCTCTTGCCTGTTTCTTTTTCGTGATTCGGGAAGAGGAATGCAAAAGGCATAAACTTTGTTTCCGAAGTCTTTTACCTGTTGCCCATCCTTTTCTATTTCCTCAACCGTCTTTCTGATATCCCGGTCAAAAATACCAATAATAATGTTCTTGTTATTTATACGAGCTGCTTGTTCTAAAAGCTTATGTAAGTTTGAATCTCCATCAGGCTGTTGTTCCTCTTGTATTATATCAAAGTCCAAATCTTTTACACCTAATTTCTCTTTTGCCTTTAATATGTGTTTAATGTCCGTTTTACCTTCCGTTATAATCAAAGGTTTTGTCAACGTTTCAAATTTTCCACTTAACTCCTCGTATAATTTGGCGAAGCGTTCATTTTCATCAATCATCATTTTATAGACCTCTTCGTATTGATCATTTTTAGTTGCTGAACAGGAAATGCCATTATGGTCTAAATCAAATATTTTATGCTTTTCCGACAATTCTGTAGCTAATCCCATATTAAAAAATGGTGAGTGAGAACTAACGATGAATTGCACATTTGGGAATAACGCAAACATCTTTGGCAACACCTCTTTCTGCAAAGTTATATGCAAGTGTTTTTCTATTTCATCAATTAAAACAATTCCTTTGATTTCATCAAGAGGTACGTTATTATCATTATTGTCTGCTTGATGAATAATTTCCCCAAAGATGGCAATTAATGCCAGTTCTCCTGATGATAATTGAAATATTGATGGACACACCTGATTATGATGATCATTAACATCATTCATAATTGCAATTCTTGCCATACCCCCATTTCTTTTCCCTATGCCAAATCTTACACGACCTTTATACTTTTTTGAGGAGAGTGTATTAGAAAGTATATTGTTTAGATTGTTAAGAACAACACTCTCTTGAGCGGGTACAGTTACAGGAATAACATTATTGTAATTGCCGGCATCCCTATAAAACTGTATTTTTTCGCCAATTTTCATGTCTAACAAGACATCTAAAAGCCAATTTGAAAAAGAAAAAATGTCAGATATAACTTCTATTTGATTCGGCAAATACCCACTAAATTTGTTATCAATAGAGTATTTCAGGGGCGTAGAATAAGGATCATTTAAGTACGCAGGTAATTCAAATCGATAAGACGGGAAAAAAGTTAGAATATATTGCTCAAACATTCTTTTCTTAATGTCTTCACTTTGAATATCCCAGTATTTAGAAAAGTTTTGCTGCGTCAACCTCGATTGAAAACTGTTGTAATCAATCTTGCTATTAACGTTAATCGCACTTTCATATTGATCTTTTGTGCAGTTACCACGTATATCTATATAATCATAAAATGCTTCACCATCTTTAAACCTAAAATAAACTATGGACGGATTACTAGAATCCATATCATATAATGGCGAAGAAACACGATAAAGTTTATTTTCTTTACCTTCAAATTCTCGAGGGAAAGCAGGTCTTGCTAGTTCGTAAAAAGCGTCTACTATATGTGACAGTATAGTGGTTTTCCCTTTGCCATTTATTGCTGTTAATACATTTACTCCATTATTTTTGAAATCGATTTCAAGATGTTCGAATGGAGCTCTATTATCAAAAATTATTTTTTCTAAGAACATTGTTGATTCCTCCTACTCTTCTTCTAAACTGCCCCGAATCAATACCGGGCATATATTTTTGAGTTGCTCTTTGAGTGCATCGGCAATTCGCTGGCGTTCAATATAACACTTGTGTATATTGACAATCTCTCGTTGGACTGAGATATCTGGAACAGGTATTGCCACTTCGTTCATGTCATCCATTGTGAAAACCTCTCGTGCACTGCCCCATGAATTGAAGCGGGCGTATCTGTCGAACTCTTTTCTTGATAAAAACAATGCAAGATATTGTAAGTCAAGAATATCATCATTTTTTGATTTAAAGACTTTATCAACAGAAGATACTACTACAGGAAATCCGAGATCATTGTATGCGAAAGCCAGCACTTTTTCATTGCCTGTTGTTTGAACAAAGGCTATTTCTTTGGGATTAACAACCAAATATCCGCTTAATTCATCCTTATTTACTTTTGCGTTTGTGAGTTTGAACTCTTTTGTAACAGACACACTTCTGACTTCTTTTATCTTATTACCGCTATTCTTTATGTTTGATTCTGCAACGTATTTCCCTATCTTCTCGCACTTCATGCCTCTACGAAGCTCTTCAATATAAGCATCGCACACCATTTTCAATTCTTCCACTTTGCTTTGGTATGTGGCGAGGTTGTTTTGGAGCGACAAATAAACATTTACAAATTTGCGCTGCTGGTCAATGTCGGGAAGGGTGATGTCAACGTCGCAGAAATCTTCCCAAGAAAATGTTTCACGAGCACTACCCCAAGAATTGAAACGGGAATATCTATCAAACTCAGGACGGTTGAAGAATATAAACAAGTAATCGGATAGCAGCAGATCTGCTCTATTCACTCTAAATACAATGTATGAAGAAGATACAATGTATGTATTCTTTGATGTGTTATGAGCCAATGTTATTTTCTCTCCATTTCTTGAAGTAACTGTTACATAAGCAAAGCTATCAGGGCGAACAAGAATATATGGAGTTAATGAAACGCCCGCCATGTCAGCTTTCGTTTCAATGAACTCTTTCTTAATGGAAATACCTTTAACATCTGCCAACGTATAAGTATTGTCAGAGTTGCGGTCATCACATAGTTCGATGAGTTGCCCCAATTTATACTTAGTCAATCCCATAGCCAATACCTTTAAACGCTTCTTCAAGCATCTGTTGTGATTCCTTTTCACGCTGCATCAGGGCTTTCATCTCTTGCTGAATGCGAGCCATTTCCTCGGGATAATCAATCTCCAAATCGTGGTCAATGAATTCGATGTACTTGCTGGGCACCAGCGTCCAATTGTTTTGCTCAATCTCATCCATGCCCACACTTCTATACAGTTCGGGCTTGGCAAAATTCTTTCCGTCGATTCCCACGGCCTGCCACTGGTGATAAAGGTCCGCCACCCGCTGAATCTGCTCTGTAACAAGTTGCACTTTCTTCTTTTGCTCCCCTTTTACAGGATTTTCCGTCCATTGGCGCAAATCCATGAAGAGTATCTCATGCTCTCGGTTGCGCAACTCGCGCCCGTGGTACTTGCCACCCTTCTTGTTCTGGTTCAGAATCCAGAAAGTGACGCTAATATCGGTGGTGATAAACAGTTCTCGGGGAAGAATGATAATGGCCTCCACCTTGTCGTTTTGTATAAGTTTCTTCCTGATTTCGAGAGCATCCGTATCACCAAGTGCGCCATTGGCCAACAGGAAGCCAGCCACACCAGACAGCGGTTTCAAATGGGAAAGCATGTGCAAAATCCACGCATAGTTGGCATTGCTTTCGGGCGGTATGCCGTAATCAGTCCAACGGGCATCGTTACTCAAATTGTCGTCCCACCATCCCTTGAGGTTAAACGGTGGGTTGGCCATGATGTAATCAAAATACAGTCCTTTATGCAGGTCGTTGGTAAAAGACGAATCGCTCTCGCCACCCAAGTTATGGCTAATGCCACGCAAGGCAAGATTCATCTTGGCCAAACGGTAAGTGGCGGCTTCTTTTTCTTGCCCCCATACATTCACTCGGCTGATGTCACCTTGCTTGGCTTTTACCAATTCAGAGCTTTGAATGAACATACCGCCCGATCCGCAGCAGGGGTCGTAAAGTGTTCCGTCAAACGGCTCTATTACTGTGGCAATCAATTGCACCACATCGTGAGGGGTGTAAAACTCGCCTTCTTCCTTGGTGGCGTTAACGGCAAACTCTTTCAAGAAATACTCATACACACGCCCGATAAGGTCTTTCTCCTCGCCAAAAGTCTTGTGGCTGATCTTATTGACCTCGTCCACAATCTTCTTGATGTCATTGGCTCCGAGATTCCGTTGGGTGAATGTGCCTTCCACAAAACAGCCTTTCAGTTCAGGCGTGGTGGAACTGATGCTTTTCAGGGCATTATCTAGTGTCACATTCAGTTGCGGTGCAGGTGTGTTGATGATGGCTGACCACCGAGCTTCCGGCATCAAGTTGAAGGTGCCATCTGCAAAAGACGGGTCATCAAAAAATGCTTTCTGAATTTCTTCATTATCTGGATCAAGCCCCTCTTCTATGAGCTTTTTACGCAGATTAACGACACCATCCTCATATTTTTCTCCCAGGAATCGGAGAAAAACAAGAGTCAGCATAATGTCTCTTTTCTCGAAGAAAGAACCTGAATTCTTCGCATTTCTCAAGATATCCCTGCACTTGAATAGGATATTGTCAAGGTTTAGAGTTTCTTCTTTTTGTTTCTTTGCCATTGTATATTCTTTTCCCTCGGTTACTAATTCGGTATAACTCTATTCCATAAGCTCTGACAGCCGAAAAAATGGTTTGGTATTCGCACGCCACTTGCATAAGATAGCGGGGGACTCGCACAAATGCTTGGCCAGCCAATTATGGGGACACTTATACTCAACTATCCCGACCCTAATTCAGTTCAAATCCTGTTGCTCGCTTATGATATATGGATTATACTTCCCAAGGGATAAAAGTAAAAAAAAAACTCAAAACCCTAAAGCATCTGGATACTATTCGTTTCTCAATTCTCCTCGCTTATTTTTTTCAACCAGATAATTGTAAAGACAAGCATGCATGTTGGTCAAAAAACTGTCTACCGCCAGTAACGTGTTGAATAATTTCATTGAATCCATCATCACTTTACTCTCGATGATTTCTTTCTGTCGGGAGTCGTACAGCCTTGCAACATCCAAATGTGTTTCGAGATTACGTTCATCTTGCCACCAGGAGAAAGACTTCGCATGTTTGTCCATAAGGTCGGTCATTTCTTTATACTGGTTCTGGATTGTTTCGGGAAAGTATTTCATAAACGGCTGAAGCTTCATCCACTCTGCTTGCTGCTTCATCTTATTAGTTCCAAAACCATATAATCGCTTGAATCCCTCGTTGAGAATGACCATCAGTTTACCGCGCATAAATCGACGGTCGTAGTCTTTGTCTGCCATAATGAAGTACTTACTGGCGACCATACTGTCAATCATTGTTACCAAAACAAAGAACATAACTGAAACTACCGCTCGTTCGATATTGTGATACCCATCATGCAAATTCTTTATCTCTTCCAGCGAATCATGCATCAGAGGAAGGCCAACAGAATATTGTGCTATGTTTTCATCTATCACGACAACGAATTCCCTCCGCTCTGCATCCGAGAGCGTCTTTCCATTGTAATACGCCTCTTCGAACCACTGAGCATACTTGTAGTCCCGAATCGGCAAGTAATGCATAGCTGCAAGATCTTTGTTCATAGCAAAAAAATGACGTGGTATACAAAGATACGATTTTATTCCCCCACCCCTCCTACCCTTGCTCCTAGCCTTGTGCTCCTTTAATTCGGCAGAAAAAGAATTAGTGAGGAGACATTCGCGGACAAAGGCTCGCATGAGCATGTTGGCCGCAATAGCCACCTCGCTTTTTAACACGGAAGACAGCATGGCAACGCCTTGCTCGGCAAAGGCAGAGTGGCCTACTTAGGATACTCACCTCTGCGGACGTTTAAGGTCACAATTTGTGACCTTATATTGAAATTCAACGAGTTATAATAATTTGAATCCTCTCCCGATTTCGCCGAACGGCCGTCAATCGGGCTCCTTAAACCTGATAATAAGTTGTTAAGTATTCCTTAATAACTGAAGTTTCCCTGCATATTGCAATATTAAAAATAAGTCGTACTTTTGTGCTCTGTTTAGTGCCCGTATAGACTTTGTCGCTATACCATGCACTTAAAAACGTGCTAAGTCGAGCCTCTCCCTTTGCCGGAAGAGGTTCGCTTTTTCCCTCCCCTGACCACCGCCTCAAAGGCCACCGGGAAAACGGCGAAGGGGGCATAGCGCGAGGGCGGAAAAGCGGCTGAGCCAGAGCCCGCCGTCTCGTGCGAGAATATGTCCGACGACCGTTAGGCCCGGTTTCCGGGCCTAAAAGGGAGGAGTTTCGAGCAAGGCGGGCGAAGCGAAAGAC
>JAEEGL014479125.1_pt1 | contig 17810 bp, 11 predicted proteins | sample 9134231 | NCBI WGS metagenome assembly JAEEGL01 (sample SAMN16246548, study PRJNA631951) | gut metagenome | biome: gut microbiome; feature: rumen; material: fiber-attached | host: Bos | place: Iran: Karaj | collected 2018-10 | reverse complement strand
GTTTAATATTTTTAATTTTTTCAATATTTTATTTTTTCATTGTAAATCAATTTTTGGGAACAATTGGAAATATGAAAAATATGAATATTTATTCAAGAATTAATTCTTATTATAATATTTATTCAAATACTTTAACAATTATATATCATTTTCTTGGATTTTATAATAACATTTATGGTGAAAATAGATTATGGGTAAGAATTATAGTTAGAGTTATTTTTCTTATATTCTCTCTATTTATATTAATTTATTTTGTGAAAAATTCTTATTTTTATAATGAAAGTATGAATTTTATAAATTTAATGGGATGGAGTTTTACAATGTGGTTTACAGTTACTTTATTATTAAGAAATATATTTCCGTTAAAACAAATTTATTTATTTCTTATTATTGGTTGGTTTTTTTTAGGATTATTTATTTATTTCTATTTAAAAAATAAAAGAGAAAAATCATTAACAAATATAAATATAATACATAATTATTCTTTAAAAGAAATTGAAATCTTTAATCATAATATTTATTTATTATTAGAAAAAAAAAATGATGAAAATACAATATTATTAACAGGAATTATTAATTTATTTAAAGAAAATTTTTATAATGATATAAATTTAAAAGAAATATATGAAAAATTTTCAACAAATCAATATTTAATCCAAAAATTGTGTGATGGTAAATATAATTATTTATTTGAAGTAAATGGTATAATATTTACATTATTAAATTCAGTACTGGATAGAAATAAAAATGATTCAATTTTTATTTTATGTGCTTTTTTAATAAACCAAATAAAAAATTATAATTTAGCAATGTATTATTGTTCAAAATATAAATTAAAAGGAATTTATAATAATTATTTAAAGTATTCATTAATTGAAGATTCAAAATTTTTGATATTAAAAAAATTAAAAGAATCAAATTTAGATGAATTAAATAAAATACAAATTGGAAAAGTAATTTTATATTATAAACTAATAGATAATTTAAAAATAAAAATTCATGATACTGCATTAGAACAATATGATTATTTTGATATTTTAAGAAATAATAATATTGATAAAAGTTTAATTCCAGATTTGATTAAATCTGGAAAAAAAATTTTGAAAAATAGAAAAGAAATTTTTACTTTATGGAATAAAATAATATCTTTAAATGTTTTTAATGAAGATATAAAAAAAGATTATATGTTTTTTTTATGTAATATTATCCAAGATAATAATTTATATAAAGAAGAAGAAATTAAATTTTTAAAATTAAACAATTTAAAATTAATTTATAAAGATAGAATCTATTATTCTTTATTTGATGAAAACATTTCATCAATAATTTTAATTAATGGATATAGTATTAAAGGAAAAATCATTTATACAACTTCAAATTTTGGAAATTTATTTCATTATACTCCAAAAGATATACTTAATTTAGAAATACATAATTTAGTACCAAAATGTATTTCTTATTTTCATAATGAGTTATATAATGAAAGTTTAAAATATAGTAATATAAGAAAAATATTTAAAAAAGAAAAAGATATATTATTAAAAGGAAAAAATAATGAATTATATCATATTAAAGGTTTCTTTAAATTAATACCAGATTTTTCAATTGGTTCAATTTATATTGGTTTATTACAAAAAATTAGAGATAAAGATTTTATAATTCTTTTAAATAATGTATTAAAAATTGATTCAATGTCTATTCCTTTTTATTCAAATTACTTGAATAATAATATTTATAATAAAGAAAAATATCCATTTGGTATAAATGATCAAATTATTGGGTTTAATATTTCAATAATTATTCCAAATATTTTAAATTTGATTAGATTTAATAATGATAAGATGATTATTAATAAAGTAAATACTGATTTTAAAGGAATTTTATATCCTAAGATAAATGACATTTCTAATTTTGAAAAAAAAATTAATTCTTATATTGATTATATTAAAGAAAAAAGAAATAAGAAAAGTCGTTTGGGAAAAAAATTCTCAATACCTAAAAATTTAAATAATAATATTATAATTAATGAAAATGAAAATAAAAATTATTTAGATTTAATTGATGATTACAATAAAAATTGTAATAATATTTTTTATAAAATTTCATATAATATTACAAATCATGTATTTTTAAATAATAAATATATGTATTATAGAGTATATATTAATAGTGACATTTTTTCAGAATTTGAAATACAAGAAAATTATAAAATCTTAAAAACAATAAATAATTCAATAAATTTTGATACATTTAATGATAAGTACAATCATGATAATCAAAGTAATAAAATTCAATTATTAATTAATGATGAATCAAAGAATAATAATAAAACAAAAGAAAATGAAAAAAATACTAAATCAAATAATCAAAATATATTAATTGAAAAAACTTATTTGAAGAATAATAAAAATTCAAATAATTCAAAACTTAGAAATTATTATATTAATTTTCAAGATTTGAAACAAAAAATATTAAAAAATGAAATGCCTTATTTAATCATTTTAATGGAAATAATAAGTTTATCTTTTCCATTATTAACTATTATTTTAATTATTTTTACAAATCATTCAGTAAAATACCATTTTAAAGAAATTGAAAGATATCTTAAACAAAGCTATATTTTTATATATGTTAAAATAATTGTATTTGCTATATATTTTTCAATAATTGATTTAAAAATGTTAAAATATAATATAATAGGAAATCAAACTTGTGTAAATAAATATTTTTGTTTAGAAAACTTTGATAAATTAATTGATATGGAAATTAGAAATTTAAAAGAAAATCTTGATCAAATATTTGAATTAGATATTGAATTACAAAATAAATTTACAAAAAATTATTCAATTAATATTTATTCTAGCAATCCAAATAATAATTTTATATTTAATACTCAATTAACTGATATTTTATCTTTGATTTTTTCTACTACAAAAATTATTGATGTTAATATTGAAAATTATATTTTATATGATAATAAATATTTTAATTCTTACATTAAAAGTATATTGGAATATTGTTACTTATATTTAAATTTAAATGACACAAAAGGATTAGATAATAGTCAAAAAAGGGAAAATATAAAACAAGAAAGATTTTTATATAATAAAAAATATTTTTATATAAATTCTATATTTTTTATTATTATACTTGTTTTTTTCATTAAGTTTGCTTTAAAAATACAACAAACTCAATCAAATCTTATTATTAAAATTGTAAAATTTAATACTGAATCATTTGAAAAATATATTAAATTTTTAGAAGAGTTAAAAAAACAATTAAAAAGGGAAATCAATGATGAAAATAAATCAAATGAAGAAAATACTAATTACAAAGAATTAGATGAAGAAAAAATAGAACAAAAAGCCGAAAATGAGAAAAAAAAAATAAAAAAGAGAATAAAAAAAAAAAATTAAAGATTCCAAGAAATAATTTTAAACAACAAAAAATCAATATAATGATTAAATATTTTTTTATATATAATATAGGATTTCTTATCAAAATAATGAGTATATCAATACTTCTATTATTTTATTATTTAATAATATATATATATAATGAAAATAGAACAAATAATCTATTAAAATTTGATCATTTCATGTCATCTGTGTTTGAAGTTTATATAAGTACATTTTCTTCATTTGAAATAATAAAAACTCAATCAATTTATTTTACAGATTTCATAATTGACAAAAATGAAAAAATAAATCAATTAAATTCAAATTATGAATTAGTGAGTTTTAATAATGAAATATATACAAAAGAAAATTTGACACTTTTACAAAATCAAAAATATTATTTTGAAATACCAAATGAAGAAAAAATATCTGTTAAAAAATTAAATGAGATAATATCTTTATTTTCAATTGATATAGATATGACAAAAAATAATTCATATTCACTTTTAATCAAATTATTTCATGGAAATGCATGTGATGTTTTATTTCATTTATTTTTTCATAATGAACCAAAATATAATATTTGTGTTGAATTTTGGTCAAATTTTGTTACTAAAGGATTAGAAAATTGTTTTATTCAACTAGAAATTGAATTTTATAATATCATTGATAAATTTAAATATATAAATAATAATAATGTTCAAAATTTAAATAATTTAAAAGATTTTGAAAATCTTTATTCAAATTGTGATGATTTTATTTTAAATTATTTATATTTATCTTATAGAGAAACACAATTTATTTTCAGAGATTTAGAAAAAGATAAAACTGATATTATATACAAATCAATTGAAGAATTTGTAATTTTTTTTATTTTAGGTGATATATTATCATTCTTTTTGTTTTTAATTCTGATATATTTTAATTATATTCAATTTAAAGGTTTTATTAATTTTATCATAATCTTTCCTTTTGAATATTTAATTGAAGAGGAAAATTTATATATAGAAATTATCAAATTACATAAATTGTTATTCTGATAAAAAAGTATTTTAAGTTCAATTTTTAAAATAAGTTGCTTTATAATTATTAAAAGTCTTAATTAATTTATAAATATCTTTTTATATTTTTATGAATAAAAATTATTTTTTGAATTGAAAAATAAATATAAATAAAAAGTTGATAATTTACAAAATAATAAATAAAAAAAAATAAATTGAAAAAAAATGAAAAATAAAGAAAATAATATATTTAATTATCTTTCATTAGAAAATGGAATATTAATTCAAAAATGTAGTTCTTCAGATATAAATTTTCCAATAGAAAATAGTATTAATCAAAAAAGAAATGAACTTTGGTTATCAAGTAAAAATGTACCCCAAGAAATAATATTTAATTTAACATTAATGAGAAAAAAACCAAAAAATATTTTAAATATTTTTGGTTTTTATTGTAATTATACATTACAAACAAATCCAAAAGTAATTGAAATTTTTTTTTCAAATGATAATAAAAAATATTTTTCTTTAGGAAATTATTTATTTAAATATAAAGGAGGAGTTCAATTAGTAAAATTAAAAAATGTGGATAAGATAAAAAGTAAAAAAAATAAATTTGATGTTTATTATAATTATATTAAAGTTATTATAAAAGAAACTTATGGTGGTTTTAGAAAGTGTTATATTAATAATTTTTATTTATTTGAAGATAACTTTAATTTAGATTTAAATCAATTTTTATTTAAAATTGAAAGTGAATTATATAATAATAATTTAAGAAAATTTAGTAATGATTTTATTAATAATAAAACATTTCAAAAAAAAGTTTTGAAAGATTTTGAAAATGAAAATGAAAAAGAAATAAATAAAATTAATCAAAATGAATTAAAAATATTTGAAAAAGAATTTAATAGTGAAAAAAAAATTAAAAAAGAAAATGAAGAAATGAAACTATTAAAAAAAATTGAAAATGTTTTAAAAAATAAAAATATGAAAAATTTAAAAACCAATGATTATAATATTAAATTTCAAAATATTTTAAAAGAAAATCAACTTTATAATTATGAAACTTTTCTAAATAAAAAAAATTTAAATCAAAACATAAAATTTGATAATAAAGAAAAAGAAGATTTTAAAAAAATAAAATTTTCCAAAACAAATAATGAATTAAATTCAATATTAAATGAAAATGAAAATAATAATGAATGGAATAATATTATGTATAAAATAAATAATTTAACTAATACTATACAAAATTGTTTTACTGAAAAAAATAATATTTCAATAAATGAAAATAATGATGAAAAACAAAAAAGAAATAAAATATCAAAACAAAATATTGAAAATCAAAAAGATGAATTCACAAAAGAATTATATAAAATCCTTAGTGAAAAAACAAATAAATTAAATAAAATGAAAAGAAAATATCTTCTAGAAAAAAATTAATTTTGAATAAATAAAAAAATAAAAAAAGTATTCACTAAAAAAAAAAATATAAATAATATATAAACAAATATATTTTTATTTAAAATAAAAAAAACAAAAAATTAAAAAATGATTTCCACTTTATCTTTATTAACAATATTTCTAATTTTGATAACTGTAATTATATTATTTTTAATATCATATTGGTTTAATGGACCAAAGACTTGTTTAAATAAAGATTTAAGTGGAAAAATTATTTTAATAACAGGAGGAACAAATGGAATTGGATGGGAAATTACAAAAGAATTATTATATAACAAAGCAAAAGTTATTATTTTATCAAAAGATAAATTTAAAGGAATTGAAAAAATAAATTCATTAAAATTAAAATATAGAAATAAATGTTCTTTTGCAAAAGTTGATTTAAGAGATTATTTTTCAATATTAAATTTTGTAAAAGAATTTAAAGAAAAAATTGGTTTTGTTGATATTCTTATTAATAATGCAGGTTGTTGTTTTAATAATTGTAATTTAATAAATGGAATAGAAGAAACTTTTTTAAATAATTTTATGGGTCATTTTATTATAACTTCTTTATTAATTGATTCTTTTAATCCAAAAGGAATAATTATGAATATTACTTCTTCAAATTATAAATTAATAACAAAAAAAATTTTAAATGATTTTATAGCAACAAATAATTTAAATTTTGAACAAACAAAACAAAATTATAATCCAATAGAAACATATTATATTTCTAAATTATCAAATATTTATCATTCAATTTATTTAAGTGATTACTTTATTAAAAAAGGTTATGAAATAAAATCAATAAGTATTCATCCTGGTTTTGTTAATAATAATTTTTTTCGAAAAATAAATGATAATTCCTTATATTATTATATAAAATATATTTTAGAATATCCAATTAGATTATTATTTTATAAAAGTGAATTTATGGGAGCACAAACTTGTTTAAATTGTTGTTATAATGATTATGAAGAATTAATTAATGGTGGTTATTATAAAGATTGTCATTTTGAAAAATTAAATAAAATTGCAAATTTAAATAATTCTAAAAGAATTATGGAATTTACTAAAAGTATTATTGTTAAAAATAATTTTGTTAACAATAATTTCGAAGTTTTAAAAATGTTTAATTGAAATATATTTTATATATTACAATTTGTTTCTTATGTTTAATTACTTTCGTATTTATCTTAATATTTATATTAATAAACAAGAATATTAATTAATTATTAAAAATGTGTTTTTTAATGTTTAAAATTTTTATTATTTTTATTTGGTATTAAAATTTAATATAAAAAATGGATAATACATATTTATTATTTTTAAAAAAACTTTTTTTAATACCTTCAATAATATGTACAATTCCAGTTTTAATAATGATATTGGCATATAAAATAAAGAAATATCCATCATATATTAATGTTTTATTTTTACTATTAAATGATTTATTATATTATGTTTCTATTCTTCTTACTTTTAATAATAAAGAATTAATTGATTCACTTTGTATTACACAAGGATTTTTATTAAATTTTTCTAAACAAGGTTCAATTATTTGGAATTTTTTTATTAGTTATACTTGTTTAATGGAAACAATAAATCCAAAATATTATTTTCAAAATAGATTTAAACTTACTATTATTTTTTTATTATGCTCAATTTTAATTCCTATTATTATTTGTCTATATTTATATATATTTAATCTATATGGAAATGATATTTATTATTGTTCTTTATCTCTAAATACAAAGATAAAAAGACTTTATGTTATGAAAAATCAAAGAATTATTTTATTTTTAGAAATTTTTGAATATTTTTTAATATTATATTGTTATAAAAAATGTAAAGAATTAATATTTACTATAGAAAACAAAATTAAAAAAAAAATTAAAAGTAATACAGAAATATTATATTATCCTTTAATTTATTTAATTATATCACCAATTGGAATGATTAATAAATTAAAAAGATTACAATATTTTCTTGAAATTTATCCTTTTTTTGAATATTTGAATTTAATATTAGAAGGATTAAAAGGAATATTTATTTTATTATTATTTTTTACATCAACTAGTTTACATGTTAATATTTCAAAACCTTTTAAAAAAGTTAAAAAAAGGAAATATAATAAACAACAAAATGATGCATTAGAATATTTAATTGAACATTAAACATCTATAAAATAAAACAAAATTGATAATATATATAATGATTTTATTTCAAATATTGTATAAAAATAAATAATAAATATATTCTTATTCTTTAAAAAAATACATTTATTCTCTTAATTTCAAATATTTTAATTAAATTATTTATATTATATTTTTAATGATTAATATTAATTAGTAATAAAATAATATTACTAAGTTAGTTTTAATTCTATTTAATAAATAACTTTTAATAATGATTTTATCATAATTTTATAAAAAGGAAAATTCATATATTTAAATATATAAAATACTTATTATATTTTTTATTATTTTAAACTTTTTCAATTAAACCTAAATTAATCATTTTACAATAAATATTTGATGTAACAACAACTTTATCTTTTAAATTATCAAAAAAAATACTTCTTTTAAATAAAATAAAATCATCAGCTAATTTTTTATAAGCTAAACTTAAAGCAGGATCAAATGTTTCTATTTTAGGATTAAAATCATCATCATCATAATTTGATTGAATTTCATTAATAATTTCACTCAATTTATCATTATAGTCATTTGTAAAATATTTATTATAAATAAATTGTCCTTCAGTAATTTGAGTTTGTTTATTCTCTTCATTTGTAAAATGAAATCTATATAACATAATATGAGAATATAAATCTAAATAAAAAATATCTTCTGGTTTTTTTTTATAAAGATAATTATAAAATATAGTATAACATTCTTCATTACAAAGAAATGAATATAAATTATTTAAACAATCTTTTTGTAAAAAATAATTAATTACTGTTTTTTGATAATATGATAAAATAATTGGAAAATATCCAGTTAAAATTAAATTGAGATATAAAAATATTAATGAAATTGTAATTAAAGTATTTTTATTGACTTCAAAACCAAATTTGGGAAATATTTTATTTTGTGGATAGTAAATTATATTAAAATATATAAACCATAAAATAGAAAAAGTAATAATTTCAAAAATCAAATTAAATTGAATTGTATTTATAATAAATCTATATATAAAAGTAATTAATATAAACATTTCAATAAAATTTAAAATTAACCAACAATAAATATCAATTTCATTTTGTTTTGTATTATCTTCAATAAAAGGAATTGTAATTGAATCATCATTAATTAAAGAATATATTAAAAAAAAAAAAAGAAAAATTCCTAAAAAAATAATCATTAATAAAAAATAATAATTTTCACTATAATAAAAGTGTTTTTTTTGAAAAATATCTAAATTATCTCTATCATCATATTTTACTTTATAACAAAATAAAATTCTTTGACATCTCATAAAAAAAGAAATTATTATTATTCCTTGAGAAACATAATAAAAACTGTATAATATTTTATTTAAATTTTTGTTTTCTCCAAAAGAAGAAAATATGAAAATTGCTGAAATTAAATATACTCCAATATTTTCACTTATTAATAATTTTGGTGATCTAATTGAAATACTTGGTTTATTTCTTTGTTTAACTATTAATAAAATAAATAAAACAAAAGGAATCAAATTTATTATTTCAAATATTATTATTTCTGATATATCTGACATTAATATTTAAATATAATATAATTTTTGATTTAAAAAAAATTAAAATTTTCAATTGAAAAAATAAATAAAATTAAATTTAATTTATTTTAAATTAATAATTAATTATTAATGATTATTTCTACTTTTTTTTATTATTTCCAATAATACTCATTGTCTTTATATAATTATAATTTTTTAGTACTTCATAATATTCAGGATTACTTATAAAATCATTCTTAAATTGATATTTATAGTAATATTGTAAATAATCATAATATGTGATATTTAATAATTTGTTTATTTCATTTAAATTATTTGACTTTTTTATTTTTTTTTCAAATTTTAAAATTGCTTTTTTATTTTTTTCATTCTTTAATGAAATAATATCTTTAATTTTAAAAGAAAACCAACTATAATTTTGATTATAATTTGTATTTTGAGTAAAATATTTGAAATTTAATTTATAAAATTTTATTTTTGCATCATTTTGGTTTAATCTTTCAATTAAATATTTTGATGATTTCACTTTAAATTTTTTTAATATATAATCTTTTCTTTTACAAATATTATTTTGTAAATTAGGATTAAAAATTACTTCATTCTGATTTTGATTTAAATATTTATTAGAAATGCTTTTATCATTTAATATCGAATCAGTAAACGAAAAACAACTAATATCATCATTAATATATTTAGATAAATGAATTTTATCAATAATATGATCATCTGTTGATTTTTGAGAAAGATTATCATCTTCTGAAAAATTAAAACTTAATTCATTTGAGTCATAAAAATTTATTTCCTCAGAGTTAAACATTTATTCTTGGAAAAAATTTTATTTTAATTCTCTAAATAGTATAAATTAATGAATTATTTCTATTTTTTTATAATATAATAGTGTTTAATTATTTTAATATATATTATTTATTCATATTAATTTTGATGGTGTAAATATAATTTTTAATTTTCCTTCCATTTTTTCTTTTTTTTATTTTTTACTTTTCATATTTATAAATATATCCTTATTAATAAATTATTCGACACTTTTAATTTATTCAAATATGTCTTTTTTTGATTAAAATATTCACTTAATTAAAATTATAAAAATTATAAAAATTATTTTCAATATAATAATCACTATCATTAATATTTTTTCCTATTTGATTTTTACTCAATTTATTTTTTAACTGTTTTATATTGAAATAACTATTTTTAGAATTAGAATTAGAAAAATTAATCATATGATTATTTTTATACAAATCATAATTTCTTTCTTTTATTTTTTTATTTTTATTCTTATTTAAAGAACTTTTATTTTTTTTTTCAGAAAATAAAGTAGTCAATATTTTTGAATTTTCTTTTATTTTTTTTCTATCTTCTAACAACTTTTTTTTTAAACTAAATTTTATTTTTTTTTTTTTATTTTTAACATTATTATCAATTATTTTATTTGATTTACCTATACTTAATGATAGACTTTTATTATTATCATCATTTTGATTAATTTCTCGATTAAATAATTTTTCAAATGATTTTTCTTTTTTATCTCTTTTTGTTTGAGTATAAGATAAAATTTCCATATTTTTATTATTTTTTTCATTACATTCTTTGTTTATTCTATTGGAGCTAGGAATAATTAAATTTATTTCATTAGTAATTAAATTATTCCTATTAAATGCATAAGAGGTTGCTCTATTATTATATAATTCATTTCTATCAAATTTTCTTTTTAATTTTATTATATATGATTTAATTATAGGTTCTTTAGAATTAATTGAAGAATTATTTAAAGTTTGATAAATATTAATTTTTTGTTGTGAAATACTTTTATGAAATACTTTAATAGTATCTTTTATTTTTGGTTTAAAATAAACATATTTTTTGGAATGAATCATTTTTAATTTTTTCTTTTATTTAAAAAACAAAAATATCAATAAAAGATAATTATATGTTTACATTAATTTACAAAATTTTATTTTTTTATTTATATATATATTTAAAAAAATAAATATAAAAATCAAATTATAATACTAAAAATAAGGAATGACAAAAATTAATATAAAAATAAAAATATATTAAACTTAAAACATTAAATATTATTATCAGAATATAACAATATAAAAAAATGTCAATTTCACCTTCTCAAAATAATAATGAATCAATTACACTAAGAAAAGAAAATGAAAAAAATTTCCCTTTTAATTTCCCAAAAAGATTAAATTCAAAACTATATTATTCTCAAATGCAAAAAATAAGAATAACTCAAAAAAATTTAGTTTATTTAATTGGATTTCCAAAATTTTTAGCAGATAATGAAAAATTATTATCATCATTTGAATATTTAGGTCAATATGGAAAAATATTAAAAATTAATATAAATAAAAATAAAATATATAATTCAAATAATCCAAATGGACCAAGTTATTCTTGTCACATTACTTATTCTTCTTTTTCTGAAAGTTCACTTGCAATTTTAAATTTAGATAATTTTATTTTTGAAAATCATATTATTAAAGCATCTTTTGGAACTACTAAATTTTGTTCTAATTTTTTATATGGAAATAAGTGTAATAATAAAGATTGTTTATATTTACATTATTTTCCTGATGTTAAAGATATTATTAATAAGGATGATATTAATTATAATAAAACAATTTATAAAAATCAACATATTAAAGCAATTAAATTAAGTGGTATATTTAATAATATAAATATGATTAATTATTTAAAAGATATTAAAAATAAAAGAACTATTTTTCCAAATGCATGTAATGTTTATAGTAAAGATATTGTTAAAGAATATTATGAAAATTATAAAAATAAAATTAATTTAAATTTTAATGATAATGATAATATGAAAAAGAAAAAAATTTATAGTATTATTGGTTTAAATAATCTATATAAAAGAGAAAAAAAATCTAGGTTTGATTTTGCAACAAATGCTCAATTAAATAATAATAATGAAAATAATAATCAAAATAATATTGATGATATTCCTTTAGAAATAAGTAATTTTATATCTGAAAATATAAAAAAAAGTATTTTATTTAAAAGAGAAAATGATGAAATTTCTGATTATTTTTTTTCAATTAATAAGTCTTATGAAAAAGAAGATAAATGGAAATCATTAATAAATACATTAGAAAATTATAGTATATTTGAAAATTGTAGGATTAGAAAAATTGGTGAAGATGAAAATATAATTGTAGTTAATAAATACAATACCTATTAATTATTATATTATAAATAATAGAGTTTCAAAATTACTTTATAAATACCAATTTGATATTCAAATTTAAAATTAGTCAATTTATATAGATAACAAAATAATAAAGAACTTATATTTAAAATTTATTATGAAAAACATAAAATATAAAATAAGGGTTAAAAATAAAATTTTATTAATAATTAATTAGTTATTTTTATATTATTTTATATAATCCAAAACTAATAATAATAAATTTAATAATTTAGTGAATTATTGTTTATATTTATATTTTATTTAATCTAAATTAAAATTAATAAATGGTAAAATTTGAAAAAATTGTCAACAAGAAATAAAAGAATGGAAAAATAATATTTTCAAATAAAAAATATTTATATATAAATCTTTTTTTAAATAAATATTTTTAAATAATTATCTTAACATTTATTATTACTATTCATTTGATAGGTTTTTTGATATAATCCAATATCTTTTGTTGGAATTAAAAATTGAGAATTTATTTGATTTGAAAGTCTTCTTATTAAATCTTTATTTTCTATTTCTAAATGATATAATTTCTTTTTTAAATTTTCATTATCAATTTCTAAGTTTTTTATTTTTTCTTTCATAAAATTATTTTCATTTTCAAGATTATTGTTATTTTCATTTTCATTATTTTTTTTTTGTTTTTCAATTTCATTTAGTAAATATTTTTTTTCTCTTTCAAATTGTTTAAATTGATATTCATATATATCTTTTCTTTCTTCTAATTTTTTATTATTAATTTTTTCTTTATTTAAATCTTTAAGAGTATTATTTTTTTTTTGAATATCATTTTTCAATTTATAAACTTGATTTTCATAATCAAATAATTTATTATTTAATTCATCAAGATTTTTTTCATATTCATTTTCAAAATTTTTAATATCATTTTTTAATTTTTCATTTTCTTCTTTTAAAATATTATTGTCATTACATAATTTAGACAAATCATTAACATAAATATTATTATTACTCATGTTTTTTTCATTATTAGAATTAGAAAAATTATTATTAATATCATTATCATTAGATTTATCATTATTATTATTTATTAAATTTTGAAAATTTTTTCTATTTAAAATAATTCTAATTTTCTTATGCATTAATTTGTCTGGAAAAATATTATGAACAGTAGTATCACATTGTGAACATAAAGTATTAAATAATATTGGACAATCTTCACATTTATATTCTGCTTTATTTAATTGACATCTTGAACAAAGAGGTTCATATATATTATTTTTCATTATAAAAATTTAAAATTTAATAAATTATTTTATTAATAAAAAACAAAATTTATATCATTAAATATAGATTAATGATTTAATATTGTTTTATTAAATATAAAAGATTTTTTTATAAAATTTATTCAGTTATTTTATATTATATTAAATTATTTAATATTTTACACTTTTTCTTATCTATTATTATTTTATTCTTTTTTTAATCAAATTACACAAAAATGTTAATTTATTATTATTTCAATTTATTGAATCAATTGAATTTTTTAAAAATAAACATTAATTTATTTTTAACAATAAAAATAATTTTATTATATTTATTTAAAGATTTCATTACATTTTAATTTTTAAAATAGCATTATATAAAACAAATTAAAATAAATATTTTTATTGTATACTAATTAAAATGAAAAAATATATCTAATAATTTCAATTTTTATTAATTCAAAAAAAAATAAAATCTCAATTTTATAATTAAACAAAAAAAAATATGGGATGTAAAATACCAAAAAGTTCAAATGTAAAAATATCAATAATTTATTCAGAAAATCCATCAACTTGTTCAAATAGAAATCATGATAAAAAATATCCTAATGATTCAAATAAAAATTTAATATTAAAAACAAATTATAATTCATATAATAATAAACTTACTCCAAATTTATGGAAAAAAATAATTGACTTTTTAGCATATCAAGATTTAAAAGAAGTAGGTAAAACAAATAGAAAATTTAACAAAATTTGTAAAAATGGAAATATATTAATTAAATTTTTTCAAAAAAAAGATGATTGTGATTATTTTCAACATATATCTTTTGCCTCATTTAGTCAATTAAGGAAATTTGATACTTCAGAATGTAATTATTCTTTTTTAATTTATGAATAAAATGGAATTATATTTTTATCTTTAAATGTTATTAATTTTAGATTTTTAAATAGAATTACTCTTTTTTACAATATTATAAATATTAATATTATTAAGAAGTTTATAAAAAATTGAGTTATTGATAATCTTTTTAAATCATCAGATTTTATCTTTTATTATTATTGGATTTTTTAGTATTTTAATTTATCAAATATAAATTCATTCTATATAAATAGATTTAATATTTATATATTAAGATATAACTAAAAAAATAATAGGAAAAATTAATTTTAATATAATTAAAAGGGATTATAAAATTGAATAAATTAATTTTTTTATATTTTAAGTTTCCATTAAAAAAAAAATATTTATTTATAATATTTAATCAAAGATTTTCTCTAAATTATTTATCAATTATACAACAAATTTAATTATAAAAATATAATATTTTTAAATTTTTATTATTAACAATAAAGTATAAAATATTAAAAAAAAATAATGTCATCAAAACCAGACTCAAATATTGAATGTAAATAAAATAAATATTTTAACATAGTAGAAAAAGAAAAATGTAAAATGTTAGGAAATTTTGGATACTTAATTCAAATAATATTAGGAATAATTGCTTTTATGATATTAATAATAAAAAGAAAATATGAAAAACCAAAGAGACCAATTAAAGTTTGGTTATTAGATATTTCAAAACAAATTTTTTCTGCTGGATTTTCACATATTTTAAATTTATTTTTATCAGTATTTTTAAGTGGAGAAAATAATGATGAATGTTTATTTTATTTTATTTGTACTTTATTAGATTCAACTTTAGGAGTTTTTATTTCTTATTTATTTATGAAATTGTTTAATTTTATATCTTTTAAAACTAATTTAAAAATTATTCAAAGTGGTTTATATTATGAAATTATTATTCAAGAAGGAAGAAAAATATTTATATTAAATTTAAAAATGTATTTTACTCAATTATTTATTTGGTTAATTGTTACTATTTTTACTAAAGTTATTATAATTTTATTTCAAAAGTTTTTTAATGATTATTTAAATCTTTTTGGTAATTTCTTTTTAAATCCTTATAAAAATGGAAAAGTTAAATTAATTATGGTTATGGTAGTTTTTCCTTTAATTTTAGACTCTTTTTATTTTTGGATTACTGATAATATTTTAAAATTAAATCCTGATGAAGATATTAAATGTTTTTATAATTCTTTTTATGAAGAAAATGATGATATAAATAAAAATGAAAATATGAATGAAGTAGAAATAAAATAATTATATTTAATTTAATTAATTATAAATTTGATTTATATTGATTTCTAATTTAAATATTGTATAAAATAAAAAACAAATTTATTCTATAAGAAAAAAAATATTATAACTCTCAATCTTTATTTTTTAATTATTTTTATAATCATATGAAATTTTTATATAAAAATAATAAATTATCAAATATATATTTTTATATTTATTAAACAATAATATATAAATGAAATATCTATATCTTATATTATCAAAAATAATTTTTTGAATAAAAAAAAATTCAAAAAAAAATTTTTTTATAATAAAACAAAAATAAATAAATATAATTAAAAAAATTAATATCAAATCTTTTATTTTAAAAAAACTATAATAAAAACAAAAAATTTATAATTTATATAATAAAATATTGTAATTATTAAAAAGCGACAATAGTCTAGTGGTTAGGATATTTGCCTTCCAAGCAAGTGACCCGGGTTCGAGTCCCGGTTGTCGCAATCTTTTTAAAAAAAATAAGTTTTTATAGTATTTTTTAATATAAAATAATTTATTTTTCAAAATATTATTCTTTTAAACAAAAAATTTTTTTTTATTCAAATAAAATTAAGTAAATAAAATAATATATTATAAAATATTTAAATCACATTTAATTTTAGTATTCAAATTTAAATTTAATATTTTTTAAATAGATTTTTCTTTAAAAATATCTTCTTCTTTGTTAAAATATGCATTATAAGCATTATTAATTTCTCCATTAATTGTATTAATAATTAACTCTTTAATATTTTTTTTTCTTTTTATATCATAAACACTTTGAGTTGAATTACTCATTTTTGCTTCTTCATAACAAAAATTTTCAAAAATAATTTCAACTTCATTATAATTTAAATCATAATTAATAGCATATTCAGCATAAATTATTAATTTTCCTACATTTAATTGATTTTTTGTAACAATAACTCCCATTAATTTATAATTAAATGGTTTGAAATAAGTAATATTTTCATCATTATCATTTAATTTTTGGCATGAGCAACATACATAAGGTTTTTTTAAAAGATATAATGATAATATAGCATTAAATTCTTCTTTTTTATTGTTATTTTTATTTACATTAAATAATTCTATAAATCTATTTAAAAAATTTGTTTTAATTACATTTTCAAAATTTTCAAAATTTTTTTGAATATCTTCTGATAAAGATTCACTTTTATTTAAATTCATATTAAAAGACTTCGAATTTAAAGTAAAATTAAATGATAAAGTATAAGTCTTATCATCTAATGTAAAATTAAGTTTATCATAAGAAATTTCAAAAATTGTATTAATTAATGAAATATTTTTATTGGTTACATATAAATCCATTATTCCTGTAACTAAACAATTAGAATAAAGTATTGAATTATTGGTTATATTTATATTTACATCACAAATTGGAATAAAATATCTTAAATTATATCCTGTATAATTTTCTGTGAAATTCACATTTTCTTCTATATTATGCAATTTTTTATATACATCTTTTTCAATAAAATTTTGAACAAATTTTAATTCTTCATCATTTTTTCCAATTGTAAATTTAAAAAATAAAAGAAATACAAAAATAAATGTATTGAACATTAT
>JAEEGL014175807.1_pt1 | contig 17810 bp, 21 predicted proteins | sample 9134231 | NCBI WGS metagenome assembly JAEEGL01 (sample SAMN16246548, study PRJNA631951) | gut metagenome | biome: gut microbiome; feature: rumen; material: fiber-attached | host: Bos | place: Iran: Karaj | collected 2018-10 | reverse complement strand
GTTACATCACCCTCACCACTCATAAGCTCATCCTTGAAGAGCTTCGGAGTGACATCATCATCGAACCAGCTTTCTTCAGCGATTGCCCCATCAATATTAAGGACTCGCCCTGCCGGAACGTCTTCCTGGTTTTCTTTCTGTTCCTGATTTATCCAGTTCCAGAACTTCCTGTTCTTCATCGGAATCCTCCTTCTTTTCTTTATTAGCAAATAGACCTGCATCCTCGAGCTTTGTCATGTTTCCATTGATGAGGTAAAGATCCCCACCCTTTTCTTCCGGAATCCGGTCTAGATCCTCAAGTTCCCTTATGTCATTAGCGCTCATCCAGCCATTCTGCCTTGCTACAGCATATCCGTTCATCCTTGACTGATAGTCTCCCCTTAAAAGTCCATCCACATTGAACTTAAAAAAATAGACCTTCTTCTCTTCCTGAGAAAAAAGCCTTCTGCTCATGGCCTGCTCAAGTCTTGTGAGCCATGGTCTCAAAGTGTACTGGACATATTCAAGAGACTGCTGTTCTATGTTGGAAAAGCTGGACTTATCTAGATCCGCAACCATGTGTGGTGGCACACGGAAAATACGGCAGATTTCCGTCACTTGAAACTTTCTGGTATCAAGGAACTGTGCTTCTGCCGGATTTATGCTGATTGGCGTATATTTCATGCCTTCTTCAAGCACCGCAACTTTGTTTGAATTAGAACTTCCTCCAAATGTCTGCGTCCAGCTCTCCCTTACTTTTGACGGATCCTTTAATGTTCCCGGATGCTCCAACACTCCGGAAGGTGCTGCCCCATTGGCATAGAACTTACTGCCATACTCTTCAGCTGCAATCCCTAAACCGATGGCATTACGAGCCATCGCAATAGGGCTGTAGCCTACGAGTCCGTCAAAGGACAGCCCCGGTACATGAAAAACATCTTCAGCCTTGAGCACTACTGTTGAATCCTTCTTCCTTATCGGATCATCATCTGTAAGCTGATACTCATATACAATCCGTCCTTTTGAATCCCTGTCTACAGTCATGCGGTCTGGCATGAGCGGATAAAGTGAAACCACTTCTCCCTTACCATTCCTTATAATCTGGGCATAAAAATTCCCCCACAGCAAAAGATGCGTGAGGGCTGCTTCAAAGAACGAGTATGCAGTCATTTCCGGATTAGGCTCATCATGCATCAGATGATACAGAGGATGTTCTATTGCTTTTTCCTTTCCTCCACCATCCGTATATCTGTACAGATGAAGCGGAAGGCTGGCAACAGATTCTGAAATAACCCTTACACACGCATACACAGCAGAAGTCTGCATGGCGGTTCTTTCGTTTACCCTTTTCCCGGCTGCTGATGGTCCCATCAGAAAGTTATAAGCACTTCCTGCCGTCCTGTTTGTTGGTGCTCTTGATTTGAATAATCCATTTATAAATCCCATTCGTCCTCCTACGCTGCGAACCATTGATACGGCTTACCCGCCACAACAAACATTGTTGTTCCGGTCAATCCGTGGATATATATGTTTTCCTCATCTGCATCAATGAATGGCATATCAGCATTTGAATCATATGTCAGATTGGCTGTTCCTCCGTTTATATTTGTGAATCTGCACCCGTTTTGGCACTTTGCGATATATGTACCTTCGAAATGCTTTGGTATAATTCCATGGACAAAATAATATGCACTCATCTTTGGTATATACACCTTAGATGGATCACCACCTTCTAAATTTTTGTTGTAACCGAAATATACATATAGCGGTGTCCGTCCCAGTTTATGTGGGATAGCCAGATACTGACTGGCATAAACAGATGCTGTTCTAGACAGTGATACATCTTTCTTGCCATAGTAAACACCACTGTCAAAAGGGACAAATGATTCTCCTCCGGAAGTTCCTTCTTGAGGAATGCTCAGAATCCTTGATGGAAAATCCAAAGCAGGAATCTTATCTGTTGTTCCTGTCTTTTCCCTTATGGCATCTGCTACAGATTTCAGATAATCAGTAAGAGCCATTCAGCACTCCTCCAATCTGTTCATCAATATAGTCCTTTATGTAAGCCACATCTTCTTCGGTCATGTAGTCCACGCCCTTCTGAGGTGTGTAACCGTCTTTCCCTGCAGGTCCCTGTATTCCCTGTTTTCCTTGCGGACCCGTATCTCCTTTTGGTCCTTGGATACCAGGTTCTCCTTGAGGCCCCTGTTCTCCTTTTTCTCCAGGATCACCCTTATCGCCTTGTGGACCTTGTGGGCCTATATCTCCTTGCGGTCCTGCAGCACCTGTATTTCCCTTGGATCCTTTAGCTCCCTGCTTACCCTGCGGACCAGTATCACCTTTTTCTCCTTGAGGGCCTTGAGGACCTATATCTCCCTTTTCGCCCTGTGGACCCTGTTCGCCTTGGTCTCCCTTATCACCTTTAGGTCCTTGTATCCCCGGTTCTCCTTGGTCTCCCTTATCACCTTGCGGACCTTGTTCTCCGGTATCACCTTTTTCACCTTTATCACCCTTAGGGCCTTGATAGCCACGTGGTCCCTGCTCTCCGGTATCACCTTTTTCACCTTTAGGACCTTGAGGTCCGGTCTCACCCTGATCTCCTTTACTTCCTTTAAGGCCTTGTTCTCCCTGAGGACCAGTATCACCTTTCTTTCCCTGAGGACCTCTTTCGCCTTGCGGACCTTGGCTTCCGGTATCACCTTTTTCTCCTTTGAACTCATCACGATGTTCACTGACATATGTATCTATCAGTTCCTGCACCCTGCTTTCATCAAATCCATCAATAGGATGTTCTTCAAGGTATTCCTCAACAACCCTCGTGATGACTGCCTCGTCTATCTTGTCAGTCTGTATTGCCTCAAGCTTCTTGATTATCTGGGAATATACAGTCTGTGTCGGAGCAGACGGTGTCCATCCTTCTTCATAACCAGAAGCAGCTATTTCTACCAAAGCACTGTCTGAAGTAATGAAATCCCCGCCAAATACAGATACATAAAGGTAACCTTCCGTGATGACTTCCCAAGGAACTTCACAGATATTAGTCTCTTCATCAATAAGCTGTGTGATGACAGTTGCCTTATTTCTGAATACTACAGTCTTTATCCCTGTCCATTCATCAGAAAATATAAAATGAGCAAACAGATAGTTCTTACTTCCTGCTACTACCTTCTGCTCATCAATCCTCATGATATGCTGTTGTTTGATAAGGAATTCTATCTGCACTACATATCCTCCATCTGGTTCAGTGCTTCCCTTATAACAAGGAAACCTATTATAGAAAGAATGATCATAACTGCCACCTTTCGTTCAAAAAACTATAAGCCCTCTGCTGTCATAGACACTCTCTGAATCAGCATTTCCGTTACGGATAGCTCTGTCCAATGCCATGATGCAGGCAATTGCACCATCAATCTTCTCTGTACTCTTAGCCTTATCAGCTTTGATGTTACCTGCCGGATCCTGTCTGATGAAGATGTTATCCATGTTCCACCTGAGGACCGGATGTCCACCGTGGGCAATCCGCTGTTCAAGTGTAAGCTTCATCAGTTCTTTGGTAGGTGGGCTCATCGAGGCAAAACCCTGCCCCATGGCAACTACCGTAAATCCCATTTCATCAAGATCTTGGGATATCTGAACTGCTCCCCATCTGTCAAAAGCTATCTCTTTTATGTTGAACCGCTCACCGAGTTTTTCTATGAACTTCTCGATAAAGCCGTAATGGACTACGTTACCTTCCGTGGTCTGTATGAATCCCTGTCTTTCCCACAAATCATAATTTACATGGTCCCTTTTTACCCTTAGGTCCAAGGTCTCTTCCGGAAGCCAGAAATAAGGAAGAACATAATACTTGTCATTCTCATCTTCCGGTGGAAATACCAGGCAGAATGAAGTGAGGTCGGTCGTGGAACTCAAGTCCAGTCCTCCGTAGCAGACACGACCTTCAAGGTCTTCCTCATTGACCGGAAATGCACATGCATCCCATTTATCCATGGGCATCCATCTGATTGCCTGCTTTACCCACTGATTTAATCTGAGCTGACGGAAGGTATTTTCTTCAGCAGGATTCTGCTTTGCTGATTCACACGCAGCTACTACCTTTTCCATCTGTATCGTCTCCCCGAGTGACGGGTTAGCTTTCTTCCACACCTCGGGATCAGTCCAGTCCTCATCTTCTTTCGCTCCATATATGACTGGATAGAATGTAGGGTCTGTCTTTCTGCCCTCGATGATATCCAGCGCTTTCTGATGAAGCTCATAGCAGATGCTGTTCGTGTCATTACCTGCTGTAGTAATAAGAAAGTACAGAGGCTGCTCTCTAGCATCTCCGGATCCTTTGGTAAGGACATCATAAAGATTTCTGTTAGGCTGTGCATGCACCTCGTCAAGTACAAGACCGCTGACATTAAGTCCATGCTTTGTGCCTACTTCAGCCGATAAGACCTGGTAAAAGCCGTTGTTATAAATATTGTCTATCCTCTTGGTAGCACTCTTTATCTTGCTCCTTTTCTCCAATGCCGGAGTCAGTTCACACATGACCCTTCCGACATCAAAAACGATACTTGCCTGCTGTCTGTCAGCAGCAGCTCCATAAACTTCCGGAGAAGCTTCACCATCACCGAACAGCAAAAAAAGTGCGACAGCTGCAGCAAGCTCTGACTTCCCGTTCTTTTTAGGAATTTCGATATATGCTGTCGTGAACTGTCTTTTGCCATTTGCCTTAAGGATTCCGAACACGTTCCTTATGATCTCTTCCTGCCATGGAAGGAGCATGAATGGTTTTCCTGCCCATTTGCCTTTTGTATGGCAGAGACACTGTATGAAATTTACTACGTAATCAGCCTGTTCTTCATCATAATGTGACCCTTCAGCCATGAATCTCGTAGGCTTGAACTTCTGCTTCTTAGCCATATTATTTCCTTGCACAAAAATAGGACCATACGGTCCCTATATACGACCAAAAGGCCTGTCGGCCTTAAGGTTTGTTTTCTTCAGTTGTACTGCTCCAGAATGATGCTGTAAGCTATCATGGTTGCTGCATCGTTCTCATTCGGCTCGATATCCCATCCTCTTTCGTAGGAAAGTGTGGTGACTCCGTTAACCTTTATCATCAGCTTGGATATCCTTCCACCGTTGATTCCGAACTGGCTGCCCTCGTCATAAACTTTCGCCCAATAGTGTGCAACCTTGCCTTCGTGCTTTCCTTTCGGAAATCCTATCGTTCCTTCTTTCCAGAGCCTTTTGTATTCATCCTGTTCTTTCTTTGTCATGCTGCTGTCCTCCTTAAGATTCCTTTACCGCTACAAATCCGAACTGATCAAAAAAGCCGTTGTTAGGAATCTGGTAAATGCTGTATCCATCAACCTTACCAATGTAGCGTTCATCGCCTTCAAGGCTTTCTATTATCGCTGCATGACATCTTGTATTATTGTAGGAAAAAATGATCTCGTTTCTCATGTCGTTCCCTCCTTCGGTATGTACATGTTCCCGTAGAAGTCACATAATAGCAAGTCATTTATTATCTTTTTCATCGCCATATAGGATGAATCTGCCATATTCTTTCGAATGTTCATCAAGGAACTCCACCAGTTCCGGCATATCCAGTTCTACGGCAATCTCACGGACTCTCTTTAAGTCGAACATATTTGTAAGTCCTGTGCTCCTTATGTAAAGGATCTGATCCTTGACCTTAGTATTCATCCGTAGCCACCTCCATCCCCAGCTTAAGTTCTGTGACTATCTTCACGTATCTATCCTGCTCACTTCCATCAGACATCATGATGCCTTCCTCAAAATGCGCTATGGCATCTTTCCGGCTGTCCCAAACATCTTCCTTTCCATAGCAGATTGTTGTGACGCTGTCCAGTTTTCTGCAGGAATCCTCTCCATAGACAATCCCGAGATGTGAACCGTTATCCCATTTCACATGGATCGTAGCAGTGTCATCAACAACCTCGACAGTGCCTTTAGTTCCTTCCGGAATCTTGGTATATGGATCATCCATATGGATAAGCTCTACCCTGCATCCCACAGGGTATTGCTTCTTTATCCTTTCAACAATTTCTCTCTTAGGGAAGTTCATTCCTCATCGCCTCCCTTCTTTCCGCTCTTGAATGCAGATGATCCTTCAAGGTTTGCTAAAAGGATCTTTCTGTCATCCTTATACTCCTTGCCAATGAATCCAAGCCGGAGCAGGAAGCAGCGGAATGCGTATTTTTCATTTTCAGCTTCCTTCTCGGTAGCTGTTATCCTCTTCTGCTTGATGCTCATCTCGCAGAGAGCTGAAATGAAGTTGGTGTAGGCTTTCGCCTTGGATGGGTCGATGCCATGGAACCAAGGGAACTTTACCGTTTCCGAATCTGCTTCGATTCTGCAGTCCTCAATTCCCAACGCTTTCTGTATGAGCTTTCCCTTTGCATCGATGATCTTGCCAAGGTTCTCGACCGATACCTTTTCAAGCGGTATCTCAACCGTAAGGTCAACGGGTTCTGTTTCCTCTGCAGGTTCTTCCGGTCTGTACCCTTCCGGAGTAATGCCTGTCGCTTCAATGCATGCAGCTATTACCCTGCTTTCATCAGCATCTAGGGAATCTTCACACTTAAGTGTTCCGTCTTTTTCAATCCTGTAACCGCCAATCTCATATGCGCAGGAAGGAACGCCCAGGTACTTGGCCTTTTCTCCGGTAATCTCCTCGATTGCCTTTACCATCAGTTTTCTTGTTTCCTTGCTAAATGTAAGTTCCATGCCCTTACCTCCTTTGTTTTTTCTAGTACATATATCACTCTGAAAGCCAGTAATATCAAGGCTTTGTGTGAAATATATACTCACAAAAGATCGGGCTGAAACTGTGAATAATAAACAATTCCTGATAACACGAAAAACACATTCGGAAGAGCTACACCATTGCCCCACATCTTATATGCTGCAGAATCTGAACAAGGGTCTTTAAGCCATCTGATTACCTGGTTCTTTGTCTTAGGCTTTGTACCCATGACCTTTGCATAAGTTTCAAAGACTTCCATCCATCTTACTGTCTCTTCATCTGAAGGATCCTCAGAAGCAAGTTCGTCACACCACCAGTCCGGAAATCCCTGCAATCTCGCACACTCGATGGGAGTGAGCCTTCGTACTATATAATATGGTTCTTCCATGACAGCCGGAGGATCCTTATAGTCTGTTGCTACAAGAGCACCGACTGCATCATCATCCGAAAAGTTCATGAAGTATGAAGCCTTGTTCCCATGATATGGATTTGAAGGCTGAGCCACGAAGTTAGCTTCCGGATTTCCAAGCTGCTGACTTGATGGTCCCTTAGGTCCTTCTGCTGCAGAAAGCGTAGCCGACTTATCAGCAAAAGCTACCGCATGGTGTTCGATGGTATTAAGCGTGTACATCACATCGCTTTCCTTGAATCCATCACCATTGTGGCTTGGCCTGCATCCGTTTCCTTCTATAGCTATGACAGCTATACCGCCCTGATTACAGGATGGATTACCACCGTTGGCATCAAGGCATCTTGATGTATCTGCTTCATAGAATCCGCTATTAGGATTGTCGCTGAGCATCGCATTGCTTCCCTTGGAGCAGATGCCGAATGCCACAGGCTGAAACAGAGTCTGGTCATTATGTGTTCCCAAAGTCGCTGACTTATCATTTTGGATAAGTGCTCCCTTGCCACCACCCTCACATCCGGATCTTATCTTTAATGTCAGCGGTGGCTGCATGTTGTTTTCTGAAATCAGGCTGATACTGCCTGCCTCTCCAACGCTGTCCTTAAGACTTCCGGCAGCTGCTTGCCACGAGCGGAAGCTCTCCGCAGAATACCCTGACACGCCTTCGGACTCAAATAATATGTTTCCGGCACATGTTCCTGCAAGATCTGCGACAAGGTAGATACGTTCTCTTCTCTGGGGAACACCCCAGTACTGAGCATCGAGGAGTCTCCATGCAACCGAAAACGACTCTCCCAGAATGCACCCTGCGCTCTTCCACTTCTCACATCTAGGAACTGATATGCTTTCATCTTTGATATGGCAGAACTCTGTAAGGACTGCCCTGAAATCTTCTCCTTTGTTTGAAGAGAACGCTCCTTTGACGTTCTCCCAGACTGCAAATCTCGGATATCTTCCATCTGTCTTTTCCCTCATCTGCTTTATGATGCGTATCGCCTCATAAAAAAGACCCGAACGTGAACCGTCCAGGCCTTCCCTTTTTCCGGCTATGCTCATGTCCTGACATGGACTGCCGAATGTGATTATGTCTACCGGAGGAATCTTCCCTCCGTCTATGTCACATATATTTCCAAGCTGCACGACCGATGGGAGCCTCTTTTCCGTGACCCTCATCGGAAATGGTTCTATCTCTGAAGACCACACAGGCTTTATGCCTGCGATAATCCCGCCTAAACAAAAACCCCCGGATCCGTCAAAAAGACTTCCAAGGGTCAGACCGTTACCATCATTATTCATCTCTTCCCTCCACCTGCTTAACAAGTTCGGAATACATCAGTTTCTCTCCGTTACGGATAACAAACACATTATCAACATCGCCTGTATCTTCTACATATCTCCTTAGAATCACGGAAGCATATTTCTCATCAAGCTCCATTGTGTAGCAGGTACGGTTCATCTGCTCACAGGCTATCAGAGTGGATCCGCTGCCACCAAAGGTGTCGAGTACGATGCCATTCTCCTGTGAAGAATTACCTATAGGATATGTCATGAGGTCGATAGGCTTTGATGTAGGATGGTCATGGAATGACGTCTGCTTGTTGAACTCCCACACCGTTGTCTGCTTACGGTCCCCATAAAACTTATGTTTCGCATTTTCCAGATACCCGTACAAAATCGGCTCGTGACGGTATTGGAAATCTCCCCAACCTGGTACGAGGCAGTTTTTGACCCACACACAAACCGCTGACAGGTGGAAGAACTTCTTGAATGCCACCCTGAATATCTCAGTAAGTGAATCCGCATGGAATACATAGCAGGAGCCTCCCGGCATCAGATGTGCTGCGATATTCTCAAAGGACTTGGTAAGGAAATCTTCAAACTCCTCATCCTTAAGTGAATCATTCTTTATCTCGAGTCCGTCCCAAGACTTGAATGAAACACCATATGGAGGATCCACAGAGCACATATTGGCAACGGCCCCATCCATCAGTGCATCTACATCTTCCTTTGAAGTAGCATCACCGCACATAAGGATGTGTCTTCCGACATGCCATCTGTCTCCTTTTTCAACAAAGGCTGCTTCCTCAAGAGCCTTGGTAAGGTCGAAGTCATCTTCCTCAGCCTTCTTTTCTTCGTCAAAAAAAGATGCCAGCTCTTTCTCGTCAAAACCAGTAAGAGCGACATCAAAATCCATGCCCTGCAATGCTTCAATTTCAGCCTTTAACATCTCTTCGTCCCATCCGGCATCCTGCGCATATCTGTTATCAGCAAGGATGTAGGCTTTGCGCTGTGCTTCAGTAAGGAAATCTGCAAACACACATGGGACTTCGGTTATCCCTTCTTCCTTGGCTGCCATCAGCCTTCCGTGTCCGGCAATTACGTTATAGTCCTTGTCGATGATGACCGGATTGATGAATCCGAACTCCCTAAGGGATCCTCTCAGCTTATTTATCTGTTCCTGTGAATGCGTCCTCGCATTATTTACATAAGGTATCAGCAAGGAAGTATCCACCATCTTCATTTCTGTTGTAGTCCTGCTCATCGGTTGCCCCTCCTTCTGATAACTCTGTCCATCCCTCTCTTGGCTGCCATTACATCGCCCTTGAGAGCCTGACCTTTTATCGTCCTGTATTCCTGAACGGACATCTTATTCTTTTTCTGTTTTAGAGCTTTCAAAAACTCTGACTTCTCATTCCCCATCTGATTATCCTTTTCTCTTCCTGAGCAGCGTCTCCATCATGTCCTCTTCCGGAGAACCATTGAATTCTGTGCTGCAGTTTTCTTTAACGACCTGGTATATCTGGAACCAGATCGAATTGATCTGTTTCATGTACTGCTGCGCCATCTGCACATAAGGCGATGCACAGGCAGCTCCGGTTGTTGGATGCTTGGCAAGAAAGCCATATTCCGTTATTGCCTGTTCGCACTGAAGCCATCTCGCCACGCTCATGGCATATTGCTCGATGAGCTGTGTGCTTATCAGTTTTTCACAGCCACGCTCCTTGATCCAAAGGTATGTATTTCTGAAAATCTCATCAGCACCAAGGTTTTCACCGTTCTTCTGCCTTGCACTGAGGTATTCTTTTGGATCCGGTACATCGACTCCCTTAAGAGCTGAACCATCCGGAAGCTTTATTACCTTCAGCTTTCTACCACCGGGATTCCCGGCCTCTATTTTTTCAGTTAAGCCTTTGGATTTTCGCCCACTTCCTACTCGTGAGCCTCCTCGGGCTGTTCCATCTCTAGCCATTTTTCATACTCCTAAACCTAAAAGGGGTAATACCCCGTTTGATTTCGCTATTTTTCTTCGTGAGGGTTGGGCCCGGTCTCCAGGCATAAGCCTTACAGAGATTTGACCCGCCCCTCCCCTTTTCTACATCAGTAGTGATATACGGGATTAGCGTCCTCTCTCCACGTTTTTTCATCATGGTGCTTCTTGCAGTAGGGAGCGAAGTTGGATTCGTCCCACATGAGAGCAGGGTCACCTCTGTGTGGTTTTTTGTGATCCACCACGGTTGCCCTTGTATAGATGCCTTTCTTCAGACACTCAACACAGAAAAAGTTCTCAGGTCTTTCAAGGAATCTCTTCCTTACCTTCTGCCACCTTCTTCCGTAACCACGCTCTGAAGCACTCTTCCTGTCATCATTCGGATGCAGTTGTTTATGAACATCACAGTACCTACCCTCGCAGATGTTAGGACATCCGGGATGGTTACATGGATGCATCGCTTTTTTTGGCATAATCCGTCCTTTAAAATATCTATATTAAATGTTAAAATATAGCCACTAACATATGATAATTACTGTATTTTTAATTTTATTTTTTCAAGGTAAATCTATGGACTCAGTTAATAACTCACAAGAGTATGCCAAAGAACTCACCCGTATTTATAACCGCTTTAATAAGCACTTTTGGAATAAAGAACTCCCAGAAGTGATAATCACCTTTGTCCCCACATTAAAATCTTCCGGACACATAACGACCAAAAAGGTCTGGATCCAGGAAGATGATAAAGAAGCAAAATATGAGCTGAACATAAGCGCTTATGAGATTGACCGTACCCGTGAGGAAATATGTGCTACTCTTCTTCACGAACAGTGTCATCTCTACAACATGCTCCATGGAATAGAGGACACATCCAATCACAAGCTTTATCACAACAAGGCTTTTAAAAAGACCGCTGAAGACCATGGCCTTGATGTTGAATATGTCAACAGCAGCAAAGGCTGGTCTGACACCAAGCTTGATGAAAAGACATGTGCTTATGTCAAAAAACTGAATATCAAGACCTTTTCATACAAAAGGGAATATGTTTACAAAGGTAGCAATCTGAAACGCTATGCCTGCCCTGTCTGTAAAGAAAAAGGACCTGTAGTTTATTCAGTTACAGCCCAGAACGTTTTATGCGGCTTCTGTAAATCAAATCTGATTTATTCGCCAACTAAAAAATCCCGACAAAAAGGATTGTCAGGCTATCGTCCGAGTACAGATGAAAAGCCCCAGAGGAATTAACCTCTGAGGCTCTTATCATTTTTTCCATCTTAACTATAACATATAATGAAAATGCAGTTTTGTAGGAAATCGTAGGAAATCGTGGATTTTTTATGAGATTACCAGATTTTTTAGTCCTTCTCCATGAAGCTTCATCACTGTCTTGGCATCCATGAACATTTCCGTGGCAATATCCCTCCAGGACATCCTCTGAAGATATCTGTAAGTAAGTACCAGACGCTCATCAACATTCTCAAGGTCATTGATGACATCAATGATTTCCTGCTTAAGCATTATGAGCTCTTCCAGTTTTTTCTCCTGCTCCGTAAGTCTCTCCATGACTTTTACGTAAGGAGCATCCGTGGGATGATTCGGATTATAGCTCTCTTCAAAACCGGGTGATCCAAGTGTTGTAGCTGAATGCCTCAGCTCTCTGACGTTTTCTTCCGTTAACGCAATACGCTGGTCAATTCTGTATACCCTTCTGAGATAATCTTTCGTATTCATGCTCTCACCTCCGCATCCAGCTTTTTCAAGAGCTGTTCCCCATCAATACTTGTAAGTGTCCTAAACCAATCTGACCTGAAGAACTTCATGCACTGTCTTTTGGTTGCCAAGGCATTGTCGTTCTTCTTTCTTTTTCTTAGCTGTTTCACCGCTTTCCTATAATCCCCGACTGCAGCAAGTATTATGGCATTTGCGAGATCAAGGAAAGCACCATCATTACTCTCTTTCATATATGCCTCCAAATGTTTATATTTTTGGCATCGATGCTTAGAGGCTTTGTATCTTTGTTGCATTGTTCTTTGTATCATTGAAAACGTGCTATCACGTTCTTAACATCTTCTACTGATCTGACAATCTCGGCTGTGCCTCCGGCTTTCTGTATCTTCCGTATTGTAGCTGTCTGAAGGTCTGTGGGTCTTCCGGTATCTGTCTTTGCTTCAAGTCCTATGAAGTGACCTTTATAGCAGATGATGATATCCGGGATTCCTGCAGTACCATACATACCGCCATGCTCTTTCCAGAAGAAGCACCCTTCCACAGTCTTTAAATATCTCTTTATGTCAGAAACGATTTTTCTCTCTTCCACTATCTGCCTGCCTTTCTGACAATCTGACACTTTTAAAAGCATTTTATTGATTTTTATTTTAAAAATATATATGTGTATTAATTAAGATATAAATAAAAAGAAATGGATTTAAAAATGTCAAAACTGTCAAATCAACTATCTCAACCCGTGGCATTGAATACCCGGAATCCTTAATCCAGGCACTCTCCGAGCCTTATTCCTCGCCACACTCTCCTCTTGCCAGTGGTATCCCTTCCTCTGACAATTTCGGGAAAGCATGATTCAAGTTCCCTGTTAAATGTCTGCTTGCCATATGCTAAAAGACCATTGTCCGTACAGTACGTCTTATATCTGTCATAGAGCATGGTCGCTCCTACTTCGTACTCCGCAGCAACCTCGCAACAGTCCTTCACGAATCCCATACAAGAGTTACTGTCTTCACGGTATCTTTCAAGCTCCTGTCTGTTTGCCTCAGTTTCAGAGAACACAAATCCGTTCTTTATGAGTCTCTTAAGACCCTCAAGGGCAAACATAAAGATTCCGTCAGTCTCACCTCTGAACTTATCCATGATCGCAGGATCCTTCTTATCTGCAGGCACAGCATGATTGAATCTTATGAGAATAAGTCTTCTGTAGAAACCGTCAGACCTGTCTCCATAGTTCTTGGGTACGCTGTTACATGAGAACAGGAGCCTGGCATAACTCTGGAACGAGAACGGATCCCTATTCTTCCTCTCCACGGTAAGATAGTCTTCGCCTACAAGAGCCTTAAATATACCGTTGTCATCGATATTCTTCGTGGGAAGGTCTGCAAAGATGTTTGCAAGCTTGCCCCAAAGTTCTGCGGTCTTAAATCTCTCGTTAAGTGCCTGCCAGGAAACATTGCTGACATTTTCCTTGCCAAGCAGAAGCTCTGACAATACAAGGAGCAGCTTGGACTTACCGGATCCTCCGGCACCTACGATAACGAAAGCCTTCTGAGCCCTGTTCGTAGGGATAAGGAAATAGCCGATGATTTCCTGCACAAGAGGTATCTGGTCTTCTTCAAGAGTCTCATGGAGATACTGTATGAACCTCGGACACTTGGCTGTTTCATCATACTTTGCCATTATCTGAACCGTAGACAGATAATCCGGTGTATGCTCTGACAGAGTTCCATCGAGTACGTTGTACAGACCGTTCCTGGTATTGATGATGAAGGTGTTAGGATTAAGCTCTTTTGTGTCTATCTGGATCTGCATCTTCCACTGTCCCTCTGCATCGGTTATCTGAGAGAGCTTAGTTTCTGAGGGAATCATCTTCTCCCTTACGATGTTCCTTGCAGCAAGGTCATTTATCGCCTTGTATACTCCGCCATCATAGATGTAATACTGCTCAGCAGCATAGAATATCTTCTGCGTGTTCTTGAGCTCCTCTGCAAGGATTCCCGGCTTGAAACTTAGTCCTTTCTCTGTAGGAATATACCAGGCAGGAAGGTCTTTGCCCTCTGCAGCAGACTTAGCTCCGGACGATGCTGAAAACTTCTTATAAACTTCCTTCTGCTTTGCGATGAGAGGCTTCATATCATCTTTGTGAAGCTTAAGCTTTGCCTTCATCTCATAGTTAATGAAAGAGACAGCGGTCACAGGATCTACGTTGTAAAGGTACTTTTCAATGAAGGTCTTTGCGGTCTGCATATTTTCCATAACGGATTCAGAGACAGCACACTTCTCAAGAAAAGCATGAAGCCCATCCAATGTCAGAGGCTTAAAGCACAGGGCTGCAGGTGACTTGCACTTACACTCACCGGATGTGAATTTAGGACACTTGAAACCTTTCTCAGCTATGACAGCGCAGGTTATAGGCTTTGTACCGGATTCAAGGAAATGATTTATCTTCTTCTGGGTCTTGTCATGGTCATATCCGGGATACGGAGCAGACATCTTATGTATCGCATCCACACCACCTTCAAAAAGTGCCATGTTCGTGATGCCTGCATACCAGTCGTGTTCTGACAGATTCGCAGCATCCTGTACGCAGTGCTTAAGGAAATCACATTCCGACATCACAACATCAAGACCGCTCTGCTGACCTTCCATCTTTTGGACTGGTCCTTCATCAATCTCCGGAAGTACAGATTCAAGCTGTTCCTGCGTATATCTGTTCTGAGGCTCGTACAACACGCACTTAACTTCCACAGGCTCACCCTTACAATGATTGAAACCTGGAAGGCGAAGACACCTTGATTCATTGACACAAGCAGGGTCACCGCCAAAGTGGGCAACAAGCCTTTTCTGTATAGGACGGAACTTATCCACTGATCCATTCCTTATGAGCCAGTAGGTATGAAGCGACTTCTTTGTCTGTACCACAAAAGAAGGTCTCAAAGGAAAGCTGTTGATGAGCGCCCACTGTTCCTCGAATGTTCCTGTATCCCTCTCAACGAACTGGGCATTTATCTTGTTTATCTCCTTATCAGTGTTTCCACCGCCATTAGGGATAAAGAAGATACCTCTGTTGTGACTGTTATGCTCACGGAGCTGTCCTTCGATGTCTGCAAACTTAGCTGTCACCACAGGAATCTTGGCACCGGAGAAAACTCCCGTGCCCTGATCCTCAAAAACTCTGATATTTACTGTCTCGTCCGGATTAAAGAAATGCCCCAGAAACTCCTCCGGTGTATGGTCCACCCTTATCTTCTCCATACCTTCTCAACCTCCTCGTTGATATATGTGATAGGCAGTTCAAGCCTTAATGCTTCTGTTATCTCCCTCTCCATCCCTGCTGAAGGCTTCATTCCGTTAGTGAATACATAAACCTCGTCGCAGGACTCCATAAGAGCAAGACCATAAGCCATCCCCAAAGTCCTCAGTTCTTCCGGCTCACCTGTCCCACCACATACACCGAATATCTGAGGATAGATGAGATGGCTTGCTATAGGAATCTTGTGCTCTATCGCAATGAGGTATCTCGCAAATTCCCTTGCATCCTCAACATTCTTATCAATATCTCCGGCAAATCGTGATATAAGGTAAACCTTCTTTCTTTTTCTGAGCTGCGCCTCTCCCAGCGTCAGCCTCTTATCTGTCTCTTTCATACACTGCCTCCTTAATCAAGTTCTTCTAGTGTTCCAAATGTAGGTCCTGCAGATGCCTCCGCTATGAGAGGAAGGTCAAACTCCGGGAAAGGCTGTGCTTCCATGCATTCCTTAACAAATTTCACTGCCTCATCAAGCTTTCCTGCAGGAATAATGAATGTAAGTTCATCATGGATCTGTAAAATCGGGATTAGCCATCGTCTCTCCGGAAGCCCCGCTATGAGTCTTCCAAGTGAAAGCTTAAGAACGTCTGCTGCCGTACCCTGTATAGGAGTATTCAACGAACACCTCTCAGCAAAGGACTTCTTACCCCAGTCATCTGACTTTATGTTTGGCAGATACCTTCTTCTGCCTAGCCATGTCTCCGTATACATCCTTCTTGCAGCCTCAGCCTTTGTAGTATCCTGCCAGACGGTAAGCTCGCTGTATCCGGCTTTCAGGTTATCGATGATCTCTTCGCACTCATCTACTGTCTTTTCAACTCCTGCCTTGAACTTAAGTGTCTTCTGCAGTCCCCTCGGGAATAATCCATAGAAAGTGCCGAAGTTCACGTTCTTGGCAATGGTACGCTGTTCCTTGTATCCTTCACGGTGCTTGTCCTGCGCTTCCTCGTAAGTACATCCGAAGATTACTGATGTCGTTGCTGCATGGATGTCTCCGCCTGTCCTGTAGGTATCAAGCATCTTGGGATCTCTGCAGTAAAAGCTGCCGATACGCAGCTCAATCTGACTAAAATCGCATGACAGGATGAGGTGCCCTTCCGGAGCCTTTATCAGATTTCTTATGCCGACAGGGTCGTTGGTCTTGCGAGGAGCATTTTGACAGTTAGGTCTGGAACACGAAAATCTCCCAGTATCCGTGGACAGCGCATAAAAGTCCGGATGTATCCTATGGGTCACGGAGTTTACGTACTTCTTATATCCATCAAGGTAAGTGCTCTTGATCTTGCCCCATCTGCGATATTCCTGGATAAGAGTAAATAATGGAGCTAACTCCGGTCTGTGATCATTGCACCACTCCTGCAGAAGGACCATGGCTGCATCGTCTGCTGCCTCTCTGTTCGTTTCCGTGGTCTTAAGGACAGGGAGTTCAAGAGTCTTATAAAGATACGTCTTGAATGCCTTGGTGCCACAGTTTGCTCCGATATCAACATCACCTATCATCATGTGGATTTGGTCTGCATATTCCTGCATCTTTTTATCTGCCTCATCCCTCTTCTGTTCCATAAGGGCAAGGTCAACAGGAACACCGTTACATTTCATGATCCCGAGATATACTGCGGTAGGGCTTTCAAGCTCTTCAACAATGTATCTGTGTCTTGGAAGGTACTTGTCGAACCACGCATTGAACTTGTAATAAAGGCGCAGGGCATAATCTGAATCCGCAGCTCCGTATCTCACAGTTTCATAGTCCTGTGCATCAAGTTCATCAAAGTGCTGTCCTCCGGTAACATCTGAGAATGTTGGGATAGGTTCTTTGATGACTTCTGCTGCCAGCTTCTTAAGACCGGAATCCTGAAGCTTTCTGAAAGTATAAGGACCGTTCTGACTCATCTGTGAAGCACATATAGTATCGTAGACAGGCATCTGTATCACTATCCCCTGTGCATAGCTCATTGATGATTCAAAAGCAATATTGTGAGCCACCTTGATAATGTCCCTGCTTAACAGGAACTTCTTAAGATAATCCATGATGTCATTAAGAGGGATGTTCTTTCCCTTCTTATGTCTGATGGGAACGTATATCCCAGTACCAGGCTTTATGCTGAAGCTGACTCCTACGATATCTGCCTTCGCAGGGTCAAGGGCAGCCTTGTCTTCATCCCTGTAGGGATTCTTTGGTGCTGTCTCGTAGTCAAATGCTATGAGCTTCGCACCACTGATATAATCTTCAATCTCAGGTATGCTCGTGGCACACCTATAATCTGCTGTTTCCATGTGATCCTCCGAAAATGAACCGGAGAGGTCTTCCCCCTCCGGCTATCTGTGATAAATTCCATAGACCAAAAGGTATGAGCCTTAT
>JAEEGL016997627.1_pt1 | contig 17811 bp, 16 predicted proteins | sample 9134231 | NCBI WGS metagenome assembly JAEEGL01 (sample SAMN16246548, study PRJNA631951) | gut metagenome | biome: gut microbiome; feature: rumen; material: fiber-attached | host: Bos | place: Iran: Karaj | collected 2018-10 | reverse complement strand
ATATACCGACCAGCAGATGTTTACTCACCTGCTTACATTTATTGAAGATGAATACAATGCGGCGGGAACTGGAATTATTGACGTTGGCGGAAAAGATGAACTTGGAGTTTTCTGCAAGGTATGCTCGTTACTTGGAACTAACGGAAGAATTATTACAGATTTGGATTCACTTTTTTCGGGCAAACTTCGCGATGTTGCAAATGAAGACGAACGTGTAATTCAGTGGCTTGAAAAACAAAGGGAACGCCAGGATGATTTTTACAGTTCAATTTTTTCTACAAAAGAAATGGCTCAGGAAATTACGCTCAGTAAATTAATTTTCCGCCTTGAAAGATATCTTATAAAAATATCTCAGGACCTGAACAAATATTTTGAAGAAAATAATGTTCCGCAGAAAATGCAGGCGCTTATGGAAAAATTATCGCAGCTGCGCGAAAAGCATGAAAATGCAGAAAGCGTTGATACATATAAAACTGTTCTTTTGCAGGGCATTAACAATATTAGTGAGGAAATTGAAAAATGCCTTCCGCCCGAAACTGCAAAAACAATTCCGCTGATTAAAAACCTTGCTTCGTTCATTCTTGCGGCGGCTGAAGCGGCACGTATTTACATTCTGCCAAAAGGCTGCATAGAACATTATTATACAAGAAGTAACATTCAGTATATGCCTGTTTCTGCAAAAGACAGACTGTTCCGTAACGAGCTGGAATTTATTCAGGATGCGCACAAAAAAACAATCCGCAAAAATTACGGTGAATTAATTGAGCTTTTGGAAAAAGCAGCAGGAAGACAGACTCATTAAGATTTAAAGGCTCTCCAGACAGATATTTTTATTTTAGTCCCATTTATATTCCCTGATTTCGCAATTTTCTATTCCAGTTGAACTGAATTCTTCGTTTGTTTCTGAAAAGAAATAGGAATGAAACATTCTTGCAATTCCGCCGTGAGTAACAAGAAGGAAGGTTTTATTTTCTTTTTCACTGCGGGCCTTTAGTTCATCAATCAGATTATAGATTCGCTGGCCAAGGCGCAGCATAGACTCGCCGCCATTATAATCACAGGCAAACTGCTTTTTTGCTTCGTGAAATACTCCGGGATGCTTATTCCACTCGTGACCTTCATATTCACCAAAGTTCTGCTCAATAAGACGAGTTTCCAGAGTAAGAGGAAGATTGTTTGCTTCTGCAACAATTTTTGCAGTATCGGCAGCCCGGCTTAATGGAGAATAAAGGATTTCATCTATCTTAATTCCGCTTTCTTTAATTTTCTTTGCAAGCTTATGTGCCTGTTCAATTCCTTTTTCGGTAAGAGGCGTATCCGTTACTCCCTGAACTTTACCTTCAACGTTCCACTGAGATTCGCCATGACGAGTGATGTAGATGTGATTATTCATTTTTTACCTCAAAAGCATTATAGCATGAAAAAAAAACATTTTGCAGAAGTTTTTTACTTATACAATGATTTATGATTCTTCCATAATAAACTCCCCGGGGGGCGTTACGGGGGCTGAGCCCCCGTAAGAAGGGGTAGCGGACAAGCAACAAAGCGGAGAGAAACGGCTCTGCTTGCAGAGACGTTTCGTGGAGCGACTTGCTTGGGAGCGAGGGGAAGGCTTTCCCCTCCTGCTTCCCAAAAAACTTGAAAATAACATTCTTTTCATTTATAATTTCAAGTGGGTACGGACAATTATGTTTATTTTAGTTTTTGTCCAAAGGGGAAAATAAATGGCTTATGTAAAAAATCTCTTCGACCAGAATTTCATTCAATATGCAAGTTACGTTATTCGTGACCGCGCAATTCCAGAAATTACAGATGGATTAAAACCTGTACAGCGAAGAATTATTCATACTCTTATTAAAACCGACGACGGACGTTTTACAAAAGTTGCAAACGTAGTCGGAAAAGTAATGGCATACCATCCGCACGGAGATGCTTCCATTTACACAGCTCTTGTTAATCTTGCAAACAAAGAATTATTTATCGACAAGCAGGGAAACTTCGGTAACATGTACACAGGAGACGGTGCTTCTGCTCCCCGTTACATTGAATGCCGCCTGCGCCAGATTACTAAAGACATTTTAAATACTAATCCGCGTATTACAAAATATGTAGACACTTACGATGCACGCGATGTTGAACCGACTGCTTACCAGGCAAAGCTTCCGCTTGTTTTAATTATGGGCGCAGAAGGTATTGCCGTTGGTATGAGTACAAATATTCTTAGCCACAATATCCACGAAGTAATCGATGCAGAAAAAAAATGTCTGCGCGACGAAAAATTCCAGCTTTTCCCGGACTTCCCTACAGGCGGACTTATTGACGTTTCTGACTATCAGGACGGCCTTGGAAAAATTGTTACACGTGCAAAAATGGACACAAGTGATGACAAAAAAATTGTCATTACGGAGCTTCCTTACGGTTCTACAACAGAAAGCCTTTGTAACTCAATCGAAAAAGCCGTAAAAAATGGAAAAATTAAGGCAACCTCAATTCAGGATTATACTTCCGATAAAGTTAATATCGAAATACGACTTCAGCGTGGCGTTTATACAAAAGACGTTGTAGATTCTCTTTATGCATTTACAGACTGCGAGCAGACAATTTACTGTAATCTTCTTGTTATTAAAGACAACATGCCTGTTCAGATGACTTGTACTCAGATTATTCAGTATCATTCAAAACAGCTTGTTGGAATTCTTAAGTCTGAGCTTCAGCTGGAAAAAGAAGACCTCATGGAAAAGCTGCATCTACGTACGCTCGAGCGAATCTTTGTTGAAGAAAGAATTTATAAGAAAATTGAACAGCAGAAAACCGAAGAAGGCGTTATCAAAGCTGTAAAGGACGGCTTTAAGCCATTTGCAAAAGAGCTGATCCGCCCGATTACCGACGAAGACGTTGATCACCTTTTGAAAATCCCAATCCGCCGCATCTCGCTTTATGATATGAGCAAGAACAAGGCCGAAGTTGAAGCAATTAATGCACGCATTAAAGAAATCAATCACCTTCTTAAACACCTTGTAGAATATGCAATCAGCTGGCTCGACGGAATTGAAAAGAAACTCAATTCATTCGGTGAAGATTCACTTAGCCGCCATACTCAGATTACAAATATCAATACTATAGACGTAAAGTCAGTTACAAAACGCGACCTTTCGCTCAAGTACGACGAGAAAAACGGAAACCTCGGTACAGAAGTTTCGGGCGGAGTTGAATTATTCAAGGTTACTCCGTACGACAAAATTCTTTACGTTCGAAAGAGCGGAATTTATTCAGTTTCGGAAACTCCAAAAAAACTGTTTGTCGGTCCGGAAATGCGCTACTGCGGATTTGCAGACAAAGAAAGCCTTTCCAAAGTTCTGTTCACAATTATTTATCGTGAACCGGCAACTCAGTACGTTTACATTAAGCGATGTAAAATTCCTGCCTTCATCATGAACCGCGATTATTTCTTTGCACCGGAAGGAATGGAAATTCTTCATATCGATACGCGAAAAACATTCTCGTTCACTTTGCATTATGTAAAAAAGCCTCGCGTAAAAGTTCTTAAAGAAACATTCAAGGCCGGCGATTATGAAGAAAAATCCTTAAAGGCAAAAGGCGTTCGTGTTGCGCCAAAAGAAGTTCAGGACATCGTTGTAGAAGCAGTTAAGGGAGAAAATAAATAAGGAGGGAGGAGCCCCTCCCTGCGGCCGCACGTTGTTGCGTCCTACCCTCCCAGCGGGGTAACAAAATTTCTGGCGAAGGCGATTAGATATACCGAATAAATAAAAATTTTTCCTTCGCCACCCCGCAACGCCCCGAATAATTTTTGAGATATGGAAATTCTAAAAGAATACATTTCATTTGAAGAAACAATAAAAGGTTCGCGCTTTCTCTCAGAGCTTTTTCCCTGCACAAGTCAGGCGGCCGCACGAGAGCTTATCAAAGCACAAAAAACAAAATATTCAGACGCAACACATGTCGTACACGCATTTGTAATCGGTCCCGGCGGAGAAGTAATGGGCATGAGCGACGACGGCGAACCCTCTGGAACTGCAGGCCGCCCTGCCCTCGATGTTTTAAAAGGCCGCAAATGTACGAACACAGTTTTAACGGTTACACGCTGGTTCGGCGGAACCTTACTTGGAACAGGCGGCCTCGTAAAAGCATATTCCGGCGGCGCAAAAGCTGTAATTACGGCCGCAGACAATGCCAGCCTGTTTGAAGAATTAGTAGAAAAATCATCATTCTCTTTTGAATGCGATTACTCACCTTACAAAATGATTAAAAAGCTTATGGAAAATTTTCACATTTCTTCCCTGAACGAAGATTTTTCAACCGCAATAAAAATTCAGGGAGAAATTTTTGCAAGCGAAAAAGAAACGTTCCAAAAGCAGCTGTTAGATCTTACTAACGGAACTGTTTCCTTAAAATAAAATTTTATTTTACCTCTATTTCACTTCGATAAAAGTTTCCTTATTATCGTCACTTAGTTTTACACTTCCCTTTTGGTCACCCGCAGAAATTTCGTATTTACCTTTAAAGCCTTCAAGTTTTATAAATCCTTCTGCATCGGTAACGGCTTCGTATTCAGTGTGCCATTCTTCTTTAATAAGATGATGCAAAGCTTTGTAAGCAGGCTTTAAAGAATTATCCTTACGAATTACACCGCTTGGTGCATTAAGCCATGCTCCGTCTCCAAAATCCCAGTTTGTAATTGCCGTAACCAGCGGATGATTTTCAAAAAGATTTCTGTACATTGCTTCAAGAGCATCAGCCTGTCTCTGTTCTAATTCCGGAGTTGCCGCATCATCGTCATAATGCGCATCCTGTAAATCTGTAATTTCAGGTGCAACAAGCGGGCCTGCAACAATTGTATTTTCCGTAAAATGAATCGGCAATCCAAAATGCTCATACCGGCTTAAAATATCTTCAGTCTTTTCTTTTGTCCAAATTCCCTGGTGCTGATGCGACTGCAAGCCAATTGTCTTAATCGGGGCGCCGGCATTCAAACAGCCGTCAATAAGAATTTCATAATTTGTAGAAAGATTAAAATCATTAATCAAAAAGATTCCATCCGGATTTGTTTCCTGCGCCGCTTTAAAAACTTCTTTTACAAGGCCAACGCGTCCAAGTTCCTTACAGATTCTTGTAACAGCATTATCATATTTATCATAAATCGGCATTATTACTACTTCGTTTATAACATCCCACATGTCTATAACGCCTTTAAAATTTCCAACTTCGCGGTGAATGCGTTCAAGCTGTTTTTTAAGGATTGTTTTATTATCATAGTTCATAAGCCACGGAACACAGCCCGTATGCCAGCAAAGCGGATGACCTTTTACGGTAACATCCTTACTCTTCAAAAATTTTGCAGCGGCCATAAGCTTTTCTGTATTAGGATTTCCTTCTTCAGGTTCAAAACCGCCCCAGTAAAACGGCAGGGTTCCATAATTAAAAAGTCCAAGCCATTTCTGCATTCTGTCTTCAAGGCGAACACGGAACGCTTCTTTTTCTTCATCCGTCATCGGTTTTGCTTCATTTAAAGTTCCGTTTCCGTTGTGAACAGACGGTCCGTTTGTATATGGCAGAGCTTCAAAAGCACCGCAGCCAAAAAGAAATTCATGATTCACCTGATTAACATGAACTTTTGCATTGCTTAAAATTTTTCCGTCAGCACCTTTAATCTGAAGTTTTGTACTTGCTTTTCTATGTGATAAATCTGCCATGCTTTTACCTCTTAATAGAAATTGTAAATCATATAAAAATAAAGCATATAAGAAATCAATAAAAAAATTGTAAAATTATATAATTTGATAATCATTATCATATTGACATTTTTCCTGCGATTTGTATAATTTGAGAATCATTATCAATTTGGAGAACGCGCGTAAAATGCAGAAGGCGGCCTACAAAACAAAACAACAGGATTTACTTTTTTCATATCTTCGCGAAATGCAGGGAAAGCATTTTACGGCAGAAGACGTTCGTGCACATTTTGAAAGCAAAAATATTTCTATAGGAATTGCAACAATTTACCGTCAGCTGGAAAAATTTGTTTCTGAAGGAAAAATCCAGAAATATTTTATAGATGATCATTCAGCGGCCTGCTTTGAATATTCCGGAGAAAACTGCAAGTCTCACGGCCAGCATTTTCATTTAAAATGCGAAGTCTGCGGAAAACTTATTCATCTTGAATGTGATGAGCTTAATGAACTTGGCGGACATTTACAGGTTGAACACGGCTTTGTGTTAAATCCGCTTAGAACAGTATTTTACGGAGTCTGCACTGACTGCGCAGAAAAAACTCAGAAGGAAAAAAAATGAACTGCATAACTGACTCACGTAAAAATAAGATTCAAAAAATAGTACGCCTTGCAGCATGCATTATTGTTTTTTCTCTTTTTTCTGCAATTATTTTTGAAACTATTCATGCCGGCCACGAATTGTGCTGTCATGAAGAAGACTGTCCTGTATGTTTTGTCCTTCAGGTAATTCATTCGGCAAAAATTCTTGACAACGCCGGCAGCTGTTCTGCAATAACTTTTATAGCATTCAGTTTTATTAATCTTATAATTCTTTCTGCCCTATTTTTTGCCCCGGCAACTCTCGTAAAGCAGAAAGTAAAACTTGTGATCTAGATTATCGGCCGCTCAATGGTATTCAAAATTTAATCACAAGGAATCATAAAATGAATAAAAATAAAAAACCGGTAGTTCTTATCACAGGTTATCTTGGATCCGGCAAAACTACGCTGCTTAATAACCTGCTCCGTCAGGAAACACGCCGTGTTGCACTTATTGTAAATGATATGGGAAGCATTAACGTAGATGCTTCTATTTTGAAAAAAGAAGGCGCAAATGTTGCAGAGTGCCCGATGTTCGAGCTTCAGAACGGCTGCATATGCTGCACACTGCGCGAAGAATTTATAAAACAGATTGAAAAGATTTCTGCAATAGACAGCGTTGAAGTTATCTTTGTAGAAGCTTCGGGAATCAGCGATCCTGGTGCAGTTAGCGCCAGCTTCCTTGCTTACGAGGAAGATAATCCTGATACAAACGTTTATCTTACTTCGGTAGTAACTGTAGTTGATGCAGACAGAATCTACCGCGAGTTCTTAGACGACTTGAAAAAACAAAAAGACGAAAAAGTTGACGAAAACAATCTTACTGCAGAAGAAATTTCTACTCTGATTGTTGACCAGATTGAGTTCTGCAACTTTATCGTATTAAATAAATGCGACCTGCTGAACGAAAGTCAGCTGGCCGAGGTAGAAAAAATTGTCCGCGAGTTCCAGACCCGCGCACCAATCTACCACAGCGTGAACGGCAATATTGAGCTTTCAAAAATCACAACTAAAGAGCCGTTCAATTTTGAACAGATTGATTCCTCTTCTGCAATTCAGAAGGCAATCAACAGTCTGAACCAGAAACAAGGCTGCACCGACGAGTACGGAATTTCAAGCTTTGTTTACGAAGAAAAGCGTCCTTTCAACCGCGAAAAGTTTGCAGACTTTGTGAACAACAATTATCCGAAGGAGCTTATCCGTGCAAAAGGCTACATCTGGTTTTCTGATGCAGACGCAGACGTTCAGCTTTTCGAGCAGGCAGGCCGTAACTCTTCCGTTATGGAAGTTTCTTACTGGATTGATGCCCTCGTTGAAGAGCAGAAAAATGCCTTCCTCGAAGAAAATCCGGATGTAAAAGAAGCATGGGATGAAGAATTCGGAGACAGAGAAAATCAGATTGTGTTCATTGGAAAAGGATACAATCAGGAAGAAATAAAAAAAGCTCTTGAGAGCTGTTTGGATGAGAAATGCCTATAATCGAAGAACCGTTAAAAAGAATGCCGAAAGGGTTTCTTTAGGTTCATCGAAAGAATGGCACAGAGGCAAGCTATGCTTGCCGACTTAAGGAGATTACAATGAAAAAAATATTTTTAATTGCAGCAATTTTTGCAGCACTTTCAACATCAGTTTTTGCAGCTAAAGCAAAGAAAGCAGACAAGAAATCAGATAAAATTAAGGTTGTAACAACAATCTTCCCGGAATATGACTGGGTCCGCGAAATAGCAGGAGATTCAAAAAATATTGAATTAACTCTTTTGATTGGAAATGGAGTTGACCTTCATTCTTATCAGCCTTCTTTCCAGGATATTACAAAAATATCTAATGCAGACATTTTTATTTATGTAGGCGGAGAAAGCGACGGCTGGGTTAAGGATGCCCTTAAAAATACAACCAATAAAAACATGAAGGTTATTAACCTTATGGAAGCACTCGGCGACAAGGTAAAGGAAGAAGAAATTGTAGAAGGCATGCAGGCCGAAGAAGAAGAGGAAGAAGAACATCATCATCATGACGACGACGATGATGATCATGAAGCAGAAGAACATCATCACCACCATCACGATGAGGATGAAGTAGAATACGACGAACATATTTGGCTTTCGCTTAGAAACGCTAAATTCCTGAGCAAAGAAATTGCCAGCGCACTTTGTGAAAAAGATTCCGCAAATGCTTCAATCTATCTGACAAATTATGAAAGCTACGCTGCAAAGCTCGACAGTTTGGACGCAAAATATGCCGCAGCCGTAAAAAAAGGTTCTAAAAATACAATTCTTTTTGGAGACCGATTCCCATTCCGTTATCTTGTAGATGACTATGACTTGAATTATTATGCCGCTTTTGTTGGCTGTTCAGCAGAAACAGAAGCAAGCTTTGAAACCGTTATTTTCCTTGCTAAAAAAGTTGATGAACTTGAATTGAACTCAGTTCTCAAAATAGAAAGCGGAGACGGAAAGATTGCCAGAACAATCATTCAGAACAGCAAAAATAAAAGCGCAAAGGTTCTTACTCTTGATTCACTCCAGTCTACAACATCTAAGCAGGCTGCAAGCGGAACGACTTATCTTAAAGTAATGGAAGATAACCTTAAAGTTCTTGAAGAAGCTTTGAAATAAAAGCCCGGAGCAAATCTACTCAGATAATTTCATTTTTAGAATTATCTGAGTTATGAACACTTTTAAATACAGGAATTCTCTATGAAAAAATATATTCGCAATATTATTATGCCTGCAGTTTTAGCAGCAGGACTTATTGTATCACTTTCCGGCTGCGGTAAAAAAACAGTTCAGAATGATAAAACTTCACTTGTAGTTGCAGTTACAGAAGAACCACCTGCAGGCTTTAACCCTGCAACAAAATGGCCATGGTCCGGCGATCCGCTTTTTCAGAATATGCTTTACAAATACGACGAAAACGGAAAAGTTGTAGAAGACTTTGCAACCGGTTGCAAAATTTCTGACAACAACACAGTTTACACAATTACAGTCCGCAACGACGCAATCTGTTCAGACGGTGAAAAACTCACTGCAAAAGACGTTGCATTTTCTTACAACATAATTGCACAAAGCAGCACCTGGGTTGATTACAGCTTCTTTGATAATGCCGAAGCTATTGATGACACAACCTTAAAAATCACTTTAAAAAAGCCTAATTCACTTTTTAAGCATACAATGGCAATGACCGCAATTATTCCGGAACATGTTTACAACAAAGAAACTTACGGACAGAATCCAATTGGAGCAGGCCCTTTTGTTATGAAGCAGTGGGATAAGGGCGAAAAAATGATTCTTGAAGCAAATCCTTATTACTACGGAAAAAAGCCTGCTGTAAATCAAATCACTTTCCTTTTTGTAAATACAGATACTGCCCTCGCACTTGCACAGCGCGGAGAAGTTGATGTTGCCCGCCTAAGCGTAAATCTTGGCGACAAGAATGTAAAAGGCTATAACAAAAAAATTGTAAATGCAAAAGACAGTCTTGCAATTTACATGCCTTCAATTATGTTCGGCGCAATGGAAAAAGACGGTGTTAAACTTGGAAACGACGTAACAGGTGATGTTGCAATCCGTAAAGCATGTGCTGTTGTCCTCGACAGAAATGCAATGGTACAGAGCGTTGTCGGCGGTTACGGCGAGCCTTTGTACACACTTTTTGCAGGAACAGAATACGGCACAACAGAAGTTTCTTACAGCGACAATGACAAAGAAAAGGCCATTCAGATTCTTGAAGAAGCAGGCTGGAAAGATTCAGACGGAGACGGAATCCGTGAAAAAAATGGTGTAAAAGCTCAGTTCACTTTGTATTCGGTTCCACAGGATCAGACTTACTCGCCGCGTCAGGGTGTATGCCTTGCAATGCAGCAGCAGCTTAAGGAAATTGGAATTCAGCTTGATATTGTCTTCAAACAATTTGCAGAAGTTACAAAAGAAAAACTTTTGTACCAGCAGTGCTACATGACAGGAATGGGCGGAGACAATCCTCTTGATGTTTATACAGGCTTCCACTCTTCAATGTTCTTCAACGGCAGCTACAATCCTTCTTTGTATAACAATCCAAAAGTTGACGAATACATTGACCTCGCCATGAGCGCTTCCTCAGAAGAAGAAGCAATGAATTATTTAAAGCTTGCTCAGTGGGACGGCGAAACAGGAACTGATTTTTACGGCGACTGTGTATGGCTTCCAATTCTTAGAGTTCAGCATGTTTTCCTTGTTCGCGAAGGAGTTCACTTCCCTGCAGAAGATGTAAGACCAGCTCCTCACCGTGGCGGAACATGGACAATTACAGAACAGATTTCTAACTGGGGCTGGGAATAATAAATTATGAACTTAAAAAAAATGTACGCTTCCGGAGCAACCGTATTTATCGGCGGTAAAGTTCTCCGGCTCATAAGTGTGCTTTTTGCCATAAGCATTATCTGTTTTGTGCTTATGGCTTTTTCACCGCTCGATCCACTGATTCAGTATCTGGGTGGTGAAAGCGCAGTTGTAAGCGGAGAAAAAGCACAACGGATTGCAAGCGAACTTGGACTTGATCAGCCCTACTACATTCAATACTTTCACTGGATAAAAAATCTTTTGCATGGAGATTTCGGCTATTCAACAATTTATGAACAGCCTGTAATTTCTATCATAAAAGAAAAAGCCGGCGCTTCAATGCTGCTTCTTTTTGTTTCATGGCTTATAACCGGCGTTCTTGGATTTTTATTCGGCGTTATTGCCGCGCTTAAAGAAGGAAAAATTCCAGACAGAATTTTAAAAGTTTATGCACTTGCAATGGCTTCGGCTCCACCTTATTGGGTTGGTCTTTTGCTTGTAATGATTTTTTCAATTTATCTTGGATGGTTTCCTGTAGGCTTAAGCGCTTCAATCGGAATAGGAAGAAATCAGGCAGGATTTTGGGATGTTGCAAGTCATTTATTTTTACCGGCACTCACTTTAAGCTTAAGCGGAATTGCACAGATGACTCTTCACGTACGACAAAAGCTCCTTGATATTTTTTCTACAGATTACATTCTATTTGCAAAAGCGCGCGGAGAAAACAAACTCATGCTTTTTACAAAACACGGTTTTCGTAACGTAATGCTTCCTGCAATTACAATTCAGTTTGCATCTTTGGGAGAAATTTTCGGCGGCTCAACACTTGTAGAAAAAGTTTTTTCTTATCCGGGACTTGGAAGTGCAATTGTTGCGGCCGGAATAAAAGGAGACATTCCTCTTTTGCTTGGAATAAGCCTGATAAGTTCAGTTTTTGTTTTTGCCGGAAATTTTATTGCAGATATACTCTGTTATTTTATTGATCCAAGAATCAGCCGCGGAGGTATTTATGCAGTTTAAAAATCCGGTTTTAAATTTCTTCAAAAAAATGAAAAGCAACAGAAGATTTTCAACACTCGTATTTTTAATTTCTTCGCTTTCAATTTTGATTATACTTCTGCTTATCGGAATTATTCTTCCGCAAAGCACAGTTGATATAAATCTTTCTGATATAAAGCAGGCTCCTTCTGCACATCACATTTTTGGTACAGACTGGCTCGGCCGCGACATGCTCTGCAGAACCTTAAAAGGACTTTCAGTAAGCATGGAAGTTGGAATAATCACCGCTGTTGCAAGCTGTGTAATAGCAGTGATACTTGGTGCAAGCGCCGCTTATTTTGGCGGTAAAGTTGATTCGGTTATTAAATGGCTGACCGATGTAACAATGGGAATGCCAATGACAATCTTCTTAATTATGATTTCGGTTCTTGTCGGCAAAGGCAAAAAAGGAATCATACTTGGAGTTGTACTTACACACTGGGTTCACCTTGCTCGCATTATTCGCGTTGAAGTTATGCAGATAAGAAACCGCCAGTACATTGCGCAGTCACGTTCGTTCGGAAAAAGCGGATTTTATATTTTAAAAAATCACATTATTCCGGCAATTCTTCCGCAGTTCATTGTTGGTGTTGTTCTTTTGTTCCCGCATGCAATTTTACACGAAGCCGCAATTACCTTCCTTGGATTTGGAATTCCGCCTGATCAGCCTGCAATCGGAATTATTCTTTCCGAAGCAATGGGTTACCTGAATACGGGAATGTGGTGGCTTGCAGTTTTTCCCGGAGTTGTACTTGTTGTTATTGTAAGAATTTTTGACAAGCTTGGTGAACGGCTGAATTACATGCTCAATCCAACGACAGGACAGCAATAAAGCATCTGATTTTTAAGGAAATTTTATGGAATCAAATAACGAAAAAAATCTTCTTGAAGTAGAAAATCTGAGCGTTTCATTTACGCAGTATTCAAACGGAAGTGAACGCAGAACAATAGAAGTAATTCACGACATTTCTCTTTCTGTAAAAAGCGGAGAAATTTTAGCTGTAATCGGCGCAAGCGGTTCAGGAAAAAGCCTTCTTGCACATGCAATCATGGGAATTCTTCCTGTAAATGCAGTAACAGGCGGCCAGATAAAATTCAAAGGCAGTCTGCTAAATGAAAAACTCAAGGAAGAGCTTCGCGGAAAAGAAATGGCATTAATTCCTCAGTCTGTAAGTTATCTTGATCCTTTGATGAACGTAAAAAATCAGATTGCAAGCCCGCTCGAAAAAAAGTCACGAAAAGAAAAACAGGCATTTGTTTCTAAACTTCTGAAAAAATTTGAGCTTGGAAAAAAAGTTTCGGAACAGTATCCGTTTGAACTTTCGGGAGGAATGGCACGCCGCGTTCTTATAAGCACAGCAATCACAAGCGGAGCCGAACTTATTATTGCAGACGAGCCGACTCCAGGCATGCACGAATCTGTTGTTGAAGAAACCTTAAAATCATTTAAATCTATGGCACAAAACGGAGCCGGAGTTTTAATGATTACCCACGACATTGACCTTGCATTTACAATTGCAGACCGCGTTGCAGTTTTCTGTGACGGACGTGTTGTAAGCATTGAAGAAACAGAAAATTTTGTTTCTCATCCTGAAAGATTAAAATCTGCATACAGCCGCGCACTCTGGCATGCATTGCCGCAAAACGGCTTTTATGTAGAAAAAGGAAAAACCTACGACGGTTCAATAAATGATTCACCGGAAACTTTACAGGCAATTCAAAAGCAAAAGGAGGCTGTCTGATGTCTCTTGAATTAAAAAACTGTTTTTTTAAATATAAAGGAAACAAGGATTATCTTATAAAAGATTTTTCACTTACAATTGACCAGGGTGAAGTTGCAGGCTTAATTGGACCGAGCGGTTACGGAAAAAGCACAATCGGAAAAATTCTTGCAGGACAAATCAAACCCGAAAAAGGAGAAGTTCTTCTTGACGGAAAAAAGCTTCCGCAAAACTGCTACTGCCCTGTTCAGCTGATTTTCCAGCATCCCGAGCTTGCAGTTAATCCAAAATGGAAAATGCAGCGCACGCTTGAAGAAGCAGGAACTGTAGATAAAGAACTTTGCAATGCGCTCGGCATAAAAGACATATTTTTAGACCGGTGGCCGCAGGAACTTTCGGGCGGAGAACTTCAAAGATTCAACGTTTACCGTGCTTTGCGTGCAGAAACAAAATTTCTTATTGCAGACGAAATCAGTACAATGCTTGATGTAATTACTCAGGCGCAAATCTGGAATGTTATTTTAGATTATTCAAAAGAACGCAATATCGGGCTTCTTGTAATTACACATAATAAAAGCCTTGCAGATGCTGTCTGTACGCGTAAAATTCAGGCATGTTTCAGATAAAACTGCAGAAAAAATATTAATTTACAAATGCCTATTATTAACTTATACTTTATTACACAACACTATTTAATAGGATTACCAATTGAAATATATAACACGCAAGAATGTAATGCTTCTTCTTTTTACCTTATTAGGTATATTTCTTTTATCTTTATTAAGATATACAGGTACTGCACAAAATGAATTTATTTCCTTAGGTGCAATAAAAATTCCATCAACTGCAAGACACGGTTTAATTTCAGGTTTAAGTTCATTAGTTTATATTTCGCTTGTATTTACAGACTATAAGAAAGGAATAAAAATTTCTCTCGGTCTTCTTTCCATAGCTTTTATCAACCTTTTTTATGGTCTTATAAAAGGAAGAGCCTTAGCTTCGCTGCCAGGATTAATTACAAACATTGTTGCAGTCTTTACAGTTATAATTATTTACTCATTCTATAAAAGACTGTCCATAAGCAATCTTACAGATTATGTAACCGGGCATGGAAACCGCAGAAGCTATGTAAAAGTAATTAATGAACACATCGAATCAAAAAAAGCATTTACTGTTGCATGTGTAGAACTTGAAGAATTCAAGCATATAAACGATTTATACGGCATTCAGACAGGTGACTTTCTCCTTAAAAAAGTAACCGAAAAAATCAGTTCAATTTTAAACAAAAATGATAAAATATTCCGAATTACAGGAGCAACTTTTGCCGTAATTTTTGAGCCTGGAGAATCTCCAGAAAACCGACTTAGAAAAATTCTTGTTCCCGAAGTTGTTACATTTCCTTTGCAAAACGAAGCAACAAAAAACGAAACAAGCTGTGTACTTAATCTTCGTGCAGGACTTGTTTATTCTAATCCTCCATACAACGATAAAACTACTGCTTCTCAGATTTTAAATGAAGCAGAAACAGCTCTGGTTGCTACACGAAATACTGTAGATAAAAGATTCTGTATATATGATGAATCTATGAAAAACTCTGAAGTCGAGCAGAGAAAGGCAGAAGCTCTCGTTCAGGAAGCATTAAAAGGCGATTATTTTTACCTTGTTTATCAGCCACAATATACTACTTCCGAAAAGAAGCTCCGGGGTTTTGAAACCTTAGTTCGCTGCAGAAAACCAAACGGAACTATTATCAGTCCAAGCTTCTTTATTCCTGCTGCCGAAAAATCAAATTTAATAATGAAGATTGATGAATATGTCCTCAAAAAGGCAATGAAGGAATTTAAAACAATAATTGAAAACTCAAATTCAGATTTAATTCTTTCTATAAATGTTTCTGCAAAAAATATGAGCAGTTCAGATTTTGCAGATCGTGTAAAACTTCTTATTGCAGAAATGAGATTCCCTCCTGAAAATCTTGAAATAGAAATTACAGAATATTCTTTTGCAGGATCTATGGAAAAAACAATTTCTAATATAGATAAGCTGCATGAAATTGGTGTTCAAATTGCACTTGATGATTTTGGAACAGGTTATACATCTATACGCCAGATGATGAAACTTCCTATTAATCTTTTAAAGATTGATAAGACTTTAATTGATGATATAGAAGTAAATCAGAATTTGCGCGATATTGTAGACTCTGTAATTTACATGGGCCATATTATGAATTGCGAAGTTATTTCTGAAGGCGTAGAAAAGATTGAACAGCTTAATATATTAAAAGAACATAAGTGCGACTTCATTCAGGGTTACATCTGGGGAAAACCAGTTTGTCTTGATGATGCAAAAACTTTATCAGAAACAGACTGATATGGACGGAATTGTTCTTCTTGCAAAAAAGAGCGGACCAACTTCTTTTTCTTCTCTTAACAGCGTAAAAAAAGCCCTCGGTACAACAAAGGTCGGACACACAGGAACTCTGGATAGTTTTGCCCAGGGCTTACTTGTAGTCTGCACAGGCCGTCTTACCCGCCTTGCTGGAAATATTACGGCCTTTGATAAATCTTATGAAGCAGTAATTAAATTCGGAGAAGAAACCGACACTCTTGAATTTACCGGAAATGTAATAAAACACTCTCCCCTTCCTTCTGAGCAGGAACTTCGCCAGGCAGTAGAAAAAATTACTCAACAGACAATGCAGATTCCGCCGGCCTTCAGCGCAATCCACATAAACGGAGAGAGAGCAAGCGACATGGCAAGAAAAGGCATTTCCGCAGAAATTCCGCCTCGAAAAATCAAAGTTTATAAATCAGAAATAAAGGAAATTAAAACTAATGCAGACGGTCTTGTAGAATATGCACTCATTAATTTTTCTGTTTCAAAAGGAACTTATATAAGAAGTCTTGCACGCGACATTGCAGCCGAATGCGGGAGTGCAGCGCATCTTACGGGACTTTACAGAACAAAGGTAGGAAATTTCCGGATTGAAGAAGCCGCTGGTTATGAAGCTCTAAAGGCATTTACAATTGAAGAAGCAGTTCTACAGGCAGAAAGTTTCTTACAGAATGAAAAAGAAAAAATGAACTCAGATTCTTCCGTTGAAAAAAAAGTGCGAGGCCCTTTTATACTCACCCCGGATGAAATATCTTTGCAGGAAGAAATCCGGACAAAACTGCGAACTTTTGACAATCAGACTGCAAAAGAATGCGGCTTTGAAAGCATTGAAATAGCATCAGAAACAGCACAGACCGACTTTTTTAACGGAAAGAAAATAATCTCCGCAATGTTCAGTCAAAATCTCCGGGACTACCCTGCCGGCTCTCAGATTGCAGTTTTTAATAAAACAAAATTTTTAGGATTGATTTGTAAGGATGAAAAAGGCCGACCGGGCTACAGGTTTGTCCTGAATTAATAACGGCCTTTTAATTTGTATAATGCAAATGCGTAATTGCGCCTGCAAGAGCGTCCGCTGCATGGTCCGGCTTAGGTTCCGTCTTTAAACCAAGCAGGATTTTTACATAGCGTTCAACAAGCTCCTTATCGGCAGCGGCTGTTCCTGTAACTGCCTGCTTAATCTGGTTCGGCTGATATTCACCAAGCTTAATGTTATGCTGAGCAAGACAAAGAGTAACCACACCACGAGCCTCTGCTACACTCAATGCAGAAGTAACATTTCTTGCAAAATACAGAGTTTCCATTCCCGCTTCATCGGGCTGAAACTCATCAATAACTGCGCACAGTCTGCTGTAAATTGTAAGAAGACGCTCCCCGTGCGGCTGATCAGCCTTTGTTGTAATGCAGCCGTAGCTTACCATGCGGTAACGGCCGTCGCAAAAATCAACTACGCCAAAGCCGGTATTTGCAAGCCCCGGGTCAATTCCAAGAACGCGGCGAACACGGCGTACACCGCTGGGGCCCGCCCCTTTACCGGTAGACGGCATATTCACGTCTCCAACGGACTTTTTATGAGAAACCTCTTCAGACTTTTCGCTGCCAGGCAGTGATGTAAAACTCTTATCTTTATTAATCATACGCTGATGAAAGAATTATAGCATAAAAAAAACCGCCCGAAAACAGGCGGTTTTGAATAATCAACTTCAAGAAACAATAATAAGGTAAAAGCTAAAAAATCGCTCCAAGTCTTCGCGATTATTTTAACGCTTATTATTCCTCTGGTTCGAAGTCATCAGGATATTCAGCTGTGTGATATACGTTCTGAACATCGTCGTTGTCTTCAAGACGGTCGATGAGGCGCTGTACTTTAGCAGCAGTATCCTTATCAACTGGAGTGTAAGCATCTGGAACCATTCCTACGTCAGCAGAAAGTGTTTCAAATCCTTTTTCCTGAAGAGCTTCTGCAACGCCAGAGAATGCATCTGGAGTTGTAGTAACAGTAATTACACCGTCT
>JAEEGL016785720.1_pt1 | contig 17811 bp, 13 predicted proteins | sample 9134231 | NCBI WGS metagenome assembly JAEEGL01 (sample SAMN16246548, study PRJNA631951) | gut metagenome | biome: gut microbiome; feature: rumen; material: fiber-attached | host: Bos | place: Iran: Karaj | collected 2018-10 | reverse complement strand
CCTTCAAAAAACACAAAATGCGCGAGTGGCTCAGTTGGTGGAGCGCGACCTTGCCAAGGTCGAGGCCGCGGGTTCGAGTCCCGTCTCGCGCTCTTTTTATTTATTAAATGGCATCCGATAAATCGGGTGCCTTTTTTAAATAAATCGAGCACTGCCGTGCTCGAACGGTTCTCGTGTCTCCGCTCCGCTCCGGTCGGCGCTAAGCACATGCCACCGGCATGTAGCGCCGTCTCGCGCTTTTTTTATTTATTAAATGGCATCCAAGTAATTGGATGCCATTTTTGAATTAATCGAGCCAATGGGGCACGAAGTTCGAGTGTCTCCGCGTAGCGACCATATGCAAAAAAGGCATAAGTAATATCTTTTTTCCCCCATATGTGGTAAAATATAGTAGTTCGCGGAAATCCGCAAACCGAGTATATAATTTTAAGGAGGAATTTGCAATGTCAGTTAATCGTTTTGTATTAAACGGAGTTTCCTACCACGGCCACGGCGCCATCAAAGAGATTCCCGGCATCATTAAATCCAAGGGTTTCAAAAAAGCGTTCGTAGCATCCGACCCCGACCTCATCAAGTTCGGTGTTACAGCCAAAGTTACCTCTCTTCTTGAAGAAAACGGTATCGCATATGCATTGTATTCCGATATCAAGCCCAACCCCACCATTGAAAACGTTCAAAGCGGTGTAAAGGCATATAAGGAATCCGGCGCTGATTTCATGATCACCATCGGCGGCGGTTCTTCCATGGACACAGGTAAAGGCATCGGCATCATCGTAAACAACCCCGAATTTGCCGATGTACGTTCTCTTGAGGGCGTTGCTCCCACAAAGAACCGTACAGTGTTTACCATCGCCGTTCCCACCACAGGCGGAACAGGCGCTGAGTCCACCATCAACTACGTTATCACAGACGTTGAGCGTAAGAGAAAGTTCGTTTGCGTTGACCCTAACGACATTCCCGATGTAGCGGTTGTAGATCCCGACATGATGAGCTCAATGCCCAAGGGTCGCACAGCTTCCACAGGTATGGACGCTCTGACCCACGCTATCGAAGGCTACACCACAGGAGCAGCATGGGAGCTTTCCGATGCCCTGAACCTTGAAGCCATCAAGCTCATCGGCAAGAACCTTCGTAAGGCCTATGAGAACGATCCCGAAGGACGTGAAGGCATGGCACTTGCACAGTATGTAACAGCTATGGCTTACTCCAACGTCGGTCTCGGTATCGCTCACTCCATGGCTCACACTCTCGGCGCTGTTTATGACACACCTCACGGAGTTGCATGTGCTATGATGCTTCCCATCGTAATGGAATTCAATGCTGAGAACACAGGTGAAAAGTTCAAGGCTGTTGCGGAAGCTCTCGGTGTAAACACAGCAGGAATGGATCAGAAGACCTATCGTAAGGCTGCCATCGATGCTGTAAGACAGCTTTCCGTTGATGTAGGCATTCCCACAAAGCTTGAAAAACTGAAGGAAGCAGATCTTCCTTTCCTTTGCGAGTCCGCTGCCGCAGACGCATGCGCTCCCGGAAATCCGAAGCATGCCACCATCGCAGATTTCGAAGCAATGTTCAGAAAGCTCATGTAATTACATAATTCAAAAGGAGCCGTGTCCCGTGACACAGCTCCTTTTTTTGTAAAAAAATCCCGGCAGTGACGCCGGGATGAATGTATCTTTAGCCGCAGAAAAATGCCATTTCCCTGTCCAGAGTCTTGGCTACGGAGTTCAAGCCGTTGGCCTTCTGTGCCAGAGCTTCCATGGTGTCCGTAAGTTCCTGCATGGACGCCTTGGTCTCTTCGGAACTTGCAGCATTTTCTTCCGAGATAGCGGAAAGGCTTGTAATGGTTTCGGAAATGTTGTTTCCGGCCTTTTCCGTCTTGTCAACGTTCTTAACGATCTCTTTTGTAAGGGCTACCGACTTGTTTATGTCTGCTATGAGGGCATCAAACCTGTCTATGGTTTGGAAGATTGTCTCATTCTGAATGTTCATGGCTTCCTGAACGATGCCCGCTTCTTCCATGGTCTTGTTGGAATCTTCGGAAAGTCCCTTCATGGCTTCCTGAATGTTCTTTGCGGCATCTGCGGACTGATCGGCCAGCTGACGTATCTCGTCCGCAACCACGGCAAATCCTCTTCCTGCCTCTCCCGCTCTCGCAGATTCTATGCTTGCATTAAGGGACAGCAGATTGGTCTGTTCCGCAATGGCATCGATGATGGCCACAGCCTCGCTGATGGTGGTGACCGCCGTATTGGTATTTCCGATGAGTTCAACTATACCGTTGATGGCATCTATGCTCCTATTGGTGGAACTCTTAAGTTCAGCAAGTTTTTCCTGACTTGCTTTTGAATTTTCCTGCATCTGATCGGCTATGCCATGCATTTCATCTGTATTGGAAATGATGAGACCAAGAGCTTCATTGATGTGTCCTACACTCTTTACGGCATCCTGAAGCGATTCCGCCTGATTGAGTGCACCGTCTGCCACCTGATTTACCGCTATGGCAACATTGTCGGAGGTCTCCGCTATGGTTTTTACGGTGTTGTAAAGGTAACCTGCGGATTCATCGACTTCCCCCGAAGTGACTCTGGCATTTCCGATAACATTCTTCATCTTCCCTGCCATATCCAACAGTGCCTTTGACATTTCACCCAGTTCATCGGGACGTCTTCTCACCTTATCGCTTAAGCTGATTTCCAGGTTACCTGTGGCCATCTTTCTTACTGCACTCACATCTTCGTCCAGAGCCTGCACGATCTTCAGAACATATAAAACCGTTACCACGGTAAAGATCGCAACAAAGAAGATTGCAAGAGAAATGATGATGCCGAGGCGGCTTGATATGTACTTGCTGATATCCGCTTTTTTAAGTCCCACAAAAGCCATACCGTATACGCTCTTGGATCCGTCCTTATAAAGCGGCTCATATGCCACGTAATACTTTTCGCCGTTGATCACAACATCTTTTGCCTGATAGCTCTCTTTGCGGTTTAACACAGCAGCTATGACCGCCTCTCCCGCCTTGGTTCCCACGGCACCTTTTATGCTGGATCTTTTTCTTGTATCCCCAACGAAATATGTGTAATCATATCCCGTCTTTTTGTTCATATCATTTTCAAGACTTGCTGCCACTGTCTCATCATCTTCTGTATACTGAAGCACCATTGCATAGGTCTGGCATGCGGCTTTTACACCCTGAAGCACTTCTTCTTCCATGCCCTTTCTGAGATTCACCGTTGCTACGGTGGTGATGGTTCCTCCAACCAGTACAAGAGCTGCCAGTACAAGGGCTGTAAGCATAACTTTAAGCGACATCTTTCTGATTTCCTGTGTTCCATTGGATGCTGACATAACTACCTCCTCAAGGTGTATGATGTAATAACAAAATAATAGCATCTGACAATAAAAGAAGGAATCAAAATATTCAAAATATTTAAGAAAGAATATATAAATTGTTTCTTAATACAAGTATCTGCCGTAGTTCCGTACAGCACCCACGTATCACCGATCGTCTAAATGATCTTCTCTTTCCCACCTGTCTCCCCACTCTGCTTTTCTGGCAGTTTTAAACAAAGCCTTGTCACGGGACGTAACTTTGAACTCTTCACATCCCGACACCGAGCAGGTTTTAAGTTCCACGCAGCCTTTTGAGATCACGGGATGGCGTATGATCCTACTGCCCTCTCCCGAGTCATATCCCGCATCTTTTAAAACCGCCACATAGGAAAACTTCTCATCCTCGTAGGGCGCATCCCCGCCCTTTACAAATTTCTGTACCTTGCTTCTTTGCATACGGCACGAGAAATGACACCAGTCATCTTTTCCCAAGGGGCACGGAGAGGAATGAGTGCAGGGAGCAACCACTTTTGCTCCCTTATCAATAAAGAACTCTCTGGCATAGGATATGTTCCTGAAACCGATCTTTGTACCGGGCTCCAGAAGGATGATCATCTTTTCGGAAAGATCCCAGAGAAGTTTTAAAAAGCTGTCTCTGTCTTCAGGCTTCAGTTCGTTCATTATATAAGAAGCCGTTACAAGATCGGCTGACAGATCCCGTCTTTCTCCCTCTTTTGCGGCATCTTCCCGGATCCACGTCGCATTCTTCATGACCTCATCTCCGTAAGAAAGCATATGCTTTCCTATTTCGATCATGGCATTCTCTCTTTCAAGGCAGTTGATCTTCTCCAACTCAAAGCAGGAATCAATTGCCCAGACAGCTGCTCCCGTACCGCTTCCCACATCGGTGAGGGTCTTCGGGATCATGTCCCGATGTTCCTCCCAAAAAGGTTCAAGTGCTTCTCTGACAGCCTCTGCAGCGCTCTTCACCGCCCCAAAGGTTCCGGGCATACGGGAAATTGCGTAGCTGACAGCCTCTTCTTCGTTCTTCACCAGCACTTTTCCCTGTCCCGACTCCGAATTATATCGCTCACAAATAGAAGAAACGCAGTCTCTTACTTTCGTGATACTGCGTTTCTCCAATAATTTTTCTGTTGCTTCCTGCATTTCATAAGGAATGTTCAAGCTTTCACCTCTGTAATCCTATTCCTCAAACTCCAATGTTAGATAGTAGCCTCTGTCTGTCTCGTCTATCCTGATCACCTTTCCCTTGGTGATGACATTTCCGTCATGATCCAGAAGTCTCTCGCTCAAAGGAATGTTGGCACTCATGGCAACCGCCGGCTCCGCTACGTAATAATAAACCGAGTTCGGAAGGGAACCTTCGCGGATGTCCACTGTGTCTCCCACTTCAACCTGTCCCGGTCTTTCCATCTTAAAATTTCCAAGTTCTCTCATATAGATCCTTAATCCTCAAAATGATCCGATACAGCCACGACACGACCGTCCCTGTGATAAACTCTGGGAACACGCTTGGAGATGTCGCACACAACTTCGTAATGGAAGGAATTTCCAACCGTCGCGCCGATCTCTTCCGCAGAGATGAAATCATCCCCGTCATGTCCCATGAGAGTAACCTCCATACCCACTTTTGCTTCGGGAATGTCCGTCACGTCCACCATGCACTGATCCATGCATATGCGTCCACGGATGGGAGCTGACTTACCGTTGATCAAAACTCTTCCCGCATTGGAAAGTCCTCTGGGAAAACCGTCTCCGTAGCCCACGGGAATGGTGGCGATCCTTCTGTCTCCCGTGCATACATATGTTCCGCTGTAACCTATGCCCGTTCCTGCGGGTAAAGTCTTCACCATGGAAATGTGAGTCTTTATCTCCATGGCGGGGGTAACGGGGCATCTTTCCTTTGTGACATCATCCGTAGGATACATTCCGTAGGTGGTGATGCCAAATCGCACCATGTCCAGATCTCCCTCTGGGATGTCGATGACTCCCGCACTGTTACAAACGTGCTTGATCGGGACATCTATGCCGTTCTCGTGTAAAACATCCGCAAATCTGAGATACTTTGCCAGCTGTCCTCTTGCAAAGGTCTTGTCCGCCTCATCCGCTTTGCAGAAGTGGGTGAACATGCCTTCGATCTTTACATTCTTTAAAGCCTTGATCTTCTTGATATCCTCAAGGCTTGCTCTTATCTGCTCTTCCGTATCGCACTGATAGCCGATGCGGCTCATGCCTGTATCCAGTTTCAGGTGGATCACGGCCTTCTTTCCGATCTCCGCTGCGATCTCGTCATATCTTTTTACAGTCTCAAAATCGAAAGCCGCCAGGGAAATATCATTTACAATTGCTTCCCTGCAGGTTTCCGGGAATGTGTAGCCCAAAACCAGAATGGGCTTTTTTGTGGCTCCTTTTTTTCTCAGTTCCACTCCTTCTTCGGGAATGGCAACCGCGTAGGCATCTGCGATGTCGTCCACATTTTTTACTATGTTCACCGCCCCGTGACCGTAGGCATCCGCTTTCACCACAACCATCATACGGGTGCCCTCTTTAAGGAGCTTCTTGCCGTTTAATATGTTCTGTCTTATGGCATCCAGGTTGATGTCCGCCCGGACACGATAAAAATCATTACTCATTACTCAATTTTCTTTCTGTTTAGTATTTGGAGAGATGATCTCCGGTATTGCTTCAAGTATGTCTCCCGCCAGCATGGAACGCGCACCTGTTTTTGCAGCTGCCGCATTTCCCGCAAGACCGTGGATGTAGCATCCCGTCATTGCCGCAGCTTTCCTGCTCTCACCCTGGGCGATGAGACCTGCGATTATGCCCCCCAGCACATCTCCGGAACCGCCTGTGGCCATCCCGTCATTTCCCGAGACGTTGATATAGTTGGAATTTCCGAAGGAAACCAGGCTTCTCACATCTTTCTTTACAAAGATGAGATCGTTTCCCACGGTACATTTCTCCGCCGCGCTCCAAAGGCAGAGAGAAAGCTCCGCCAGGGAAACTCCAATGAGCCTCGAAAGTTCTTTTTTGTGTGGAGTAAGGATGGTTCCCGGGGGAAGGATCTCCGCAAGTTTTTGTATCCTCTCCTCAGTTGTTGCGTCCTGCCCCGCTTTCTCGGTTACAAGCTTTGCAAGGATGTTAATACCATCGGCGTCAACAATGAGAGGAGCCTTGCATTCCGTAATGCAATAGTTCAGAATGCCGGCAGCCGCTCCGTTCTTTCCGATGCCCGGTCCGATGAGTACCACCGTAGCCCATTCAATGGCTTCCTTGATATCTTCTATGCTCTCTTCCCTGAGCATGCCTTTTTCGTTCACTTCATAGGTGGTGAGTACAGCTTCCGGAAGTTTCTTCTGGATGATCTCCCTGTTGTCCGAAGTGGTCAGGACTCTCACCAGTCCCGCACCTGTTCTGTAGGCCGCAGCCGCAGCAAGATAGGCAGCTCCCGCCATATTCTTTGAACCTGCCGCGATGAGAACCCTGCCATAGGAACCCTTATTGGAATTCACCTTTCTTGCAGGAAGGAGAAGCTGAGGTTCTTCATCATAGTAAAACGTGGTGGGAGGAGTCTCCAAAACGGAGGTGTTGGTCCCTATGTCCCAGATCACCACTCTGCCCGCATACTCTGCTCCGGGATACAAAAGGCAGCCTGTCTTGATGCTTCCGAAGGTGACGGTCACATCTGCTCTCACCGCTATGCCGAAAATGCGGCCGTCATCAGCTCCCACTCCCGAGGGAACATCCACCGAGACTGTGCGAAGTCTTGCCGCATTGATCTGCTCTATTTCTTTATAAATATCGCCTGTAATCTGCCTGGAGAGACCAATCCCGAATATGCCGTCGATGACCACCTTAAAGTCACGATAGTTCACCTTTTTAAGGACCTTGACTCCGGCGTTCTTCGCGATCTTAAGCTGCTGCTTCATTTCCTTTGTGGCATTTTTCAGGTCACCTACAACACGGATCTTCACTGAGTACCCTGCCATAGCAAGGATCCTGGCCGTAGCGACGGCGTCGCCTCCGTTGTTTCCCGTACCGCAGACCGCAATGATGTCATCACTGTGTGAAGCAATCTCACGCACCGCATATGCTACTCCCAGAGCAGCCTTCTCCATCAAAACGACGGAAGGGATGCCGATCTCTTCAATGGTATACCGGTCTATTTCCTTGGCCTGAGCTGCATTAAGCGAATATTTCATTCTTTATTCCTCTGTTGCCCTGAGCTTGTATGAAAGTCTCATAAGGCTTTCCGTAAGATGCACGTTTTCCTGGACCACGCCTTCCGGCAAAGAAAGATCCGTAGGTGCAAAATTCCATATTGCCTTGATCCCTGCCTTTACAAGGTCGGCAGCCACCTGAGGTGCAGCCTCCTTGGGTATGGTGATGGCAGCGATATCCACCGTATTCTCCCTGAGATATTTCGGAACCTCGTCCATGTGAAGGACAGGTATGCCGTTAACGCTCTTTCCCACAAGATTGGCGGAAACATCGAAAAGGGCCTTGATTATAAAGCCTCTTCTTTCGAAATCCGAATAGTTGGCCAGGGCTCTTCCCAGATTACCTGCGCCTATGACTATCATTTCCTTCTTTCTGTCGAGGCCCAAGATCTTGCCGATCTCGGTGTAAAGATATTCAACATTGTAACCGTAGCCCTGCTGTCCGAAACCGCCGAAGTTGTTAAGATCCTGACGTATCTGTGATGCTGTGACTCCCATCCTCTCGCTGAGTTCCTTTGAGGAGATCCTGACAACATCATGGGCCATCAGTTCACCCAGATATCTGTAGTATCTGGGCAATCTCCTTATAACGGCCGACGAAATCTCTGTACCCATTTTTACACCTCATCCTGATTTTTCTCTTACTCGTAGATCAGATCCAGCTTTCTTTCAAGCCTTTCTTCCGTTTCCCTGATCTTTCTTATCTTATTCACATACCTGTATGCACCGGCATATTCTCCCTGCTCCTCTTCGTAGCAGTAGGAACCCACCATATAAGCCAGTGCTCCCGCTATAAGCTTTACTTCTCTTCTCTGATGGGAAGTCAGCTGGCCGAAGCCTCTGTTCCCCTTTGGTTTGATGACCTCCGCAAGATACAGCTCCAGCTGGAGAAGGTACTCGCTCTTGATGAGGCACTTATTGATGATCTCATCGTTTGCATTTTCTATGCGCTTTACATCGCCTTCGTCGATCATGGCGAACATCTTGTCCGAAAGAGTGGATGTAACGAATTTTGTATTTCCGTTGCCCTTCTTCTTTCTTCCCAGATCCAGGATCAGGGCGATCCAGGGCACCGTGTCTCCCTCAGCCCTCTGATCCGCTTCCAGGGAGTAAACTCTCTCTCCGCATCTCATCTGGATGTTCAGCACATCCGGATAGCTGTCGCCGATGAGTTTTGAACGCCACAAGGATGAGCAGAGCTCGTTGATGCGCTCCATATCGCTCTTACCTGGGTAGAAATGATTCTCAGTTTCTACGGTGAGAACGGCATATCCGGAAATATATCTTTTGATGTTTACCCTGCTGACTCTTAAAACAAATCTTTCCCTGTCTTTTTCCACGGAAAGTTTGCCGTAGATCCCTGGTTCATCTCCACTCTTCCCGTGCTTGGCATCATCTCCCACAAGTGTGTAGGAAACTCCGTAGGGATCGTCCGCATGCCACATGGAATTTCCCGAGAAATTCTTCTCCCAGGCCATCTCGGAATTATAACTCAAAGGAAGTCGGAAGGTGTGGATGCTGTGGATCCTGTTGTCTTCAAAACGTCCGAATCTGAGATCCTCGGCGTTCTTGATGTAATCTCTGTAAGTCTCGAAATTTGTTTCTGCGTTTCTCTTTCCGAGAGCTGTAAGCATACTCTCGATGGAGTACACCATATTTGTGGCATTTTCGTGAGTGAAATTTTCCACTCTGTTAAACAATTTATAAAGCCTGATCTCCGAGCGATTGATCAATATATCCGCGTCGGGATATTTTTTCACGAAATCACCGGCTTTTGAAATGACGATATCATCATTGATATGTCCGTGAAGTCTCACATCCTCAATGACGTTCATGTTTTCGTCGGTGATGCATATAATGACTTCGGGGCCTGTCACAAGAGTCTCGTAAGAAGTGAAGATGTGAACCTTCTTCTCTCTCTTGATCTCGTTTGCCACCTCATGGAATTTCTCCTTGAGTCTTCTGCGGATGCCTGCAGCCATTTCGGGTATCTCGTCGAAATCCGTCATGGGAATGACTCTCAGCATACTGAGACAGTCGGTGAGCCACTCGTGAGGAAGAGCCTCGGAAGCGATCTCGTTGAACATCCTCTTTGCCTTGGGATTGGATCCTCTCAAGGGCTCGATGAGGTTCAGCATCACATCCTTGGCATTTACTGCAAAGTATCTGGTCTCTATGCCCGAATTTCTGTATTCCACTATCTTTTCGAAGAAGAGACTGCGAAGATCGACTTCCTCCGCAGGAACCACAATTGCATTTCCTTCATCGTCAGTACTCTCGGAAGGCAGAGGCTGCGAAAAAACGATCTCCTCATTCCTGAAACTCTTGTCTCCCTTGTAGTCGATCTGATAAAGAGAAACCTCCTCCAGCAGGAAATCTTTGATCGTTATATCAATATAAACATGCCGCAGCACGGTTTTGCTGAATTCCATATTATCCTCCCGGAACATCATTGGTATAAATATTAAGTATAATTATTTCTGAGCCGATCCGCAATTGTTTTTTATCCCTGCGGAAACCCTGTTTTATTTTTTAAGTTTGATATTTGCAAAAAGACCTGCCATGGTCACAGGCTCATCATCACCGAACATAAATTCCGCAGGTGCCGCTTCTGCCTCTTCCTCAACTTCGTCCTTTTCTTCCACTGCCTTTACGGAAAGGGAGATCTTGCCGTCCTTAACGTCTATGATCTTAACTTTCACCTTCTGTCCCAATTCAAGGACTTCCTTGGGAGATCTGATCTTCTTGTCGCAGATCTGTGAAATGTGTACCAGGCCCTGAAGATCGTTGCCTATGGAAACAAATGCGCCATACTGCTCGATCCTGTCCACTGTGCCTTCCACAACGGTTCCAAGAGGGATCCTTGCGATCTTGGAATTCCTCTCTTCTTTTTCACGGTCATAGAGCACATCCTTTGCCGAAAGCACAAGCTTCTTGTTTGCCTCGTCCGCCGTGATGACAATGACATCCAGGGTCTTTCCCACATAGGATGAAGTGTCTTCCACAAACTGAAATGCAAGTTTTGATGCGGGGATAAAAGCCCTGATGCCTTCAAGATAGGTGATGACACCGGCGTTGGTGCTCTCGGAGACCTTGACGCTCACCACCTGCTTTGCTTTAAGCATATCCTTCAGCTTGTCCCATGCCAGGATGTCATCAGCCTGCTTCTTTGAAAGAAGGATATTGCCGTTTCTGTCTTCTCTTAAAACTATGGCACGGATCTGCTCTCCGATCTTCACGTCTCCCTTAATGGAAAATGAAGGATCGTTGGAAAGTTCATCGATCTTGATGATGCCCTCCGCATAGTAATTAAGGTCCAGTGTGACCTCCGAATCCGAGATCCCGATAACGGTTCCCGTAACAATATCTCCGGGATTTACCGCTCTGAAGGAGCCGTTGATCTCCTTCTCAAAATCCGCCATAGTCATTTCATTCATTTCTTCGCTCATGATAACCCCTTATCTCTTGATAACTATCTCATTCTGATTTTTATAGATGTTCCCGCCGGGAACGCAGCCTCTTACGGATGAAAGAGGATAGATGTTGGTGTTGCTTCCGATGACGGTTCCGGGATTGAGAACGGAGCCGCAGCCCACTTCCACGTTGTCTCCCAGAATGGCTCCCATCTTTTTAAGACCTGTCTCAAAGGTTTCGCCGCTCACCCGGTCCTTCACTGCCACAAGGGTCTTGTCGGACTTAACGTTGGATGTGATGGAACCCGCCCCCATATGCGACTTGTATCCCAACACGGAATCTCCCACATAGTTGTAATGAGGCACCTGCACGTTGTTGAACAGGATCACGTTCTTAAGTTCCGTGGAATTTCCCACCACTGCCTTTGCTCCCACAAGAGCGTTTCCCCTGATGAAAGCACAATGTCTCACTTCCGCTTCCGCACATATGATGCAGGGTCCTTTAATGTAGGCTGTGGGAAAAACATTTGCGGTCTTGTGGATCCATATGTCATCTCCCCGTTTTTCGTAATCATCTCCCAGAGTCGTTCCGATCTTCAGGATGATCTCTCCGATGTGAGGCAGGATCTGCCAGGGATATTCATATCTTCTGATCTCCTCGATCGCAACAGACTCGTCTGTTCCGAACAATGAGGAAGTTCTGTAATCTGCGATCATTTGTAATTCCTTTCCACGCTTCTGAAGGCATCCATGAGAGCTGTCTTGTTGTTGCTGTTCTTGACTCTCTCCGTCATTCTTGTCACGTAGCCTTCCAGCTTTTCCATGTATTCTTTGCCGGTGATCTGTCCTTCCGCCACCTGCGTAAGGCCTTTTTCCCAGCTGGCGGTGAGATCGGCCCTTAAAAGTGAAGAAACGGAGCCTACCACCACTTCGTGTACGATCTCTCCCAGTTCCGTGGGAGAAAAGATCTGAGTCTTACTGTTCAGGTTCAGATACTTGATCTTCACCAGTTTGTTCAGGATCTCGGCTCTGGTGGCGCTGGTTCCGATGCCGGAGCCCTTGATTTGCGCTCTCAGTTCCTCGTCTTCGATGAACTGGCCCGCATTTTCCATGGCCAGGATCAAAGAACCGGAAGTGTATCTCTTGGGGGGCGAAGTCTTGCCTTCCTTGATGTCCATGCTCATGACATCAAGCACATCGCCCTTTTTAAGCTTGTTGATGCTTGCCAGCTGCTCCGCGGAGATCTCGGCATCGCCTTCATCGTCCTTCTTCTTGTCGTCGCCGCTGTCTTCTGCCTTTCCCGCCTCTTTCTTTTTCACATTGGCCACCTTGTAATAGCCTTCATCCTTAAGAGCCTTGAAACCTGCGAAAAAGCTCTCGTCTCCCACCTTCAGAACGATGGAATCCTTGCTGTAGACCGCAGGAGGATAGAAAATGCTGAGAAACCTGCGGGCGATCAGTTCATAGACCTTCTGTTCCAACGGACTGAGTTTAGCCAGCCCTCCGATGCCCTGTCCCGTGGGAATGATGGCATAGTGATCCGTGATCTTTTTATCATCCACATATCTTGTTTTCGCAAGACCCGTGTATTTCTTTCTTTCCAGGATCTCTTCCGCAAATGCGGCCAGAGGCTGAAAGCTCTTAAGTCCCGAAATGTTCTTGGCGATGTCCTTGGAAACCGCCGTCAAAAACACTCTGTCATCGGTGCGGGTGTAGTGCACCAGCTTCTTTTCATACAGGTCCTGAATGACTTTAAGCGTCTCATCGGGACTGATCTTGAAAAGTCTGGAGCAATCGTTCTGGGCTTCCGCCAGGTTGTAAAGCAAAGGCGGATTCTTCTTTTCTTCCTTCTTTTCAAAAGAAGCCACCGTAGCCTTCAGTCCCTGAAGACCTGCGATCAGTTCCTCCGCCGTTTTTCTTTCCTTAAATCCGTTTTCTTTGTACATGAAAGGGGTGTTGTAGTACTTGCTTCCTTCCACTGCTCTGAATTCCGCTTCAAAACCGGGAGCCGCTTTCAACACCACTCTGTAGAAAGGAGTTTCCTTGAACTCCCTGATCTCTCTTTCTCTTCTCACCACCATGCCGAGGACGCAGGTCATGACTCGTCCCACGGAAATCGCTCCCATTTTTTCGATCTTCATGAACGAACGGACGCTGCTTCCGTATTTGATGGAAAGGGCCCTTGAAAAGTTGATGCCCATGAGATAGTCTTCCTTGGCCCTAAGAAATGCCGCTTCCGAAAGATTGTCGTAGGCATCCCAGGTTTTGGCGTTGTCTATGCCGCGCTTGATCTCTTCCTCTGTCTGGGAATCGATCCAGACTCTTTTCCGCACCTTGTCCGCAGGCACTTCCGCCATCATGTCCACCAGGCGGTAAATGTATTCTCCTTCACGTCCGGAGTCGGTGCATATGTATATGCAGTCCACATCTTTTCTGCAAAGAAGGCTCTTTACGATGTCGAACTGCTTCTTTACGTCTTTGATGACCTCATATTTGTATTTTTCCGGCAGAAAAGGCAAAGTCTCGAATGTCCATTTCGCCAGTGCCGGGTCGTAAACCTCGGGATAGCTCATGGTGACCAGATGTCCCACACACCATGTGACTACCGTATTTTCCGATTCCTGAAACCCATCTTTTCGCGAAAAATTCTCGTGGAGCGCCTTGGCAAATTCCTGAGCGACGCTGGGTTTTTCCGCGATAAATAACCTTTTTCCCATTAAAACCTCTGTTATGATTCCGGCCCGTTTTCGGAAGACGCAGCTTCCTGAGTGTTGCCGTTTTTGTAAACCACTATCTCCTCTGTGAAGAGATAGTCGTAAAGATCAAATTTGCATACGCCTATGTATGCCACCGAATCGTCGGCGGGGGGATTGTCCTCTTCGTAGTCCAGCTGTTCGATGGTCTTTCTCACTGTAGGCTTCGTAAACGTAAACTTGGCGATGAGGTCGAACCAGTTGTCATATTCATAGAACACGCTTTCATCGCCGCTTGTAAAGATCCAGTTGTCCCCGATCTCAAAAAGAGTACCGTCCTTTGCGATCTCGGGAAGTCTGATGGTCTCGGCGATACGAACCGTCTTTTCGTCCTCGTCAGTAAGGTACTTGATGTAGTAGCCGAAGCCCTCTTCCTTTTTGCCGTATTTGTAATTCAGATTTCGATCCAGGGTCCAGATGTACTGACGTGACTGCCTAATCTTGTCATATTCCTCGTAGCCCGCGATCTCCGAGGTGGATGAAAAAGCGAAGTTGCCTTCGTTCTTCAGATACATGTTCTCATAGACTGTTCCCGCAAGAGCAGCAGGGTCTCCCGCAAAGTACACCAGTCTGGGATCTTTGTAGATCCTTCTGATCTTGATGACGGAATCCAGTTTGTCCGCAGCAACGACGATCATGTTGTTGCCCATGTAGGATATGCCCGAGATGCCGATCCAGTCCGCATCTCTGCGTCTTACATGGTAATCCGTCATGAGTTTTGCAAAATCGATGAGCATATAGATGTCGCCATCGGTGAAATCGATAATGATGATGCAGTCTCTCTTCGAAGTGGAACTGCGGTCATTTCTTGTGGCGCAGGCAAGGATGTTGCCGTTTCCGTCCATGCACCAGTCGCCGGTAGCGGTGTAATCGTTAAGGCGATAGATGTGGGTCACCTCACCCAGAGAATTGATGCGCACAAGTTTGTTGGCGGAAACAAAAAGATAGAGTTCTCCGTCCCTGGCCACCAGTTTTTTCGCAAAAACTTCTTCCAGAGGGATCTCACCTCTTAAATAGCCGTCATTGTCGTAGAGCTTCACATAGGGAACGAAGTCGTTCTTCTTGGAGAAAACGGCATATAATCCGTCTGCCACCGCCACATCGCTGGCATTTGTCACCTTGTTCTCTCCCGTGGTTTCGTCAAGGACCACCTTTACTCCCGCTTCTATCTTAAGTGATTCCTCGTCCTTGGACGCTACTGCTCCGAACTGATAGTAGAAGCGACGGAGTCTGGTGTTTCCGCTCTCGTCCACCATGCGGACGGTGATGATGTTAAGTTCATTGGGAACAAGTCCCGTAATGGCAAATTCATGTACATAGGAGTTTCCCACTTCAACGGTGGCACCGTTCTGAAGCACTCGCTCCTCCTTGGACGCCGCAACATAGCCTCCGAAATCCGGAGCTTCCGAAGTCACGGAAGAAGTGTGGATGGTGTAGGAAACCGCACAGGGAACGTTTGTTCTGAAATATGTATAGAGGGATTGATTGTTGGTGCAGAAAGGGTTAAGGATCAGCAGGGGATTGTCTTCGTTGTAATCTCCCACTTCTTTGAGGATCTCGATCTTATCCCGCACCATTCTCTGAAATTCATATGTGTAGATCTCGGAAACGTTTTTGAAAGTAAAAAGTCCTTCGGAGATGTGAGCAACGATCTCACGATTCTTTGTGGAATCCGTTTCGTACTCATCCTTAAACTCTTCCTGAAGATCGCCTGTTTCCGGGGTTTTCTGAGGCATGGAGATCAGGCCCTGCGAATACGCAATAAAAAATAAAAGCCCTAAGCTCAAGATCGCTATTACTATAAGAATCCCGTTTACCTTCTTCATGTCATTCCTCATAAAAACAGTGCTGTAATGATGTGTAGGTCAAAAAGCCGTGCAAAAAGCAAACTTCTTGATATACAGGATCATTATAGCACTTAGGAAAGTGATTGTCACTTTTTTTACAAAATAAATTGGTCTTATGAAAGTCTCATCATTCGCCAAAAATATTCTTTAAAAATGCGCTTGCCAGCTCGGGCCACTGCCTGATCTCTTCGAGCTGATGCTCGCCCCAGTCCCTGTTGGTCTCCTTGTCCGCAAGGGAAAGTCCGTGACCGCCGAAGGGGAAGATGTGAAGTTCGAAAGATACGTTCTTCTCTCTCAATGCGCTTGCAAAAAGAAGGGAATTCTGAACCGGAACACAGCCGTCTTCAAAGGTGTGCCACAGGAAGGTGGGAGGATTGTTCTCCGTCACTCTCCTTTCCAGTGAAACGTACTCTTCCATATCGGGGCTGAAACGGGATCCCAGAAGGTTCTTGATGCTGTCCTTGTGGGCATGCTCACCCGATGTGATGACGGGATAGCATAAAACCGACGCATTGGGCTTTCCTTCGTCCGTCTTTCCTCCGATGAGTTCAAGTGCCTCGGCATTGTTGTAATCGCAGGAAACATTGGCAGCCAGATGTCCGCCGGCAGAAAAGCCGCAGATGGCGATCCTGTTGGGATCCACATGCCATGCCACCGAGTTCTCTCTTATAGTCTTAAGAGCAAGGATGGCCTGGGCAAGAGCCACGGGGTACTCTGCGCCGCTGGGTGAGCAGGAATAGTCCAGCACGAAGCACTGGAAACTGTGGGCTGCAAACCTCATGGCAATGGGCTCCGCCTCTCTGGGGGAAGTCCATGCATATGCCCCGCCGGGGCAGATGAGGATGGCACTCCTCTTTCTGTTCATATCGATCTCGCCGTAATTGTCAAGGATGTAGCCTGTAAGTGTAGCTGTGAAGCCCTTTACGGTGATCTCCTTCTTGATTACTTTCATTTTTCTCCTCCTTAAGTTCAAAAATGAAAATCTTTTCTTCCGTCCCCTCATGGTTACGGAAAATCTCGTTATGGATTTCTGTGACTGTATTTTTTGAAAGTATTTCTATATTGTTTCCGATGTTCTTTTTGGAAACGATCCTGTCGGTTACATCAGTGTCCGTAAGGATCTCGTCGCGGACGGTGAGTTCACCGGAGATCTCGTTAAATTCCAATGTCCTCATTACTTTTTCCGCATTTTCGTAACAGTCCGTGAGGTCCATGGAAACCGTAAGGATCCCCTCTTTTTCCTCATGGCGGAAGTCCTTCGCCCTTGCTTCTTTTCCCACAAGTTGTCCTTTTCCGCCTATCATGGGCAATGAGTGACCCTGAGTGCCGTTACAGAGAATGCCGTATCTTCCGGCTCCGAAGTAGTCGGCGGTGTATTCTCCCGCACCCAGTTCACAGGCGATGACATCATTACCGTCAATGTAGATGTAGCTTCCCACATCGTTGTGATTGTGGGGTTCTCCGTTGTTGCCGCCCTTAACGGCAAAGTATTGTCCTTTACCGTTTTCCGCGATGATCCATTCCGAATCCGAAAGCACCGTCAGCCTTTTTTTCAGGCTCTTCCCGCCAGGTTCAAGTTCACCGCCATATCTCACATCATCCAGAAGAGGCAGAAAACGATAGCAGGGATCCGAATCAAAATCCTGAAGGATCTCCTCTCCGAAGGAGTAATCCGTGCCGCAGATTTCCTGCAAAGCCTGAAGAGTTCCTGCGTGGAGTTTTTCATGTATCCCGGAATCAGAGAAGTTCACCGCCATTCCGTTACTGAAAAAGGCAGCGTTGGGAAATCCGGCGATCTTTTTAAGTTTCGGATCTTTCACCGCATCAGGGTCGTCTCCCGCCCATTCTCTGTATCTTCTTGCATATGCCATGAGAAAACTCACGCCGTAATTAAAATATCCCGCTCCCTCAAGACAGGCTCCGTCACCGGGGAAACTGTCCACAAATGTCAGGAGGGATGAATTTATGCGCGAAAGAGCCTCCGCCGTCTTTTCCTTTCCAAGGATCTCTTCTCCCAGGTTCATGAGAGCAACACCCAAAGATCCGCAGCACACCGCATTCCAGTTGTGAAGGGCGTGTTCGAAACCGTATCTTTGATCGGAAGACGCAAAAGGGATCAGACACCTGCGTCCCACCTCCTCTTTCACAAGGCTGCATACCGCAGGGTCAAGCAGATCTCCCAGGTTCTCAACTATCTCCGAAAGTGCTCCCGCTGTCTCGG